>Ga0325414_1003187_pt1 | contig 16981 bp, 6 predicted proteins | sample PopdelMetagenome_8_FD_206183 | JGI IMG/M metagenome (GOLD analysis project Ga0325414, IMG submission 206183) | Populus deltoides microbial communities from Bellville, Georgia, United States - Leaf-PdKOR-R3 | ecosystem: Host-associated > Plants > Phyllosphere > Phylloplane/Leaf | place: USA... | reverse complement strand
CACTGTTATAGCAGTAGAGATTGCAGGAAGCAGAGAAGTGATAGGAGATTGAATAATCTGAAGTTGAGAGCTAGTCACCATTTTAGAATGTAGGAGAAAGCAGAAAATTGAAGATTATAATGTTCGGCGAAGTAATAGAAAACAAGAGTTTTGAAGAAGAGAATTAGTGAGGCAATATATCAAATAGCTGATAGGCACATCAATAAGTGCACGAGAATTTTATGAAGAGGATGAGAATAAAGCCAAAATTCAGAAGTTAATGGCCACAAGATCAAGAGTTCCAGCGCTCTGATACCATGATAGACAGTAATGTTTATATAGAAGTGAAATAGAAATGAAGAAAAAGACAGAGTGAAAAGAACGAAGAACAGAGAATGAATGAATATGAATCTGTTATGCACAGAGAAGCAGAAGACGAATTCTAGCACTGTTGTATTATTTGCCTTTTTGCTTAATGTATTCATTACTCATACTCAGTTTATATATGTAGTATTGGAAAGAATATTCTTCCTTTTACACACAATATTAATGCTAACAGATTCTCTTTTTGTAATAAAAAATACTAACAGCATTGTAACAATATTAATTGCTAATCTTCTGACACTTGACATCATCAGGACCGTTGATATCTTTACATGAATGCCTGTATGCTAAATCCCCTCCATGTGTGCTTGAACTTCGTGCTTACTAGAATGTAAACAAACTGGGCCACCACTATAACCCACCATGAAAAACTAGTTACCAATGATGCACCCAACAACCCTCCTCCAAGCTTGAAAATTACAACCCAACATAGTATTAGATGCAGCACAAGAGCAGTAGCTGATATGCATGTACTAGGGAAAATTACACTTTGCGCTTGCAAGAACTTTTGTATGGGGAAAATGCAAGAATAAGCAAAGATTTGAGGAATTAGACCATAGACAAAAGGTGCAGCTGCAGATGCAATGGCAGGTGATTCGTGTAGTCCAAGTAAGATAGGGCTTGCAAAAGATGTAGATAAACATAAGTATAAGCCCAGTTAAAGTGAGGAGAATCGTCGATCTTTGCATATATACGCCTACCATTTCATACTTGTTTGCTCCATACGCTTGCCCACATAGTGTCTCCACTGCACTTCCCATTCCCAACTGCATGTAAATTTTTTTTTAGAAAGAAACAAACTATTTGAAATAAACAGCTAGTACATAATTGATGCATTCAGATCGTGCTTTGTAATGAATTTTATATTCGGACAAGAACAAGTAATCTACATACGATCAGAATGTATCGGTTGTATAAAGCACAATTGATGCTACCATTTGTTTTAATTTACATGGAACTTTAATTTTCGAGACTATACCATAATTCCAAAGACAAAACCTTGGACACCAATGTTGCCAAGAGAGGCAGCAGCAAGTTCAAGATTGCCAAGATGACCACAAAACATTTGAGTTGATATGGAAACAAGATAATTGAGCATGTAAACCACAATTGCTGGTGCTGCTAGAGGAAAGAGGATTTTCAGTTCAACCCACGTGGCTCTTAGGATTCGCTTAGATCTGGACAACTCCTTATTAGATCATATGTCTTCAAGTTCAGAACTCACTGCCTCCCCGGAGAATGATCTTTTGTCATGCATTGTTGACTGATAAGACTCATCTTCAGCATACTCTATTCTGTTGTCGTCACTAGAGGTGGCCATGATCTGTGATCTCTGATCGTTTTACTCTACACGAGATAATTTAATGCTGATATAAAGCAAAAGGTTGATCTGACAAAGGGATATCGTACATTAGAGAAAGCACAAAGATAAGCTAATTCTCTAACAGGGAGTATGTTTACAGGAAAATGAGTGGAGATGAGAGCATACTTTCAATGGTTTGCATAAGTAGTCGAGACATGAACGTTGAGTTAGTCAGAGAAACAGTGAGTCAACTAACTTTCCTGGTTCTAGAAGAGAGAAAATCCAGTATCGTAGATTCATTGTTCTCCTTCTTAATTTGATTGCTGTAAACCCTTAAAATTTCGTCTTACAATTGAAGTCATAGGTTTAATTAAAATTTGGCTAAAATTGAAAGAATCAATTAAACTTTAATGAGTTTAATTGACTCAATTAAGGATTCAATTAAAAAAAATTAAATTTGGAAACCTAATTTGGGTCAACTTGCAATAATTGAAAGATCAGGGACCTAATTGAACTTTATAAGTGCCTAAGTAGTTTAGTGATGGGCTTAATTGCAAAGAAAAGAAAGTTTGAAGGCCAATTAGGTGTTTAATTGAAGAAATTCAAAATCATTAACCAAGGTGCTAAAGACATGTACATTCAGTGACCAAAATTGATTGGATTCAAGGGTGACATTGTAAGAATTAAGAGTTTTGTTGGTTAATAGGAAGAATTAAGAGTTTGAATGGCCATTTAGGGATAAAATTGAAGAGTTTCAAGGCAAAGGAACATATTGCATAAGACACTGAAATTAGAGGGACCAGTTGAAAGATTCTAGGGGTAAAATTAAAACGATTCCTAAAAATAAAGATCAATTGAGAGTTTACTTGCAAAAGATTAAGGGTTGCAATAAAAACAAAATGGAAGATTAAAACCCTAACTAACATAGGGTAACCAAAACAAAACAAAACCTTACCTGGGCTTAAAACAGCGCCGTTTCGGTTTATTCTGAGGAAGAAAAAAATATTAAGGCTAGACCACTTATCACGTGACCACTATTCATCTTCTTTCTCTTAAGCCCGAAAAACATGGCTGGATAATCACCTTTCAAGATTTATTTCACCATCATCGCAAAACTCACCTCCACAACATCCATTAACAATCAAATTTTTTTCCTTCGTCCCTAAGCCTCTCTCACTAGACAACAAAATGACCACTCAACCAGCCATATCGATCTGCTAAAACAATAAAAACAACTGGTGTTCATGCCTTGCCAGCTTTAAAACAGGACAAGCAGGGAGCCTCATCTTTAATCGATGGCTGTCATCTCCTCTCCAACATCAGAGGTCCAGGTTCAACCAGCTCCCAACCTCTAGAATCATCCTCTCCGGCCACCAAAACCCCCATGAAACCTTAACAAGAAGGAGGGGGGATCGAGGACCATGCATCACCATACTGCATGCTATTCCATATATCAAGCCCTGGTTTTCACCCTAAAAAAATAAAAAATAAAAAATAAAAAACCTTTACACCCTTTTCCAAACACTCGAACCATTGCAAGATTACAAACCTTAGCATTAACAACCGAAACACCATCATCTCAGCCACAGCTCCTCCCCATAGTACATGGCCAGCATCCACCTTTCAATAAAATAACTTAGCCTTTAACCATTTTCCCATCACAAAGAGCATTACACCTACATCTCAGACCCGAGCATTTTCTTGATAACAGCCCGACCTATACTACTTTTCGGCCAGCTAATACTATACCTCTAACCCTCTCCTTCGTTGCGATACAACATTGACATGATTTCTTAAAGTTGGCATCTGTTTTAAGGTGAAGGAGCTTGGGTCTCGAAATTTAATACACTAGTCCACTCTCGTTGCGCGCTATTATGTACTCTTCAAGAACTTCCACTACCACTACACAAGAGCATGCATGGGAGAAGTCTAGCAACCATTTGAAAAGATGAAGTTCCGATCTTTATTATTGCTACAGTACTATCGCAACTGTCTGCACCTTCCACACCCGTCATCAACAGAACCGTGAGCTCCTCCAACGCAACAGCAACCAATTTTTCCCATTCCAAGCGATTGAAAACTTCAGGACCTAAAACGGGAGCTTGTTCATGTGGATGCCTAGGAGAAAAGGTCATGGTAAGTGGTACTTGCCAAAGTTTTTCATGACTAGAAAAATAAGAAGGTACTGGGTTATGTTCATCCAAACTGGTGGGTTTGATCTATTAAACAGGAAAAATTTTTCTCAGTTTTTGCTTATGGATTAGGCTTTCCAAAGTCACTTGTTTTAAAGAAGAAAGGCTGTGCTATTCGGCGTTCCTTAAGCCCATTTGTTTCCATTGGAAAAGGCCTGCGTTGGTTTTGGGCAAAAAGTATGCCTTATGAGGGCTTGGGTTTAGCAGAGGTCTTGAGTTAGGCTGAGAAGCCGATCCACAGCTTTTAGAATCTAAAACCATGTTTTGCTAAGCCGAAATTTATCAAAGTAAAAAATTATATTTTTAGGTTTCTAAGCCATGTTTGGTAAACACGTTTTTAAAGTAATTCTTAAATTGTGTTTTTTTTTTTAATTAAGAGTGTTTTGGGAAACATTTTTTAACACATTTTTCACAGCTTTATTTTTTTTTTTATCTTTAGGTGACCATTTTGCAATTGATTTTGGATTTTTTATACTTTTTTAAAACCTTTTATGTTTAATATTTGAGACCATGAATTTATATGTAAAATATTTTTCTAGTACTAAATAAATCAATTTAAAATATAAAAAAAATACAAATACTTCTTAAAAAAAATATTTATGTTTAAAATTACATATGGCCAAATTGTAAGATAATTTTTATTCATGTTTTTGTAAAATAAAAATATTGTATTTTAAGAAAAATAAATTAATGAATTTTACAACTAATCTATAAATATTCATTAGAACTTGGCATGAATTTTAAAAATAAAAAAATTTATTTATTTATTTTTAATATTAGAATTTATTAATTTACATATAACACATTTTCAATATTAAAAAGACAAATTAAGCCCATAGTAAATAAAATAACCTTGTTCTCTCTCTCTATTTACATTTAATATTTAAGAATTATAAATTTATACTATTGTTAGTAGTCTATAAGTTTTGATTGTAATACAAGTTGATGTCACTAGTTTGTTTCATTCAGGGTAACTAGTGAAATATAAATTTTGGTCATCAGACAAATTGACACCACTAATTTCACCACTAGTTCCATTCAGGATAACTAGTCAAATATAAAATCTTGATTGTCAGACAAGCTAACATCACTAGTCTCATTTAGGATAACTAGTCAATTTTTCATTGCTTATATCATAATTTATATAAATTTATAACATATTTAAAGAAATTGCAGTTATTCAAAATTAAAAAATTTGAGCAAAATAAATGGTTGTTGTGCAAAGTATCTACCTAATGCTTGTGTTCAAGCAGAAATCCCCTATTGCTGAATGAATCATGCGGTCTCTTTTGTACCAATAGAAACAACACATCATATACAATTCAATTACTATGGGAATCCAATTTAAATTCTCATTTCAAGTTCCAGTTTCAAATTAATGATAAGGAAAATATAAAGTTTTCCATGCTTAAATACTTTTCATTAACATATCATTTAACATACCATTTTATTTCATATAGGTAGCATTACATATATTTTCTTTGTACAATTTAAATCCATTGTTTTATAAAAGAGGTATGAATTTTATTTCTAATAAAATTCCCTACCCTCAAATAAACTCATCAATTAACACTTTTAAATAATATTTTCTCATCAAGTTAGTCAAACTAATCCATTATTCCTTTATTCTACTTTGGTTGAAACTACCGTCAAAGAAAAAACATTTTCATTTATTAACTCCAAGCGACTTGACACATGATTTATACAATATTACACATTCTACTTAACATCTTATAACACAATTTTTACACCAATTTAATTAATTCTAACCGTTATTCCCTTTACTCTCTCATGGCCAAACCTACACAAGAAAGACAATGAATTCTTTAAAGTTTCTTAAAATTCCATGCATCACCCAATTATTAAATAATCAATCATACACATTAATACAACAATTCATTCCCCCATTTTATTTGGGTCTTGGTTGAACCTAATACGGAAAAGGGATATATGGTTTCATTCATATTCATTACAATTAACACTTTGTCTAAACTTTATCCTCTATTTTTTTTAGCATATGTGAACATCATTTAACCATCAATTAGATATAAAAAAAATCATATCCCTTTTTACTTAGTATGTAACCAAAACTTCCTTTCCTAAAGAATGCATGTGTTGTTCTCAATTTCTTTACAATTCATACATTACTCATTCATTTAGTATCTAACTAACACAATTCAACATGAATTAAATTTAATTAATTTAAGCTACCTACACAACCCCTTTGCTCAAACAAGTTTATAGGGAAAAAAGGTACTAAATATTTTCAAATTTCTATAATTTACTCATTAGTAAGTCATTTCACTTGTAAACCAATGCAACTCTACATCAATTTACACATCAACTCAACCTCATGAATCCAATTCTTTTATATATAATGTTGGCCAAAACCTTTGTTCATGGTGAGGGGGATTTTCTTTCTAATTTCTCATAATTAATCTATTATCAACCTCTTAAATTCTTCAAACAACACATTTAAACATAAATTCCTTATCAATTTAAACATTTAAAATCCCTCTATCTGAACAAGACTTGTTCAAATATTTCATGGTTATAATGGTGAGCTTCCTTTTTCAATTTGCAAAATTTACATCTTGTTCACTTATTAAATACCAATACTAACATAATTTTATATGAATTTCAAGACAATTACATCAACTAATCCTAACCCTTTTAATTTCTACCTGGGCCGAAACTTAGCCAGTTAAGTGGAAGAATTATTCTCTTCAATTATTTCAATTGAATCCTTACCTAATCATAATAAACATCATTCAATCACAAAAACAACATTTCAAACAACCAATTTTTACATAACACTAATGTATTCAACATTTTATATATCCCATAATCATCCAAACTAATCTCTTCAGATTAATTTCTTACCTTAAATGGATGCTAATTCAAGTGAAGAATGTAAGAATAACCTAAGTTCTCTTAATTTTTTCCTCCCTTCCTTTAATTCTTCTCAAACCCTAACTTTCAAGTTTTAAAACTCTCTAACCCACCTGAATTTCTCTTTTTGATCACTCTAATTTAGTCTTTTCTAAGTGATTTCATCAAAAATTAAGGAGAAGAATCAAAGAACCTTAACCCCTCCTTTTTTTTTTCTCTTGTAAACTGTGAGCTATAAAGGTGGAAACTGGAAAGGAGTATTTATAATTTAAATTTTTTTTTCACACATTTACCCCACTTTGTCTTATGCATTTCATTTTGTCCCCACTAATTTTCCTTTCTAAAAAATTAATGTAGTAATATCTTTTCATTTCATTCAATTTCACCTTTTTTGTCTAATTAAATTTCTTTAATTTAATTTAACTCATTTTATCTTTGGATTAAATTTTAGTATTTTACTAACTTAGGAAAAATTCTAACTAGGGTTTACATTATATGAAGAGTAATATTGTATTTTCAATACACAATTAGTCTCATTATCCAAACTTTATAGACTGATTAGGGCTAATGACTAAAACAATAGATGGTGATTCCAAACTTTAAAGCAATGAAAGGATAAGAATTTCTTATTCTTTCCACACCTTAAATCCTGATCCGGAGGATGATCACCATGATGCTGCATACATGTGACATCAATTATCTCTTACTTTCTCAATAATGGGATTTTTAATGTTATTACATATATCCAAAAGGTTTTTGAGCTTTCTCAACTTGAAGATTCTGATGTTCATAACTTATTATTTTGAAAGTAAAGAAATTTATTTAAAGATATTGATTAGTGTTTCTTGGGATGGCTCATTCGTTAAAATTTAGGATTTAAACAAAGAGATTTCAATGTCTCTAGTTTGAAAGGGATGAAGTGGATTTATTACTGAAAATGGATCAAACTCTATTATGAAGTCCAAAATATTTTTTATGGTTTAGTTTTTTAATAAACAAAAACTTCCCTTTTAGATTTAAGGATAAAAGCTAACAATTGAGATGTTATTTTCTCAAGATCCTAATAGCTACCTTGTAATATCAATTATGAGAAGAAAAAACAACTTTTAGTTTTTGGGTTGATTGGAAGGGTTAGTATTATGAAATATATAACTGTGAGGCGAATTTTGTTTATATAAAAGCAATTTATTTGATAACATTTGTTAAAAGCTCCCAGATTTATCAAACACACAAGTAAAAAGAAAAAAAATTATTTGACTAAATATTTTAATAACTAGGAAAGAAATAAAGAAGTTTATAGACAATTTTTTTTCTAGAAAATGTACTTTATTTCAATCAAATACTAGAATTCGAGTATAACTAATGCTCATGCTATCTAGAGTTCTAAGGTATATATGATCTTATCCCTGTCTAAATCCTAAGTCTGTGCTCGATCACATCGTTTTTGACAAAAGTTGTCTTGGACCTAGTCTTTATTTGACTCCAAGCATTTTGGTCTTAACCTTTGATGCCCTCGATGCCTTTTTATCCTAATTTATGGTTGCCTCAAATCCAAACCAAACCGGATCTTGGTCTGCCTTTAAATGTCCTAATTCATTCTTGACCTCGCCCCAATCTCCTCGAATCAGTCCTAGTCACAACTTCAAATGCCTCGAACCCATTCTTGGCCCCTCTTTTAGGCGCATCGAAGCCAATCTCAACTTGATGTTGAGCACCCCAAACCCTAATATGACCCAACACCTAGGAGAACAAAACTAGTCCCCACTTGACCCTTGTTGCCTCAACCCCACCAACCATCGGGTGCTTTAGAATTGATACTAACCTGACCCTCGATGCCTTGAACTGATGTCATCCTAACCTGACCCCATCATTATAGATCTAGTTATAGCATGACCCTTAAGAATCTTGGATTCGGTCGAGTTCACATTTGATTCAATATCAGCCTACCCTAACATCTTGGATTCAATCCTAGTCTAGCCATTGAGGCATCTCGTACCCAATCTAAGTCTTAAATCATAGATTACTAATGTAAAAGACAACTTTTAGAAACTCTGAAAGGCATTTTTTTAAGCAAAAAAACATATTTCAAACCTTGTTTTCAATTTGTTTTTTTTTAAAGCAGAAAAGAAAAAATAAAAACTATACCAAACAACATCTTAACTAATAAGTTGTATGCTGATATAACTTTGTTTTCAATGGCTTGTATCCCTATGGTATGGATTGGTTATTAGAATTTGGTATTTCTATTACAAGATTTGATATTTAAATATGGAAAGGATATGAGTGTGATAATATAATGATAGATGAAAAAATACTCTCTTTTTTTACTATCTGATGAAGTCTCAAAAATCCAAATAGTCTAAGAATAGGGCTCCTTGGTTGGATAATCAGTTAATTGATTGGTCATAGCAATCTCATCCATTCTCTCTAGCCAAGATAGTTGATAGCTTATATTTGGTGCTTAATAAGCCAATATGACTTATGGTTAGTACCTATAAAAGATCCTCTTTGGTAGAGGTAGGGACTCTTCGATACTTAAATAAGTATTCTTTTAGGAAGAGAAAATACAAGAATATTGTAGAGAGAGATGCTCTGAAAATATATATGCAGTAGAGAATGAAGATTGTGAATCATTGATTTGAATGCTTCATGGTGTATTTATAGCCAATGAGTCTTGTCTTTTTATAAAAATGAGGGTCTGAAGTGTAATTTTACGCTGATAGTATTTAATGATGTATAAATATTCCTTACATCTATATTAATGTTTGGTAGAAATATGGTGTCCCTAAAAGACTTTCATACACTTAAAAAGTATAGGGAGATTAGGGTCCAAGAAGTCAGATGTATATAAGTCTCATAGAAGCTGAGCTTTTCCTATAGGCTAGATCCAAGGGAGAAGGGTCATCCCTTTGGGCATGCTCTAGGTAGGATGGTCATCCCTTTGGGCATGCCAAGGAAGGATGAGTCTGTTCTTTAAGTGCGCACAAAAGAAGAGGATCATCAGGGTTTTGTAGGCATGTTAAAAATAAGTTTATCACTATCCAAATCCGATTCAATCTCTAGTTTAACTAAAATGGATTGAAGATTTTTATTTCTAAATGCAGTGCTATTGAAGCATAATCATTATTTTAAATTCAAACAGAAAAGGATGTTAAAACTGCAATACTTAAAAGAGTAAACCTCAATGTTCCTTAAGTTTGTTTATTAAAAGTAGTTACTCAACAACAAACAAAATTTTCACCACACTGACAACAACGTCCTTTTTACTCTTTTAAAAGTGGTTCCTTAACATCATCCCATGTATCCAAACGACTCTGAGCTTTCTCCACCTGAAAAATCAATATTTACAACATGATTTTACAATTATATAAATTTTAAAATTGACCATCAACTTAAAAAAATTTATATATATACATGATAAAGATTGGATAGTTGGATCAACCTATAGAATTAAGATCTAAGATTTTAAGGTTTTTAGCATAGTTATAAGACTTAAGCCACGATATCCGGTTGAGAAGAGTCAACTTGAGTTGATAATTTTTTAAATACCATGACTTAGGTTTTTTTTTATTAAAAAAAGTCAATAAGTTTATCTCAAGTTGATCAAGTTGTGAATCGTTTTTTTTTAATTAGAAAAAGTCAATAAGTTTATCTCAAGTTAATCAAGTCGTGAATCAACTTAGATTTTTTATTGGATTAAATTGAATTAATTATTATTTTTTATTTTTTTCAATCCAGATCAGCTTAGATCTCAAGTTGATCCACTGAAACATTCTAGGTTTTATAATTACAAATTTAGTTTGAAGTTATGTATTATATATCTCAAAATCTATTAGACTTTCTAATAAATTAAATAAAAATCATTAACTCTTTGTTTTTACTTGGTTCAAAATGTGTGTGTGACCATATATGGATAAAATGTCGATATATTTTACAGTCTATATAAAATATAAAATATATGCAGAATAAATTTACCTCTTTGTCCCAGTTTGTTCGAAATGAAGTCCATAACAAGACTAAAGTCTGCACAGCTGTGCCACCTAACATTCCGGACCATATTCCCTATAAAAAGCAGAGACATATTCAGTATTGGTAAGCTAGTCTTGTTTCACAAAAGCAAATTGAAGACAGACACCCACATTAACACTAACAATTCAACGTAAATGGACAAGAAAAAATATTATATATATGATCATGCGTTATGGCTCATAAAAATATATGCACATACATACCTTTGCTCCCATGTCGCATGCAAAGCCAAGAACGCAACCCAACGGGACGCCAATGATGTAGTAACATGCAAGATTGACATAAGCAACAAATGCTTGCCATCCGCACCCAACAGCCACTCCTTCAAAAGGTAAATTTAGAGAAATCAGTCAGTCAATGAAGTGTTGTCTAACCGTCGGTCTCTATGATCTACAAAGAAAGTTTGTTGAGTTCACATAGATGTGACGGGTGTGGCTTCAATTTAGCGGCTTGCCCTTAAAACGACAAGCAGTAAGAGACAGCAGAGAGGGGACCGCAAGAGAACTGCAGGAACATCCGCAATGCTATCTCACATAAATCATGGAGCCTTACCAGATAAAACAGGTTGGACTCCTCCTAGCACGATGGAGGCTGCGAGGAAAGGAGATAGCTCTGAAACAGCATCGGAAACCACTGTACCGCTAGTGAAGGCATAGCTTATGACATGCCGCAGTGAGAGCACAATAACAGCCAAGATCACAGAGATGAGCAGTGAGCATAAATTTACTACTATAACAGAAAATGATGTTGCTCTGGGATGTCCAGCACCCAACTCGTTGCTTACTCTCACGCTGTAATTAACAATAGAAAACGATTGAAAAAATAATTGTCATTATTTATATAAAAGACAGTAAACTATCTTTTGGGTCCCAACAAAATAAAAAATCAATTGGACCTTACCAACCATATATTGTTTTAAAAATAAAAAGGATTGGGGTCTCGACTGTTCGATTTAAAAAAAAAAAAAAACAAATCATGTCAGAATTGAGTTGATTTGGTCACATGGTTGATTTGAGCTTTACTTATCAAAACCCAACAGTCTGTTTTTTAACCTTATCTTAAAAAATTTCATCCGAACAATATCATATTTTACTTGGATGAACTGTTGGTATAACTGTAAGGAAATACCAACAACAGAGAGTCTCATTTATAAACAAAATTGAACTGACCTTGCAGCCGCTTGGAAACCGACAGAGACCATAAAACACCATCCATTTATAGTCATGCTGCATTCAAATACAAAGTGCAATTACTGTTTATAGTAAGAGACCCAACCAAACAAGATCTTCAATTGATATCTATCTATATTATATTTTGTTCTTGCATATATTATATTTATAGTCTCAACTATTTTTTTATTACTTAATTTAAATATATTATACCTATCGTTCTTGCATGCATTTCTCGAATCCAAAGGTGCTACTGAGAGTATTCAAAAAGGTGGCTCTGTTTTTTATTTAATTTCTTTTTTCCACACTAGCCTTCTTCCTTTAATTCATTGACTCAATCTGAATCACAAATGGCTAGATATAAACGAGCAATTAATAATAGAGCTGTGCTTACCAGATGGACAGGGCGTCCAAGGAAACTTCAGCATTTTTTAGCAACCCTGCAATCAATGTTAATACCTGGTAGTACCAAAACTCGAGGCATAGCATCACACCTGATGCAAGGGACAGCTTGAAGAAATCCCATAACCCAGAGAAGGCCAGTATACTAAATCCCCTCCATGTGTGCTTGAACTTCTTGCTTACTAGAATGTACACAAACTGGGCTACCACTATAACCCACCATGAAAAACTCGTTACCAGTCCTGCACCCAACAAACCCCCTCCAAGCTTGAAAATTACAACCCAACATAGTAGTAGATGAAGCACAAGAACAGCAGCTGATATGCATGTACTAGGGAAAATCACACTTTGAGCTTGCAAGAATTTTTGTATGGGGAAATTGCAAGCGTAAGCAAAGATTTGAGGGATTAGACCGTAGACAAAAATTGCTGCTGCAGATGAAATGGCAGGCGATTCGTGTAGTCCAAGTAAGATAGGCTTGCAAAAGATGTAGATAAACATAAGTACAAGCCCAGCTAAAGTGAGGAGAATCGTCGATCTTTGCATATATACGCCTAGCATTTCAAACTTGTTTGCTCCATACGCTTGCCCACATAGTGTCTCCACTGCACTTCCCATTCCCAACTGCATTGGAAAAAAAAAAAAAAAAGTCTTTCTTTTAAAAACATATCTCAATTGATTCATGGATTGAAACAGATAGATGTGTCAGTAGTGATTGATACATTTAGAAAATTCTGACAAGAACATGTAATCAACGCATTTTCAGAATGGATCAGTTGAGACCATACCATAACTCCAAAGACAAGACCTTGGATGCCATTATTGCCAAGAGAGACACCAGCAAGTTCAAGATTGCCAAGATGACCACAAAACATTTGAGTGGATATGGAAACAAAAAAATTGAGCAAGTAAACCACGATTGCTGGTGCTGCTAGAGGAAAGAGGATTTTCAGTTCAACCCAGGTGGCTCTTAGGATTCGATGAGAGCGGGATAATTCCATGTTACATAATATATCTTCAAGTTCAGAACTCACTGTCTCCGCGGAGAATGATCTCTTGGCATGCAATATTGGCTGATAAGACTCATCTTCAGCATAAATTATCCTGTTGTCGTCGCTGGAGGTAGCCATGATCTTTGGTCTCTGATTTTTCCTCCTCTATACGAGCTAATTTAGCGGAGTTATATAGAAGGTAAAATCTGGGTCTTACGGAGAAATATTTGTCTTAAAAATCAAAATTATTAGACGAATAATTATTTTTTATAACTGTGCCACCTAACATTCAAATCCATATTCCCTATATATAAAAAGTAGAGAAATATTTAGTATTGGTTACGTTATTCTTGTTTCACAAGAGCAAATTGAAAATATTCACATTAACAATCATCATAAATGGACACGGATAATAATAATTTTTTTCTCAATCATCATTAACACTGGGATGCATTATGGTTCATAAATAGGTATCCCTTAGTGCCCATGTAAAAGGAAGAACGCAACCCAGTGGGGTAGTAACAAGCAACAATATTGAAATAAGCAACAAATGCTTGCCACCCACATCCAAAAGCCACTCCTAATTCAAAAGATAGATTCAGACAAATCATTTAGTCAAGAACCCACTACCAAAAAGTGTTATCTAACCGCTGGTATCTGTGATCTTCAATGAAAGGTAGTTGAGTTATCACGCAAAGCATAACTCAGCTAAAAAATAATCCAAAGACTCAACCTCAGAACAGGCCACGTTCACAGTAGTTGAGGAATGTAATAAGACCATGTCCTTACTGGAAAAAGAAAATGGTAATAACCAATCCTTTGTAAACATGATAGGTATGACTGCACGCTCCTATCAGTCTGCACAGCAAACAATACCCTCTGAAATATATCACCAAGTCATCACCAACACGCAATAAGATCACCGATGGTGATTATGTGAACTTGTCTAACAGGGACTAGGCTGAAATAGTTTCCATTGGTTCTACCAAACTTACATTAGATCTTATTCTAGATGGGGTCCTGCATATCCCGAAGTTTGGAGTAAATTTCTTATCAGTATGGACTAGAATATAATTAATATATAGATTATATTTTTAGATCTAAAAAATTCAAGTATAGACTTGATTGAGTTAATTTCTAAAATTATCCTTAATTAATATATGGATATTACTAAGAAGACAAATTAATATTTTGTTAAATTATAGGGTTTTTCATATTTTTTTTTTATAAATAATAAGTTATGCTTCTTATTTAGTATAATTGTTTGTTAGATTAAAAAACTACATAGGTCACAAAATATAGACAATATAGACCTGGAACTCTAGGCAAATCTATCCATTTCTTCTAAATAGAGATTTAGAAGATTTCTCACTGGTGGTTTGTGTGGAATACCATTGAAAGCTGAATAATTAGACAACTTATAACTTGTAACAACCCAATCTTTAAAGAAGTTTTCAAAGACAAAAAAGATCAGATCTTCAAATAATAAATCCTTAAACAACTCTAAATATGTCTAATAGGATCATAGAGACTCCCGAATAATTTTTTATTATTATTTCCACTGCAATTATGATATTCAGGAAACCCAACAATTGAAAAAAAATTTAAATGACATACCATATTTTTAACTAATCGTTCAAGTTATCTTTAAACTTATCAAGTCAACTAAATCATGTCAGGGCAACTTTAATGAGTTAATTTTAAGTCAAGGCTATGCAAGGAGTCATGTCAGGAGAATTCAATGTTGACAAGTTGGAATGAGTTTAATAATAATTATAAAGAGTTTCTTAGGGTATGAATTTTTTTTATTAAAAAGTTTTTTTTATCTAAATCACAGTGTAATGCAGGCTGAAAACTAGTACAAACTACAATAGATTGATAATTTTTCATATTGAGTTGTTAAGATACCTATTGGAGTTATATAAAAAGAAAAGAAAAAAGAAAGAGAAGAGGTTTTAGTAAATGTGATCATTTCATTGCATTTTTTTACTATTATAAAAAAGTAATTAAAGTGTTTAGGTTTGCATAATTGAGTTTTTTTATTAAAAAAAACAAAACAAATTAAACTAGATATAGTTATAGTTATTTGAAGTTAAAAAGAAAGGCTAGTCACTATATCCTAAACATTTAACTAAAAATATATCAAACCTTTTATAAAATAATCAATCTTCCTCAACAACAAGTGCACATCGATCCCAGCTACCAGTCGTGCGTACGTGACTGTCAAAATTAGGACCTCTGACCTAGGCAAATCTTCCGAGATCAGCTTTAATGGCCCTTTTCATTTTTGTTTATGTCCATGGTAGTGTTGGTATTACACAGGGAAATATGCATGATTCATGTGTGATCCATATTGGTTATAAAATATGGTTCTTTGACAAACGGTATCGTAGTTTTCATTTGAAATAATTATTTTCAATAATTAAGTGAAGGTGAATGTACCCAGATACTCTGTTTTGTCAAGTAGCGTACTACAAGACTTGACAGTATATTGTCCAGTGCTTTCAGCTACCCGTAGCCTCAAATCCTCGCTATGTGTGCTCAAGCTGACCCAATTTAGTAAGACAATAAGTTGCTGAAGTTGTGATGTATCTAAAGATCTTAATCGTCGATTCCATTTAAAGTTCCAGTGCCAAGAATCTGCCCTGAAATCCCCCATTTCTACTAGGGTCTTTGTTTTTATGGGTGAAATTTCATTGTAATGTTTTGAATTAATGAGTAGGAAAATACAATAAAGCTCTTTGTGGCTTAAAGTGTGAGTATGAATGAATGAGGGGTAGTGTGGTAATTAGATAAACATAATAAATATAAATAGAAAAAAAAAACAAAAGAGGGATCTGAAAAATTTGAGAGAGAATCGGCAGGAGAGAAAGGAGAAAGAAGAAGAAGAGAAAAGAGGGGAAAATAAGGGAAAAAGGAAAGGAGTTTGAGGAAATAAGTAAAAAGGGGTAAGATTATGTTTTAATATGTATAATATGTTTTCTTTAGCTTTAATTTTGGTTTTGATAAATGTTAGGGTTATGAAATTTGTGTTTTGAGTTTAATTGATGAATTAACTTGGATGTTGTAGGGTTAATTGTTGTGGGTATTTGATGATTTTGAGTTATAGTTTTGTTTGAATGGTGAATTTTGAGTTAAAAATCAGGGGAGAACAGTAGGTTCCTGTTAAAATTCTGATTGGAGGTTGAAGATGATGAAAACTCAATTTAGTCCCTCAATTTTGGAAAATTACAGTTTAGTCCCCAAACTTTGGAAAATTTTCAGATTGGCCCCTGGAGCCTATTCCGAGATTCTGGACAGAATGAAATATGAATTATGGACAGAATTACTGTATAGATAAGAGAATTTAACACTTTTAATTTAGTCCTTCAATTTGACAAAATTACAATTTGACCCTAAAAATTTGGTAAGATTCCAGAATGGTCCTTGAAGTATAATGAGATGATCTGGACAGAAATGAGGACTGATTATGGTCAGAAATTCTGTATAGTAATGGATTTATAACAATTTTGGTTTGGTCCTTCAATTTGACAAAAGTTGCAATTTGACCCTTAAAAATAGGATAAATTACAGATTGGTCCCTAGCTGTAATATTAACTTTTGCAGATTGGTTTGATGAATAATTGAGGGTTATTTAGT
>Ga0325414_1003186_pt1 | contig 16988 bp, 16 predicted proteins | sample PopdelMetagenome_8_FD_206183 | JGI IMG/M metagenome (GOLD analysis project Ga0325414, IMG submission 206183) | Populus deltoides microbial communities from Bellville, Georgia, United States - Leaf-PdKOR-R3 | ecosystem: Host-associated > Plants > Phyllosphere > Phylloplane/Leaf | place: USA... | reverse complement strand
TCATTTACCCTGTGGATTTTATTGTCTTGGATACACAACCTGTTGAAGCATGTAATTCATTTCCTGTTATTTTAGGACGTCCGTTTCTTGCAACTTCTAATGCATTGATTAATTGTAGGAATGGACTAATGAAGCTATCTTTTGGAAACATGACATTGGAGATGAATATTTTCAACATTTGCAAGCAACCTGGAGATGATAATGATTTACAAGAAGTAGATTTTATTGAAAAATTAGTTTATAATCAACTTGAATCTACTTTGAGTAAAATTGAGTTGGATGAATCTGAAGATTTGCAAATGATTTATTCCCAGGAAGAAATCACAAATGAAAAAGGCACCGAAAATGTTGATGCGGATCTTTTGTCAAGAGTGACAACATATTCGACATCCGACATCACACCAATCGATAATTACTTTCTTGATGAATCCTTACTTTCTCTTAGTTCAATGCCTTGGTTTGCTAAAAATATCAATTTTCTTGCAACAGGAGATTTGCCAGCTCACTGGAGTACCGAAGACAAAGGAAAGTTTTTGAACGAAGTGAAGAACTTTTATTGGGATGACCCTAACTTATTCAAATATTGTCCTAATCAAATATTTCAAAGATGCATTCCTGACAATGAGGTAAGTAGTGTCATTAAACTTTGTCATTCTGAAGCATGTGGGAATCATTTCTCGTCACAAAAGACAATTGCAAAAATCTTTCAAAATGAATTTTATTAGCCCACCATGTTTAAGGACATGCATGCATTCTGCAAAACTTGTGGAAATTGTCAAAAAGTTGATACTGGTCAAAAAGTTTTGCTTTATAATTCTTGACTCCATTTATGTCCTAGAAAGCTAAGATCAAGATGGAGCGGTCCATTTATTGAGAAACATGTGTATCCTTATGGGGCCTTTGATATTGAGAATCCAAAGAATGACAATGTTTATAAGGTAAATGGACATCGTTTGAAAGCTTACTTTGATAATTTTCCTAGTGAAAATGAATTCATTGGTTTGAATGATCCTGTAGATAAAGGTTGATTATTTTGTTTTTCTCACATTGTTTTTGTGTTTCTTTTTGGTGTGACTCTTGTTTTGCTAGTCTCTCTCACCCCAGTCAAATGGTGGATAACGGTACTCCGAGACTCTTAAGTCGGTTCTTTCAGTTTCCCATGATAACTGATATCTGTGTATATATTTGTTCAATTTGTTGTTCCTCCTCTTTGCATTTTTTTTTCCACTTCTCATTTGAAAATGGACACCACTTTTGAAAAATTGAAAAAGTACTTTCCCGCTTTGCCTCAAAATGCGATTACAAAAATTTACCGTGCTAGGTGTGCAAGATTGAGGTTGTTAATGAATCATGGAATTCCTGAAGATATTCGTTGGCTGATTGAAGCAAAGGTCCGATTATTAGGTGAGTCCTCCAATTCTTTCATCTCATACATGCCTGGAACAGGTAAAAGCACTTTTGCAAAGAAACGTCGTGCAAAACGACTGAAAGTCTGTCACAGGTGCCAGATGGACTTGTAATGCAACATGTCGTTCTTTAGGAATGATATCTATAAACCGTGAAGATAACATTAAGGATGGCCTGAGTAAGGGGTCTTTACATAATCTTCTATTGACCCTTGAGACGCATCCTAGTGGAGATGTGCATCGTGCTATTCATGATTTATGGCCACAATTCCATAAAGAACATGATTGACTTAGTTTTGGGAATCTAACTATGAAAGACCTTGTTTGCCAGTTTTTAAGAAAACTGGATGGGAAGCCTATCCCCGACCCATAAAGGGCGTCTAAGCCGTTCTTTGACGTAAAACCAAGGGAAGATGTGAGCCACAATCACAACTGCCTGTACATACACATGCTTTTTCAAAATAAATAAATAGAGAGAGAGAGAGAGAGAGAAAGTGTGAGACTCCAGTTGGCCTAAATATAGATGGTATGATTGCATCTTCAATTTCTCATCTATAAAATCTTCTCTTCCTTCCCTTCATTTCTACTCAACCCATACATTTAACAAATATAGAAGTGTGTAGAAATGGCAGGTTCCTCAAGTCATCACATCAGAAATATTTGTGTTTTCGGTGGATCCAGTCCTGGGAAAGAAAAGGAGTTTTTAGAATCAGCAAATCATCTTGGTCAAGTATTAGCTGAGAGAAAGAATAATTTAGTGTATGGAGGAGGCAGCCTTGGGTTAATGGGGGGGTGTCAATAGTTGTATTTTTAGGAGGAAGTCAAGTTTTGGGGGTCGTCTCCAAGGCTTTAGCAAAAGGGGACATCATTGGAAAAACAATTGGAGAGGAACTACAAGTCTTGACAATGTTTGATCGAATCAATACAATGTTTAACCATGCTGACACCTTCATTGCCTTACCAGGTGGTCTCGGCACATTGGAAGAGATCTTTCATATTTCCTCTTGGGCCCAACTTCACATTCACCATAAACCTATAGGTTTGCTCAATGTTAATGGTTTTTATGATAATTTGTTGTCTTTTCTTGATCAAGTTGTGGAACAAGAATTTCTAACATCTTCGGCATGACAAATCATAATCTCTGCTGCTACTGCTGAACAATTGATTGACCAACTACAATCTTCCATCCCTGTACTTGATCCCTCCATGAGTCACATAAATTGGTCAACTAAGGAAAGCCGTAAAAAGCTTAGATTGGATTTGAGCCTTTGTTTGTGAATCCTCGTGTCTTTTGGTTTTATTATTAGCATATTATTTATTTTGTTGTTTCTTATGTTTGTTTAAGTGTGTTTCAGGTTTGTCAGTGTTCGTTGTTTCAGGTGATGTTTTCTATACTCTATCTTTCTACCTTATGACATTGAGGACAGTGTCTCGTTTTGGTTGGGGGGAGAGGATAGTAGTAGTTGGAAAAAAAAAACTAACTTACTAGATGTTTTTGCTATTATTAAAGCCATTTGACAAAAATGTTATTACTAGGATGGCAGAGTAAGGAGGAATTTTAGTGACTCTTGAGACGCATCTTAGTAAACATTTTCCAATGGTTATTTGCAATATTCATAACAAGGCCTATTAAAATACTTCTTGAAATATTCATGTTTACAAACTCTCGCATTCTTATCACTTGATTCTGTCCATATACTCATTTAACAAGTTTTCTTAAACCTTCATTTTCACACACACAGTTTAACATATGATTGTGGGTTACACATTGGATTATTACATTATTTATGTTCTTTTGTTAAAAGTAACAACTAAGGGATAGGGATAGTCTATAATTTGCAAAAAAAAAAAAACAACAAAAAGAAAATGATGATAATAAAAACATAGATAAGTTTGATTTCGTAGCCTCCCTAACCTAAGCAATTAAGCCCGAAGGGATGTTTTAACACCTAATACCCTAAAGTCAACTGACTTGGGAGCTATTGGCCCAAAACTTGTTACATGGGTTAAGGAGAAAAGCTTAAGGGAATCAAACATTGCACTATCTACGTATCAATATCTGTAACCCGAGTTACTAAGCTCGTAGGGGTGTCTCAACACCTAATGCCCTAAGATCAACTGGTCTGGGAGTCATTAGCCGAAAGCTCGTTACATGGGTTAAAGATGCATTGTGTTTTAAGTTATATGCATATATATTAAAAAAAAGAAAAGAAAAAAAGAAAAGAAAAAAAGAAAAAAAAAGATAATAATCCCAACCCAAGGAAGTTAACCTTAAACATTAGAACAAAATATTGTTGTTCTTCCAATAAAAGCCCCATCATCTATGTTTTCAAACATTGAGCACATAAAAAGGAAGGTTTATTAATATCTTGTTTAAGAGGTATTGAGCAGATATATAAACTTAATGAGAGTTTCTTTATCTGGATAGATTAATGGAAGTTAAATGATGAATGCCTTGCTCTGTGGAATTTGCAAATTATTTTTCTATTTCAAAGCTTTAATTACTAGGGACTAGTAATAAGCTGGTTGGGGGGAGTGATTAGTACTTAAAAGTGCATTTTTATCAAGGTTTTATATCATCATTTTACACTTGAAGTATCAATAACTCCTTAACTAAAGCATGTTTTATAATAATATATCTAATAATATAAGATACCTTTAATTTATAGTAAATGTTCATCTTAAATGCAGGCCTATCACATAAATGAAAGAATTGATTGATGAGTTGAAGCACTGAAATTGAAAGGACAAAGAGATGGCCAAACTTAGAAAAGAGATGCTGGTGCAGTCCAAACTAGAACACTGTTCGGTAATTGGATCATATATGGAGCTGCAAATCTTGAATTTAGGTCCATTTTATATGGATGGAAATATAAGACATAGGCCTACAACTTTCATGTGGAGCCCAAGATTTAAAAAGGTCATTTTCAAGTCCAAATTGTAGCAACAACGGAGAAGTCCGAATCTGTCTTGCAACCCAGACATTGTTCAGTGTTCAACCCATATCTCGAGTTCTAGAAGTCCAAATGACCTCATCTTTTTTTTCCTGGAAAGTTGAGACAATTTCCTAGAACCTTCATGGGAGAATCTATTCAAATCCTGACATTATCAATGACATTTTTGGCAAACAAGAAGATAAGGATTGTCACCAAGTCAAGATGTGACCACCCATTCATCAATTAGTCAACAAATCTATAGTTCCGAATTTTGGCCTATAAAAGGAGGAATTTGCCATGTATTTAGGTATCTTGGTATTCAGATCAAGATCATGCTCTTGCTCTCTCTTTTGTAATACTTAAGTTTTGTTTATGCATTTCATTTCCTTTTCTTTACTTAGTTAACTTCTTTCTCATTTATGTTCTTATCTTGTTTATTTATGTTTCTTTCTTTCATTATGTTTAGTTAAGTTAATTATGTCAAGGTGAAAAGGGTACACTAATGGTGTAAGAATAAGTTAATATAAACTTAACATGGACCCTATGTTGGATACTAACATGCTTTATATTTGTTATCTTATTCATTTTTAATACTTTGCTTGTTGAATGGTTAATCTAGATTTATGTTGTGTAACACTTGGTACAACAAATACTTGGCACTTTCATAACCCATACTGTATGGTAGAACTGACACCTGAGCTATGAAAGGAACTTGATTTGTTGTTAACATAAGTTATAATCATGAATGCCTGACAACATTTACAAGTATTAGCATTATTCGAATAAGATAACTAATGTAATTATGTTAACAATTTATAATCTGATTGGAACCTCCTTTGTGTGTGGTTTTCAATTGAATAAAAAGAGTTTATACTATACTTGTTTGAAATACCATTAGTGGATCCTCTAACCTTGACATTTATTGTTATCATTGTTTAATCCTTACGTTAATCTTCATCTCAAAGTTCTCATCAACTTCTTCTTCTTCTTCATCTTTATTATTATCATTATTAATAGTATTATTGGTATCATTATTATTATCACTACTACTACTACTACTACTACTACTACTACTACTACTACTACTACTACTACTGTTGTTGTTGTTATTGTTATTATTGTTACTATTGTTGTTGTATTATTGTTTTTTATAATTTATACAATTAACCTCCCTGTGGTTCGACCTCGGTCTTGCCGGGTTATTTATTACTTCGACACTCCTGCACTTGGGAGAAGGCATCAATCTTTTGGTCGTGTCATTATTCACAATTATCTCAGTATCTATATTTATCCATGTTAGCTTGTAGGGTTTAGGGTGACTTTTAGTTGCCAGCTGAAGTTTCTTTACTAACCCTACGGATACCATATTCTCGCTGCTCTCACTACCTTTGAGACCACTCCTTCCTTTTTCCACCTCGGTAGGTCACTCATTACAATGAGACCACTTTTTCCTTTTTATCTGGGCAGGTCACTCATTACAATGAGACCACTTCACATTTTTCATTTGGGTAGGTCAAATCAGGGGCTTAATTGCACAAATATTGAAGTTTGATGGGCAATTAGGGATTTAATTAAAGAAATCTGAAACCAAAGACCAAAATGAAAAACACGCGTAAATAGAGGGGTGGTAATTGACTGGATCAGGGACTAAATTTAAGAAATTGAAAGTTTATGGATCAATTAAAGGTTCAATTGTATAAATTCAAGACTAAGGATCAATGTAAAAAAGGCGGCCAACTTCAGAGCCGACAATTAAATTTGGCAAGGATGCAATTTAATTGATATTTAAAATCAAAATTGCTATTGAGGACTTGATTGAATAAATCACAAATTAAGGAGTGAGTTGGATGCTGACATGTTTTTGGTGCCATTTCTTTTAAATGAAACATCGCGTTTTGGTAAAACGGCACCGTTTCATCCACTATTTCAAAAAAAAAACAAAGACCCAAACGGTGCCGTTTTGAACGCCACTGTGGGTCTTCTTCTTCCCCTGGACACACAAGCCAGGGGAAGAAGAAGATTTCCTTCCCCTGCTTTTCTCTTCCCCTTTTCTCCAAAACAACTTAAAAAGACACCGACAAAAACTACCCACTTCCTTGTCACGTGGTGGAAAAATAGAGGGGACGTACCCCTTGGGCGGTTGCACAGTGGCCGCCTCGGCCACCCTACCCTTGCGCCAAGACTGGGTAGGGGTAGTAGGGCTGTCTCTCCCCCTGTTTTTTCGCCTATAAATACAAGAGGGAGAGAGAGCAGAAGGGGGAGCGAAAGGAAGGAGCAAAATAGAAGAGGGAAGGAGCTGAAGCCGAAAGAAAAAAGAAGAGAATAACAGAGGAAGAAAAGAAAAAAAAACAGAGAAGAAGAAGGATCGCCGCTTGGAGCCACCACTATTTCACTACCAACATCATCGCCAACGACGGTAGCCACCGCAGGTCAGCTTCCCCCTCCTCTTCCACCTCCTTCTTCTTCTGTGTTTTCTTCTCCACTGTTCACGTTGCATGTGAACAGTGGAGAGGCTCACTACTGCTGGCCCAGCCCAAATGGTTGGGCCAGGTCCAGCCCAATACAAAAAATTTTTTTGAAAAATTGTAATTTTTCTACTAAATTTTGCTTGATATTAGTTTGTATTTTTATACTGTAAAAATACAAATCCGATATTAAAATACCCGGTTTCCATCAAAAAGTAAAAAAATATTTTTGTTTTATGCATACGACCAAGTCTTAAAGCTAAAAATCATATTGTATTTTCATACAATAAAGAAAACTTCAAAAAACAAATATGTTTTAGCATGCATTTTGGTTTTAATAACCAGTTTATTAAAGTCACGAGAATTTGGTCAATATTTCAAAAATTCCAAAAAATATATATTTTTTTGTTTTGTTTTAGTATCAGGGATTGCGAATTTATATGTAAAACATATTCCCGATATTAAAAAGATATTTCTTTTGACGACATAGATCAGTTAGGTTATTACCCGATAAGATAAGGATCTCCTTACAGAGGAGAACCTTTCTTAAATCATAGACAAACTAATAATTAGAAACCACAACAAGACCTTTGATTTTATCAGATAACAAAACAATGCAGCTTACCTTAGGTAGGGTATAGTTAGGGTGCTAACACCTTCCCTTTATGCAACCAGTCTCCGTGCCCGGTCTCTAAGACCAGTTAGGGTTCCTAGTGACTAAAATAATAGGTGGCGACTCTCATTCAAATTTTCCACTGATAAAAGACAAGAATTCCTCGCCTTCCTATATTTGCCAGATAAACTTACATATACCCTGAGGGTGGACGATCGCCACGACAGTGACGAAGATATTGATAAAGGTCATAGGGGTTTTTCTAAATATAGCAAGACTAGGCCTAATAGACATTCTTATAAGAGGATTAAATTTTGTTTAAAGATTTATGTCATAACTTTTAATGGAGATTTTAGTATTGAGTAATTTATGGATTGGCTTACTAATTATGATAGAGTGATGGAATATATGAGATTGTCTAAGAATAAAATAAGGTATTCTATTAAGATGTTATTGAGATAAACAACGTTTTCATGGTAAAAACAAGTCTAAGATACTTTGTTGGTAAAAGTTAAGATGTGTATTTAAAGTTAGTTGTTGCATGAAATAATTATTAAAGGATAGATTTAGTCTCTTAGATTAAGAGTATAGATAAATAAAGCTCAAATCTTTTAATTATAAGGAACTAGTTGATGCAATCAATGATCCCAAAGCTAATTTGAAGTCGAAGTCAACCACAAAGGATATAAAGCACTTTAATTAAAGCATGATATAACTCAAGAGTTCTTCATAGAATGGAATTCAAACCATCCTCACCTCAACAAGACAAGTATAGGCATGAACCTTTTACAGTATACTAATTAATGTTATCTCAATAAATCCAAGTAACTTGGGGGCAATTAGATAATCGGTTAATCTTTTGGTTCTGACAATGTGATCCATTCTCCCCAGCCAAGGTGGTTGGTGGCTAATGGTCAGTGTACTTACAAAGGCCCTCTTTGATGAATTTAGGGACTTTTCGATACTTAAATAAATATATTTTTTAGTGAAAAAGCTATCATACTTTAGAGAAAGACTATGAAAATATATATACCATAGAAAACAAAGATTATGAACCTCGTGTTGGAAGGATTTATAGTTTAATTATAGCTCATGAGTTTTGTTTTTTTCTAGAAAAAAGGAGGCTAAAGTGTAAGCTAAACATCTTTGACTCATTAGGATAAAATATCTCTAACTCATCATAGAGTAAAATATCTCTTACTTATCAGAGTAAAATATTTTTGACCTATTAGAATAATCATTGAGCTTAAGATTCTTCGGAGCTAAAAAAACCATTAGCTTGGCACCTAGCTGAGTCCAAAGACGGTGGGTGTGATAGTTTGTCAGAACCATACATGTCTAGGCTAAGCGCTTGGTTGTGCCTAAAGACAGTGGGTCTGACAGCTCGACAGACCTATACATGTTTGGGTTTAGCGCTTAGTTGTGCCCAAAGATGTTAGGTTATTACCATGTCTTTGGTTATTTTGTTAGAAAAAAAGGTCCAAGTAAAACCACAAAAATATTGATATATCACTAATAATGATGGAGATGAGCCGAAGAAAAGCAAGAATTATGCTTTCACAAAAAAAATGGCTTGAATGATGATAACGAGCTGAGTATAAATAAGCAAAGAGCTAGCAAGATGTTTCAATAAAAAAAGACAAACATGACTTGGGTAACATAATGAATGACATATGGGAGCATACCTTACTGGAAAGTCATGAAAGGATTTTCACATGTCAATAAAGAAAGAATTTCATTAATAAAAGATACAAATTGTAAAGTAATAATGATGATTACATGTTTTCAGTCAACAAATCAAATACATGCTACTTTGTGAATAAATAGACTAGTCACAATACTATATTCAAAATATCTATTATTTTAGAATGACATAGTTTAATTTGTGATAGATAAATTAAGAATGACTTTTTACAAGTAAACGAGACTGATATGAGACACAAATCCCATTAACTTATTCTAAATAATTTTCATTGTAATAATTATTTAATTGTTAACATGTTTTAGAAGTTGATAGTATTATAAAACTATGTTTCAAGAAGTATACAATAATAAAATAATATAATTAATAAAGTGTAAATAGAATATATAAGAACAATGGAGATTTGGGGGATGAAGAGAGAGCACTTTTTTTTCATATGAATTTGTAGTTATGTGTATGTCTATCATATTCTCTCAACAAAGCTCCTATTTATAGGCACACGTATATAAATGCTTGTAAGCTCAAATGTCATAAGAAGATATAGATTCAAATAAACTTGGAAATATTCAAATGAACTTGATGATGATGATGAATGAACATAATAATAAAAGTGTGTAGAAAGACACCTAGGCATCCATATACAATGTATGATTTTATAACACTCATTCTTGGATGTCTATTGTTCAGCCTTACGCATTGAAAACTATCTCATTAAAAACCTTGCTAGGAAAACCCAATGGGACAAAACCTATACCAAGGAAAAAATAGTGCAATGCGTATTAACTCCTCCTCACGAATATATCATCTCAAGTCTTTAAACTGTCTCATTCTAATATTGCTTTGCAATTCGTCAAACATTGTAGTTGGTAATGTTTTAGTGAACAAATTTGCTAGATTATCTTTCAAGCAAATTTGTTGAACAACAATGCCACCACACTTTTCAAGGTCATGTATGAAGAAGAATTATGGTGAGATGTGCTTTGTCCAATATCCTTTGATGTAGCCTCCTTTTAACTAAGATATGCATACAATATTGTCTTTATACAGTATGGTTGGAGTTCCTCTACTGGAGGATAAACCATATGTTCCACGAATATGTTGAGTCATTGATCTCAGCTATACACACTCACGACTGGCTTCATAGATTGCAAGTATTTTAGCAAGATTAGATGAAGTGGCAACTAATATTTGCTTTGTAGATCTCCATGATATAGCAATATTACCACACGTAAAGAGATAACCTGTTTGAGATCAACCTTTATGTGGATCAAATAAAAATCCTGCATCAGCACACCTAACTAATTCATGATTAGCATCATTTGAATAAAATAAACCCATATATGTATTTCCTCGTAAATAACAAAAAAATATGTTTAATTCCATTCCAATGTCTCCAGGTAGGAGAAGAAATATATCTTGCTAGCAAGTTCATAGAGAATGCTATATCAGGTCGCATATTATTAGCAAGGTACATTAGCACACCAATTGCACTAAGGTATGGTACTTCAGGACCAAGTAATTCTTCGTTATCCTCATGAGGTCTAAAAGGATCTTTTTTCACATCAAGTGACCGAACAATCATTGATATACTTAATGGGTATGCTTTATCCATATAAAGTTTTTTAAAGACCTTTTCTGTGTAAGTTGACTGATGAATGAGAATTTCATCTACTAAATGCTCGATTTGTAGGCCGAGAAAAAAATTTGTTTTTTCCCAAATCTTTTATCTAGAACTCTTTCTTTAAATAATTTATTGTATTTGGTATCTCTCCATAAGTTCCAATAATATTTAAATCATTAACATACACAACAAAAATAACGAAATTAGATTATGAGTTCTTTATAAAAACACATGGGCATATGAAATCATTATTATACCCTTCTCTCAATAAATATTCACTAAGACAATTATATCATATGCATTCTGATTGCTTTAAACCATATAAGGACCTTTGTAACTTGATTGAGTAAAATTTTTCGGGATTTGAATTATATGCTTCAGACATTTTAAATCCTTCAGGGATTTTCATATAAACATCATTATCAATTGACCCATATAAATAGGTTATGACTACATCCATTAGACACATATCTAGCCTTTCATAAGTTGTCAAGCTAATGAGATACCGAAATGTAATTGAATCTACTACATGAGAATATATTTCATCATAATCAATGCTAGGTCTTTGTGAAAACCTTTGTGCCATAAGTCGTGCTTTATATCTTACGATTTTATTTTTCTCATTTTAGTTTTCGCACAAATACCCATTTAATTCTGTTTGGATTGCTTCTTTTCATTTTGGCAAATCATTTCTACTTCAACATTTTATGACAGATTTAGGCTCAAGATCCTTATTTTTATTAATGATATCAAGCAATATATTATATGAAAAGATATTGTCGATAATTATTTCATTTCAGTTCCATCGTTTCTTTACAGAGACATAACTTATTGAGATCTCTTTATTTTTACTATTTTCAGGTACCTGAACCTCTTCTAGGGTTTTATGATCAGTTATGTCTATCTCCTCATAAATATTTTCTTTCTCAATAATGCCAATTTGATTATTTGCTCTTTTGTTTTAGGATTTTTGTCTTTTGAACCAGTTAGTCCACCACGCTTCTAGCATGCCATAGACTTATTTCCTATAATTTTAGAAGATTATCCTACTAGGAGTTCAATTCATGCTGGAGCATTTATAGCTGGTATATGAGATTTGGTTACTCCTTTTGAGTTACTGAATACATTCGGTAGTTGATTTGCAATGTCTTACAAATGAAATATCTTTTGAACTTCTTGTTCACATTGTTTTATACGAGGACCAAAATTCAATAATGACAATGCATTCCATGTAATATCTTTATCCAATTGTTTAATTTCTCCCCCTAATGTTGGAAACATAATCTCATTAAAATGATAATTAGCAAATCATGTCGTTAATAAATCACCTGTTAAGGGCTCAAGATATTTAATTATTGATGGGGACTCAAACCCAATATATATTCCTAGCCTTCTTTGAGGACCCATCTTTGTATGTTATGGTGGATAAATTGAAACAAATACCGCACAACCAAATATTCTTAGATGGGTAATGTTTGGCTCATGACCGAAAAACCAATTTTAATAGGGAGAATTTGTGGTATGTTGTTGGCCTAATGTGTATAAGTGTTGCTGCATGTAAAACAGCGTGCCCCCAAGTAGAGACAAGAAGTTTTGTTCTCATGTGTAGTGATCTTGCAATTAACTAGAGGTGTTTAATAAGTAATTCGACAAGACCATTCTGAATATGAACATGAGCAACATGATGTTCAATGTTTATCTCAAGTGACATGCAATAATCATTAAATGCTTGAGATGCAAATTCATCAGCATTGTCAAAGCGAATAGTCTTGATTATATAATCTCGAAATTGTGCTTGTAATGTAATAATTTGACCAAGTAATCTTACAAACGCCAGGTTGCGAGTTGATAATAAACACATATGTGACCATCTTGTAGATGCATCTACTAAAACCATAAAGTATCTAAATGGTCCACATGATGGGTGAATGAGCCCACAAATATCACCTTGAATACGTTCTAGAAATCTTGGGGATTTAGTCCCACCTTTAGCTGGTGATGGTCTAATGACCAATTTGCCTTGAGAACAAGAGGCACACGAGAATTCCTCGAATTGAAGAATCTTCTGGTTCTTCAATAGATGACCATGTGAATTATTGATAATTCTTCACATCATTATTGATCCAGGATGACCCAACCGGTCATGCCAAATAATAAAATGATTTGGTTCATTGAAGTTCTGGTTTATTATTGCATTGACTTTGATTATACTAATATTTGTGTAATACAAACTTGAAGATAAAACAAGAAATTTTTCCAACATTTGTTTTCCAGTAGAGACATTTGATATGATCTAAAGATATTTTATACCATTATAATTAGCAGTCTCAATATGTTAAGTCATATATATTTGAAACGTAGTAGATTTCTCCTTGATTTAGTAGAGAACAAAGTATTATCAATAATAAATCTTGTTCCATTAGGAAGCATTATATTAACTTTTCTGGAGCCTTCAATCAAGTTTGTTGAACATGATATTGTATTCATTTTTGCTTTCATCATTCTCATATTTGAAAAATATTGCTTATTGTTACGATGTCGCGGTCGCACAAATTAATTACCCTATCTTAAAACACAATACACAAGATAGTATAAAGCAAGCAAGGGGTCGATCCCACGAGAAAGGTTCAAGTCAGATTTTTATGCTAGATGACAAGCAATTTGGGGGGGGGATTTAGACGTTATCTAGGCTAAAGCAAAAGAAAATAGAAAACTATCAAGCGAAATTAAAGAAAATCAGAAAATTATCAAGAGAATAAACCTTGGTCGTAAGTAAACATCCATCTACAAAAATCAAAACTGATCATGGAAACGAAATGTCAATTTATACTCTAAATATCTATCTTTTCTTATGTTGATTAGTTAACAGATCTGTTGTATAACTAATTCTAACCATCAAACAACCACAGTGTCCGCACTAGTAATTTAATTTAATTTAATGGCAGCATTAAGAACTAGATGAGTTGATTAATCTAGACAACATAACTATTCACAATCCATGTTTGATTTGATTAATCGAATACTCTTCCTAAGATTACTAATCTGGATCTGCCACAATTATTAATCTCAGTTGCTTCACAAATTTATATACCACAACTTCGGTTTTGATAGCAAACTTAGCAATAGATTGTTCACAATAATAACTTAAAGTCTGCTCTAGCAATTAAAATAAACAATCATAGAAAATAAGCATAGGAGAACCAACATATTCATTCATCATATAAACTGAAAAGAAAAGGTAGTATAAATCTCACAGTTCTTGGAATCCGAAGGTTTCTGTATCCTTACAACCAAGAAAAAGAGTTTACCCTTGCATGTTTGTTGAACAACTAATCAAAAAGAAAGAAGAAAACATAATTTCAGGTTTGTGAAGGAGAAGAGGCATTTTTTCTCTCTTGACTGGTTGTTCTCCTTTTTCTTCTCTTATTCTTTTTATATCCTAGGAAACCCTAGTCTCTATTTTACAAAATAGTCATCCCTTAAGTAGACAATTTACATTTAAGTACTTCAATAACTATTTTTCTAAAAAAGGAGAAATAGCCTTGCATGAAATCTTCAAGCTTTGACTTAGAGGAGCTAAATTGCTGAAATAAAAACTTGGATGTCATTTTAGATGCTTCGGTATGTAATTTGGACTCGTTTCTTCACGAAACCTGTTTGCTAGCAGAATTCAGTTGTCATCTTTGAAAAATCATATCTCCATCATATGACATAGTTTTTGGCTGACATTTGGATCGTTGGTCTTTGAGTCAGTAATCTAAAACAATTGAATTTACAATGGACTTCTGTAGCTCAATATATTCAAGTCGGAATGGCCAAAGGTCAACCCTAGCAGATTGCGAGATTTGACTTTGAAGGCTGCAATTTCCATGCTCTTCCTTATTTTATTTTCTTGCCTTAGATGTCTAGAAAGGTATGGATGTTAGTTTTTTAATGCCACTGAAATCACTGCATTTTAACCTCTAGATCTCACGCTCTGCACAAAACATCAACTAAAGGTCTCATCTGCAATTACCTCCAATTTACTCATTTTTGCATCTTTCATCTAAAAATGCCTTCAAAACATAAAACAAAGAATATCAAGACATTTTATATGTAAAACATAGGCAAAACACTAGTTAAATGTGGGTGAAACTATCGAAAAATATGGTTTGCATCACTTATGCCTAAGAATGGTATGTATCATTGCACTATCTACTAAGCATATAACTCCACCACTGATATTGAGTTTATTTATAGCTTGACATGAATCCATATTCTCTTGATGAAAAGAAATAAATATATAATAAGTTCATAATAAGACATAATTATTATAACACAATCTTTTTCATTAAACAAGCTAACATGAAAGGAAGAAAACAAAATACATTGAAATATACTCGCATAAAAGAAACACACTGGAAAGATAAACAGAATTTTAAATTCTGACATTGTTATATTAACTAATTATTATCATTATGATAAATATTAACCTTCTCATCAGTTTGCTTAAAAAAAATTGCAATGTCAAGGTGTGTCATATCCAAAAGATAAATATCATCATTACCTTGATGTGGGTGAGAAAAATTTATTTCTATGTTCTCCTCCTTTCTTTTCAACGAGGACTGATATAAATTAACAAGATGTTTGGTCGTACGACAAGTATGAGACCAATGTCCTTTCATTCCACATCGATAACAAGCATTTTCTACCTTCTTGGTATCTCCGCTATGCATATTGTTCCCCCTTTCTTGTTTCTCCTCATTTTGTGAGAGTTTGTAAGAATTTTATGAATAAAGACCATTATAGTTGCGATAATTAAACTGTTGTCTCCCATGGCTACATTCTCGGCCTCTATTACGACCACGATCATAATTATTATATCTTGTAGCATTCACTTCAGGGAATGGAGTTGAACCAGTTGGTCGTAATTCATGATTTTTCATTAAAAGCTCATTATTTTGTTCAGCCATAAGGAGACATGAAATCAGTTCAGAATAGTTCTTAAAACCTCATTCTCTATATTGCTGCTGTAGGAGCATATTCAAGGCATGAAAAATAGAGAATGTTTTTTCTAACATATCATCATCAGTGATATTGTTTCCATATAGTTTCAATTTAGAACTGATATTAAACATTGCAGAATTATATTCACTTATTGATTTAAAATCCTGTAATCATAAATGTATTCAATCATAACGAGTTTTTAAGATAATAACTAGTTTTTGATTTTTATATCTTTCTTTCAAATTTTGCCAAAGAATAAGAGGATCTTTGATTGTTAGATACTCTATCTTCAACTCCTCATGGAGATGACGACGTAAGAAAATCATAGCTTTTGCTTTGTTTTGACTAGATGCTTCATATCATCTTTAATGATGTCTTCAAGAGCCATGGCATCCAGGTGAATTTTGGCATCAAGGATCCATGACAAATAATTCTTCCCCATAATATCAAGTGCCACGAACTCAAGTTTGGCAAGGTTTGTCATTGTTACTTAAAAAAAAATCAATATTGTTAGAAATTTGGTTATATATATATATATATATTGGAATATAAAAATAGATTTTAAAATATAGAAAATATTTATAAAAATATAAATATAAAATAAAGATGAGTACATGGCGTTATTACACTTGAGAATAATCTTAAGATTTTATCACAGGTTTCCATCCTATATACTTGATCTCAAAATAAAATATAGAACATACAACAACAATAGAAAAACATACATTTTACTTCTTATCGACAAACCAAATATCATTATCTACTTCAAGATGAAACCGATAAGAAATTCATGCTTCTACTTTATACTAAATATGATTGTCTGCTTCAAGATTGAAGCGAGGAGCAATTCATATTAATAACTTATAATAAAACTATGTTTTAAGAAGCATAGAATAATAAAACAATATAATTAATAAAAGTATATAGAATATATAGGAACAATGGAAATTAGATTGATGAAGAGAGAACACTTTTATATGAATTTGTAGTTATATTTGTGTCTATTGTATTTTCTCAACAATACTCCTATTTATAGGCACATGTACATAAATGCTTGTAAGCTTCAAGATTATAAGAAGATGTAGATTCAAATGAACTTGATGATGATGAATGAACTTGATGAATAATGGGTGTAAAAAGACACATAGGCATCCATATACACTATTTGATTTTATAACATATAGTTTTATTTTAGTATGAAAGAGATATATTAGGATATTAGCTCAATGCTATTGCTTTGAACAAAATTTTCTTGTTCT
>Ga0325414_1003185_pt1 | contig 16993 bp, 16 predicted proteins | sample PopdelMetagenome_8_FD_206183 | JGI IMG/M metagenome (GOLD analysis project Ga0325414, IMG submission 206183) | Populus deltoides microbial communities from Bellville, Georgia, United States - Leaf-PdKOR-R3 | ecosystem: Host-associated > Plants > Phyllosphere > Phylloplane/Leaf | place: USA... | reverse complement strand
ATTCATCACAACGCAATAATATATCATCCCTAAACAAGTCATTTTAAAACATTAACATTATACAAAGAAAAAAATGTGGAAACCATTTACCTGCTCAACCCGTGGGATGTCCTTATACGGTCGCGAGTCCGATCCTGGTCGTACCACCTACCACATCAATGGTCATAAATCTATATATTTGCATTCGGTAATCACACGACTCATCACCATACAAATCTCAAGAATACATATGTTCACATTCTAGCGTTCATAGATTACAATCATATAATGCAATCATTTTAATCATTGAACCAGTTTTGATATGTAATCTGTCGTAAAAATTCATCAACGAAACTTGTTCGCGGGTGACGCAAAGTCGTCAGTGAACTGATTGGCTGGGACACAGAATCGTTAGCAAAATTGGTTCGCCAATGACACACACTCGTCAACGTACTGATTCGCTAGAACACATAATTTAGTAGCAAAACTAGTTCGCTAGTGATGCAAACTCGTCAGCGAACGGATTAGCTGGAACACAGAATCATCAGCAACACTAGTTTGCTATGAACGCAAACTTGTCAGTGAACTGATTCACTGAACACAAAATCATCAACAAAACTGGTTCGCTAATGACCCTCATTCGGCAGAAATTGCTATCGCACATAGGCCACTACTGATGCAGAAATCGTTGACAAGAACTGAGTCACTATCGACTTAGAAATCATCAATGCAACACAGTTTTGAAGTTGATGTTGAAATCATCAGAGCATTAGTTTTCGACTAACACATAAATAATTGATGAAAACTGAGCCGTGATCGACTCAACAATCATCTACGCAACATAGTTGCGCAACTGAAGCGAAATCTTCAGCGTACGTGGTTTACAGCTAACTCAGAATTCATTGATGTCTTTGGCAAACAAGGTGAATGGCTGACTTTATTAACTTCCTTCAGGATCAATACTAACGTGGAATGATTTGAAGAAAGAATTGGAAAAATTCTTTCCAGCATTACGGGTTGGAACAATTTGTAAATAAATTAGTGAAATTCTCCAAAACAATGGGGAAACGTTATGAATACTGAGAATGTTTTAATCAGTTTTGCGCAAGTTGCCCACTTCACCAAATTTCTAACTAATTATTGTTGCAATAATTTTATGAAGGATTATTTCCCATGGACTAAAGCATGATAGATGTTATATGTGGTGGTGCATTTGTAGAAAACACTCTTGTACAAGCAAGGTAAATGAGGTGATGCATTCTAATATTGAGACACAACTTTCACAACTAACTTCTCTTGTGAGACAAGTAGTGTTGGGACAAGTTAGGCAATCCAAAATGTATGGCATTTATGCAGTCCCAAAACATTCTACTAATATATGCCCACAACTTCAAAAAGATACAACCCCTTAGGGTGAATGCGATAAGTTGGTCTGGCAGTCAACTAAGGAAATATAAACCATATTCAAACCATTACACCCCAAGTTGGATAGATCACCCAAACCTTAAGTATGGTCAGCCCTCAAACCAGCAACCGTTTTGGTCATATGCCAATGACAATCCAACTTTTCCTCCTCAAACATCAAATTTAGGTATGTATTTAGAAGAAATTGTGAAATTTTTAGCCACTAATATACAAATGTTCCAACAAGAAACAAGAGCTATCATTCAGAATTTGGAGACTTAAATTTCATAACTTGCATCGCTTGTAAGAAGCATTGAGGCAAATAAAAGGAAGCTGTCATCTTAAGTTGAAATTAATCCAAGAGAAAATGCAAGTGCTATTACTCTTAAAAGTGGAAAGGAAGTACAGACCATGTTGCTAGTCCTAATGTTAGAATCAGTAACAAATATGCTGCTAGTTGTAAACCAGATTTAGCAGGAAATATACCACTAGTTGCAACCCCAAATTCAGCAGCTACTATGGTACAGACTACCTAGCTAGCTGCAATGCCAGGATTAGCAACTATTGTGGTGTAGGTCATATTGTCAGTTGCAACACCAAATTCAGTAGCTATCGGAAATAAAAGCTCGATATAGAACTAATAATTTTGGATGCACTAAGAACAGAGCCAGATTCAGCAGCTACTATGGTGCAAACTACCCTGTCAACTGCAACACCAGAATCAACAACAAATATGTTGCCAGCTTCAACACCAGAATCAGCAGCAACCAAGAACAACAAGCTGGAAATAGAACCAACAATCTTGGATGCACCGAGAACAAAGTTAAGTGGTAAGTCCATCTTTCCTATTAATAAAAATCTGGTTGCACCTCCATTTCCTAGTAGATTAAAGAAGGCAAGGAAGGAAGAGTCAGAGCATGATATTTTTTAAACCTTTTGAAAGGTTGAAGTTAACATTACACTATTGGATGCGATCAAGCAAATTCTATAATATGCAAAATTTTTTAAGGAATTGTGCACCAACAAAAAAAAGTTGAACATTGATAAGAAAATAAGAGTTGAAGAGAATGTGTTTGCGGTCATATAAAGAAAACATTTCCAATTACAGATGGTATGTTCACTAAACCATCTGTAATTGGAAATCATAGGGTAGAAAGAGTTATACTTGATTTAGGAGCTTTGATCAATGTTATACCACTTTCAATTTATAAGGTTTTAAATCGAGGACCTTTAAAAGAAACAAAGGTAATAATTCAATTGGTAGATAGGTCTCATTCATACCCAAAAGGCGTTGTTGAGGATGTTTTAATTAGAATAAATGAATTGATTTTTCTTATGGAATTTTATATTATAGATATGGATAATCATTTGCGTCAAACTCAACTCATATATTGTTAAGTAGGCAATTTAAGAAAACAACAAGAACTAAGATCGATGTGCATAAATGAATTTTATCTTGTGAGTTTGATGGGGAAATAGTAACATTTAACATTTTTGATGCTATGAAATATCCTGATGACTCTGAATCTATTTTTCATATTGATGTAATTGACCCTATTGTGCAAGATGATTTTGAACAATTGTTTTTTACAAGATGAGTTGAACTTTGTATTACAGCAAAGCAAGACAGATAGGGATGCAAGGCTAGAGAATAATGAAGACATAAAAGAAGCAATTATGTCTTTGCATTCATTATTTCAAATGCCAAACAGGTTAGTAAACTCTACTTTGTAATTATCGAATTCTCTTGAAAGGGTTTCACCCTATGTTGAACAAGCTCCAAAGTTGGAATTGAAGTCTTTGCCCAAGCATTTGAAGTATATGTACTTAAGAGAAAGTGAGACATTACCGGTGATCATCAAATGATCTCACGACAACAAGAGAAGAAAAATTGTTGAGAGTTTTAAGAGAAAATAAAACAGCTACCGGATGAACCTTAGTTGATATAAAAGGTATAAATCTTGCAATTTACATGCATACAATCTTACTAAAAGATGATGCCAAACCCATGAGAGAGCCTTAACGTAAGCTGAACCCAACCATGAAGGAAGTGGTAATGAAGGAAATTCTGAAGCTACTTAACCAAGGAATCATCTATCTCATATCCGATAGTTAATGGATTAGTCTAGTGCATGTAGTTCCCAAGAAGACAAGTTTGACTCTTGTTCCCAATGAACAAAATGAACTTGTTCCCATGAGAGTTCAGAATGGGTGGAGAATGTTCATAAATTTTAGGAAATTAAATGTTACCACAAGAAAAGATCATTTCCCAATTCTTTTCATTAATGAAATGCTAGAAATACTGGCAGGTAAGTCATTTTTCTATTTTTTAGATGGGTGTTCTAGTTATTATCAAATTGTTATAGCTCGCGAACATCAGGAAAAAACAACTTTCACTTATCCATTTGGGACCTTCGCTTACAGACATATGCCTTTTAGATTGTGTAATGCCCTAAGTATGTTTTAGAGATGCATAATGAGCATTTTTTATGACTTGATTGGAAATTGTATTGAAATTTTTATGGATGACTTTACTGTTTATGACAATTCTTTCTATTAATGTTTAGATAATTTGACCAAGTTTTGAAACAATGCATTAACACCAACTTGGTTCTAAATTATGAAAAATGTCATTTCAGGGTCCAACAAGGAATTGTTTTTGGTCGTGTAGTTTCAACTAGGGGTATCGAGGTTGATAAGGCCAAGGTTGATTTAATTACAATCTTACTATATCCTACTAATGTTAAGGACATTCGTAGTTTTCTTGGCCATGCAAATTTTTATAGGAGGTTGGTTCATCAAAGATTTTTAAAAAACTACACAACCATTGTCGAGGTTATTGCAAAAGGATGTACCATTTGACTTCAAGGAAGATTGTTAAATAACATTTGACAAATTAAAGACATTGTTCACTTCAACGCCGATTATACAACCACTAAATTAGGATATGCCTTTTGAGATCATATACGATGCTAGTAATTATGCTATAGGAGTTGTACTTGGCCAATAAAGAAAAAGAAAAGTCATGTCATTTGCTATGCGTGAAGGACACTAAACTTTGCTCAATACAACTATTCAACCACTAAAAAGGAGCTTTTAGCTATTGTATTTGTCATAGACAAGTAACCGAGACTTATACGCTGGATTCTTTTGTTGCAAGAGTTTGATTTGGAAATCAAGGATTGAAGAGGAGCTAGTAATTTTATGATAGATCATTTGAGCAGAATTTTATGTAAGGAAGAACCATTGCCTATTGCCGAAACATTCCCCGATGCGCAGCTACTGCATCTGCAAGGTAAGGAACCTTGGTTTGCTGATTTGGTAAATTTCATAGTTATTGGAATGTTACCTAATGATTTGAATAAGGCAAAGAAAAACAAAATAAAGCTACCCGTACTAATGATTCTAAGGTTGTTGTAGGATTTCTCAAATCTAACATTTTCAGTAGGTTTGGAATTCCAAGAGCTATGATAAGTGATCAAGGCCCCCATATTTGTAACCGAACTGTTGAAGCGTTGATGCGAAAATATAGAGTACATCGAGTAGCCACAACTTCCCACCCACAAACCAACGGACAAACTGAGGTTTCAAACCGAGAAATAAAACACATCTTGGAAAAGATGTTGAACCCCAACCGAAAGGATTGGAGCCTGTATTTAAAGGATGCACTTTGGGCATACTGTATAACATACAAAACTCCAATCAGAATGTCACTGTATAGATTGGTTTTCACTAAGTTATGTCATTTACTAGTGGAAATTGAACATCGTGCCGTCTAGGCAGTGAAACAATGCAATCTTGATGCTAAAAAGGCGGGAGAAGAATGAAAGTTACAACTACAAGAACTTGAAGAAATTCGATTGGAAGCATATGACAGTGCAAGGCCATATAAAGAGTGAACCAAATCTCTTCATGATAAGTTTTTACAGCGTAAACAATTTTTTCTTACGTAGAAAGTATTACTTTTCAACTCTAGATTGAAATTCATGCTTGGAAAATTACGATCAAGATGGATTGGACCATTTGTTGTTTTCAATGTTTTTTTCTCATGGTGCTATTGATATCCAAAGTATTGTAACTAACAAAGTTTTCAAGGTGAATGGCCACAGACTTGAGCCTTTACGTTGAGAATTTTGGAGACACTATTGAGAAGGAAGTAAAATTGGTTGACCCAATATACAAGGATGCATGACACGTAGAAAACTCTATCTAGCCAAAGACAATGAAGAAAGACACTTTAGAGAGGCAACCCAGCATGGAGACATTCCAAAAAAAAAATTTATTGCAATCATAGATGCCAAAATAAGGCAAACCCAATAGGTTATTAAGGCAGTTTTCTTTATTTCTCCATCTCTCTTTACTATGTACATTGAGGACAATGTTCATGCTAAGTGTGGGGGATGTAGGGGCTGTCTATAGTGGTAGCACTGTGCTTTGTTTTTATCATTCATATTTTGATGAAATAATGCTCTGATTTATGCTCTGTTCTAGCAATTTTTTTGTAAAATGCACCCGCATCTTGACAGCAGGTTAATCTTTGAGGGGTTGTGTTATATCTCTAGCAAAACCAAAATTTGTTATGTTTGGAAATGTTTTGATTTTAATTATCATTAATGAATTTTCAATTGAGTTTATAAAAAAATCATAACATGATTGAATAGTGACCTTGTTTTTTAAGATTGTTTAGTCAAGCTATGTTCTATGGATTAAAGTAACTGGATTTAATAGACACTAACCTGTGAGACTTTGAGCCTTATAACCAACACATCTATATTAGTCTCTATTTTCCTTTTATGTGTGATTTTCTTTCATTGGTTTTGTTCCCCTAGAACTTGCTCTGATTCTAATCAAGACCATACTTCTACATGCATACATGAACATGATTAAGATATTTTTTGTTATGTACCTTATATAGCCTAGCAACCCACCTTTGGATAAAATTTTTCCTTGAAACCCTTTTTGAGTTGATGGACTTTTTCTTTGATTATAAACCCACAATACAAGCCGTAAACAATATAGTGTCTCACCCAAGCTGTAGAACTAATGTAACATCATAAATCATTATATAAGCATGGGAATACATGAAATAAATGTAGGGGTGTTTTGAATTCAGAGACGGTATATCAGGTGCAGAAGAAAAAAAAAGGAAAGTAAAAAGATAAAAAGGTCTTGTAAAGGTTTGAAGTTTTAAGAAGGTAAAAGATCATCCTTTAGTTTGAACCAAAATCTTGTTCTGTTGGACAATAAATTTTCCAATAAAGAAGGATAATGTAGCTTTAATTTTTGCCAAGTTCAAGATGGTTGGAGGGAGTGTTTAATATTCTGTCTTGTTTTGGGGTTATTTTGTTTTGTTGGTTTTAGTGGCTTTTAAACTACCTTTCCAAAGATCTCCTACCTTGAACCAAGCCACATTACAACCTTTGAAAAGACCTTATGATTTGTGAAATGCATGTAATCTAAATGATGGAGAGTGAGATGACTTGCAAGCTTATGGTAGATCATTTCCATTAGAAGGAATTGAAGTAAAACACTAACCTTTCAAACACATGAGAATTGAGTGATTATTCTTGTAAGGCCTACTATTTGGTTGTTTTATTCTGAAATAAAAACGCTTGATAAATTTTTTTAAAGTGATTGGAATTTAATTCATGATATGTTATGATGTTTTAAGAATTTAATTGTTGTTCGTTGATGGCATTACATTTTTTACATTGAAAAAGTAAAATTAAAATTATGTCCGAGGACGTGCAAAAGCTAGGTGTGGGGGAATTTGATTAGTGTAAAATATACATATGTTTTTACTCCTTTTACACTATGCTTTTTAATATATTCTGAGCTTAATTGAGTTTATTGGAAGTTATTTTTATGAGTTTGGCATGCCTAATAGACTTTGTGAATTAATTGCTAAAGATAAGAAATTCTGCATTTTATGTTTTGGACTTAGCTTTTTGTGATAGGATTTTGTCGTCCAAGTTAAAGTTCCCGAAAGAGAATGTGCGCTTAATCTAAGTCAAAGTATACATGTCAAGCTTTTTATGAAGGTATTATGATCAAAAATCCAATCTCATTTAGATCTCTAATCAAACCTGTAATCTTTGGCCAGAATTCTACTCGCAACAAGATTCTCTGCTTTCACACTAGATATTCAAATGAGAATATCTTGAGCTTCAGATATCGAAATCATACAATTTAAAAACCCAATATTACATTCCTTTTATGCCAAAGTCTAAATGAAATAAATAAGAAGGTGACTTACCTTACGATTTTAAGTGGTCTTAGGAAAGGTTTTAATAGTTTCTTCTTCCTTTTTACTTTTTTCTTCTTTTTATTTGTTCCAGCTGGCCCTCTAGGCTCCCTTTTCTTCCATGTTTTTGGTTTTTCTCTCTTTTTTCTAACTCACCCATCACCCAACACTCAAGAAAGTTGGCATGCAAGCTGGTTAGGTTCAGGTTTCTCCTTAGGAAGGAGTGTGTGCTGCAACAATGGTTGCTGTCGATTATGGAGGATAGGTCTAGGCTCTTTTTTCTTCTATGTTTTAGGTTTTCTATCATTTTCCTAACTCACCACTCACTTAATACTTAAGGAGGTTGTTATGCAAGCTAGTTGGGTTTAGTTTTCTCCTTGGGAAGGAGTGTGTGCTCTAGCAATAGCTGCTGCTGGTTCTGGGGGAGAGGAAGAGTCATATCTTTTCCCCCTACATTTATATCACTCATAAATGTAATGGGGGTGTGGGGGGGGGGTTGGTTTACGTTATTCTTATTCCTCTTTTGGTTAATCTAGAATCGATTTCCCCCCTCCCAAATCCTCCCTATAGTAGGCCAACTTGATCCACTTAATTCTTGCTTAGTATAGGTCAACTTTTTACCTAAATGTTTGTTGAGTTTTACAATAATCATACAAAAATATAAAAACATTTAGTAATCTTGCAATCACAACAAAAAGCTAGCATGCATACTAAAAAATTATATAAGCTTGCAAAACATATAAGATAAATATTCCTAGCATGCAAACTAAACAATTATAGAAATTATAATCAATATCTCTCCATAAACACCAAACTTAAGCTTTAGAGTAGAAAGAATAAGTAAAAGAGCAAGTCAAAGAAAAACCAACAATAAATGGAAGTTCTATACTCCTTTTACTCTATGTTTTTTTAATGTATTTTAAGCTTAATTGAGTTTATTGAAAGTTATTTTTATGAGTTTTGCATGTCTAAGAGACTTTGTGAATTAATTGCTAAGATAAGAAATTTTGCACTTTATGTTTTGGACCTAGCTTCTTGTGATAGGTGTTTCGTCAAGTTAGAGTTTTTGAATGAGAATGTGGGCTTAATATAAGTCGAAGTATACATGTCAAGCTTTCTAGGAAGGTATTATGGGCAAAACTTTGATCTCATTTGGATCTCTAATCAAACCTGCAAACTCAGGCCAGAATTCTACTTGCAGCAGGATTCATTGCTTTCACACTAGATATTCAAATAAGAATATCTTGAGCTTTTGATATCGAAATCTGGAGATTCAAAAGCCAAAATTCATATCTAGGTGTTTCGCTAAGTTAGAGTTCTTGAATAAGAAGGGCTTAATCTAAGTTGAAGTATACATGTCAAGCTTTCCAGGAAGGTATTATGAGCAAAACTTTGATCTCATTTGGATCTCTAATCAAACCTGCAAACTCAGGTCAGAATTATACTTGCAGCAGAATTCATTGCTTTCATACTAGATATTCAAATAAGAATATCTTGAGCTTCTGATATCAAAATCAGGAGATTTAAAAGCCAAAATTCATATACACATCGAGGGCTACAACTTTCATGAAGGACTCAAAGTCAGATAAAATCGTTTTTAAGGCCAAACTTTGGACATAATCTGAAGGATGAGATGGGTCTCCTGATTTGATCAGGAAACTAACGGTACCGAGCATCCCATTATGACTGAGAGTCTGGCATAAAAACGGTGGGCCTTAGGACCCAAGAAAGATTTAAATCAAGCCTCTAACATGCAATGATTGAATGAATACAGTTAGGATGGTCAGATATTGCAAGAAACCAAGTTAGAAACAAAGTCTAAGTTGCAGCAGAGTTGGAATTATAGTAGAGTTGTGATACCAACCAAGTCAGTTTTCAACACAAATTCTAAGAGATTTATCCAACCTTAAGGACCAAATAAAGAAGTAACAAATTAAGTATCATGAAAACTTCTAATTAGCCTAATAGTCCTGAAGAAATTTTGCATCCAAGTGAGAGGATAAATAGAGTAGAACACAACTGAAACAGGGTTCGAAGAACATTCCTTTCTTCTCTGCTTTTTTCAATTTTCCAGCAATTATGAAATAAACTCCTTAATTCGATTCAAGAGGGATACACACCATCTCCATTAACAAGTTGTGAGAAGTAACGTTATCATTATAATTTTTTCAGATTCAAGTATTTATTTTTTCTTGTTCAGAATTATGCTATTGATTATTATTCAAGCTTATTGAATTGTTTTGAGATGGCATGTATGGTTTCTAGTTTCTTTCAATTCGTAATTGTTGCCACTCTCATCTTGATTTATTAGGGAATAATAAATCAAGTTAAATTGTCAAGCTTTTAAACGTTTGATTAGAATAAATGCACAAATTTTATTCCTAAACTACTGTTGATCGAATGAAAATTGCTTTCAATATTACATTTGCTAAATGATAAGAATTTGATTAGAGAGCTTTTTCTAATTAATGTACTCATAATCTCATCGATTTTACTCAACTTTAAAGGATATCAAATTTATTCGCTTGATGTGAAATAATATTTATTTTACTTCGATGATCAACATAATTATAGGAATGGATGTGTGGACCCTTGAACTGATTTAATGACATATGAATTTATTATTTTTAAAATTATTGTTTCTTGAATTTTTCATTCAAATCCCCCGTTCTTTCTCATTTCAGTATATTGGAGGAACATTAAACGAAATTTCCTTTGAGTTCAACTTGGTTTTCATGATCATACTACAAAATTATTTTGTTTGTGATAATTAAGTGAGCATTATATTTTAGTGATTTTGACGACCGACCATGATTTCTCTAAAAAATCATGCTAGGTAATAAATCAGGATTTATTATTTATTATTTAAAATTATAATTCACATAACTTAACATGTCATGCCACATATATCACAAGACTTAAGCTGTTATGAAGAATATGCATTATTATTATTATTCTTTTTCTCATTTGTGTTTACAATAGTCATAACACTCATTTTAAAGAGGTCATCACAAAGACACCCATCTCCTATAAACACTCTATTTGAAAGAGTACTTGACCATAAGTGAAAAAATTTCTTCAAAATCAATTCTTTTTTTTTTTACTGAAACCTTACACAACCATTTTGCCTTGTACCTTAGTTATAAGCAATTTTCTTCAATTTTTAACCTAAACATCCATTTCAATGCTCTCCTACCTTTACAAAGCTTCACTAATTTGAGAGTGTGGTTCTTATGCAAGGATTTCATCTTTTCTTACATTGCTTTTAAGCACTCATTTTTCTTCTTATGCAACATAGCTTTATTAAAGCTTTCTAGCTCTCCCCCATTAGTATCCAATATATACTCATAAGGAGAATATTTGGTGAAAGCTTGGTGAGGTCAAGTTGACACGATCAAAGAGTTGTTGTCTTATCTCAAGTGCAGGAGTGTCGAAGTAATAAATAACCCGGCAAGACCGGGGTTAAACCACATGGAGGTGAACTATATAGAATTATAAATTAAAAAAAGATTTGAAGAGAGCTTTGAGATGTGATAATGATGTAAGGATTTAAACAAAGATAAAATAATTATCAAGGTTAGAGGATTCACTAGTGGTATTTCAAATAAGTATAGTCTAAACTCTTTTTATTACTTGACTGGAAACCACACACAAAGGAGGTTCCACTCGGATTATAAATTGTTAACATGATTACATTAATTATCTTATTCGAGTAATGCCAATACTTGTAAATATTATCAAGTATTCATGGTGATAACTTATGTTAACAACAAATCAAGTTCCTTTCATAGCACAAGTGTCGGTTATACCATACAGTTGGGCTATGAAAGTGTCAAGTATTTGTTGTACCAAGGGTTGTTCAACACAAATCTAGATTAACTATTTAACAAGCAAGGTATTAAGAGTGAGTAAGATAATAAATATAAAACATGTTAGTATCAAACATTAAAGTCCATGTTGAGTTTATACTATACTTATTCTTACATCATTAGTGTAACATTTTCACTTTGACATAATAAACTTAGCTGAACATTATGAATAAGAGAAACATAGATAAACAAGAGCAGAACATGATTATATAAGTATAATAAAGGAAATGAAAGGCATAAACAAGAGATTAATAAAAGCAAAGCTTAAGCATTACAAAAATATAAAGAGAGAAATAAAGAGCATGATCTTGATCTGAAAATCAAGATTCCTAAATGCATGGCAAATGCCTCCTTTTATAGGCCAAAATTCAGAACTATTGATTTAATGACTAATTGTTGAGTGGGTGGTCACATCTTGACTTGGTGACAATCCTTATCTTCTTGTCTGAACAAAAAGCCATTGCTAACATCAGAATTTGAACCGATAGTTTTCATGAAAGTTCTAGGAAATTGTCTCAGCTTTCCAACCAAACAAGAATCGGAGTATCTAGACTTCTAGAACTTGAGATATGGGCTAAACATTGAACAATGTCTAGGCTGCAAGACAAATTCCGACTTCTCTGTTGTTGCTACAATTGGAACTTGAAAACTGTCCTTTTAAATCTTGGACTATGCATGAAAGTTTTAGACCTATGTCTTAGCTTTTCATATATATAAACCAGACCTAAATCCAAGTTTTATAGCTTCAGTTATGATCTAATAACTGAATAGTGTTCCAGTTTGGATTGAACCAACATCTCTTTTCTAAGCTTAGCCTTTTCATTGTCTTCTCAATTTCAGTAGTTAAAATAATCAATCAATCCTTTGATTTATGTGATAGGGCTGCATTTAAGATGAACATTTACCATAAATTAAATGTATCTTATATTATTAGACATGTTATTATAAAACATGCTCTAGTTAAGGAGTTATTGATACTTCAAGTGCAAAATGATGATATAAAACCTTGATAAAAATGCACTTTTAAGTACTAATCACAAGTGAATCTCTTTAACTGTGGCTCATTTAGAGCTTCTTGAATAACTTGTTCGAGAATAACATGATTAGTTGGCTTATAATTATCAACTAATGGCTTAAAAACAAGAAACACCATTATAATTATCTTACAAATCTCCTCGATGATCAAAAGACATTAAGGGTAACTGTGAAAAAGGTATTTGATCCGCATTAGAAGAAATAAAATTAGTGGACACTATTTTATCTTTTTGTTCAAAGTCTTCAATTGTTTGATATTCAAAGACAAGATCTCTACTTCTAACAACTTTTTTTTTGACATAACCTACAACCAAACTCGTCATTTTTTAACCCAGGAAAACACATTGCTTTGTCTTACTTTTAATCTTAGACATTTCATCTCTAGAAACATGTATAAATGGCCTGCATGTCGAACACTTTTTTGAAACATCTTTTAATTTCATTACTCTCTCTAAAACATCAAAGTCAAGAGGAGCTGATGGAGAAAGGTTTATCAAGGAAACTTTAGTCTCTAAAATAATTTAGAGCATATATGAAATTCTTTCAACAATGGTTATATTCATTCTCTTAACCACTCCATTTTGTTATGGAGTCTTTTGAACCATCTTCTCTAGCTTAATACCATTTTTTTATAGTAGTTTTTAAAAGGACCGTACTAACTACCATTGTTAGCTTAAATACATATCAGCTTTCTACTAGTTTTCCTTTTAACTTTGGCATGAAAATCCTTGAAAACATCACGCACTTGATCTTTGGATTTTAAATATTTGGCCTAAATTGTCCTGGAATGATCATCAATAAAAATAACAAATTACAAAGAACTTCTAAAAGACTTAATAGTCATAAAACAAACATTAATATGAACCAAATCAGGAACATGCGATCTTCTAAATTAAGGTGATATTCAAAATGTTACTATATATTGTTTATTGGCTAAATAATGAGTGCAAGTGTTCAAATTCATACCTTTTAAGGGAAGGTAGTTTTTCTTGGAAAGGATGTCATGACCTTTCTCATTTAAGTTTCTAAGCCGTTTAAGTTGTAAATTGATGAAGGCATCTTTAATTGTATTCACCTCCCTCTTAATCACCTTAGCTTATGATATATAAAGACCCATTTTCTTTTTTTAGCAATAATTAAAGAACTTTTGGAGAGGTTCCATTTACTATTCCTAAACTAGTTATGATAGCCTTCTTCATCAAGTATACCTGTAATAATCAGGTGCATATGTATATTGGGCACATGCCCAACATCTTTGTGTTGCAACTTGCACCCAGTAATGGTTTCTAACCAAATATCTCTAATGCCCATAACACTAACCATACCTTAATTTTTCATCCTAACTTGACCAAAGCCACCAATAATGTAGGATGTAAATTCACATGATGTCTGATCACAAAAGCCTTATTTTGTACACTCTTTTTAGCAAAGATTTTTTTTCCAACATCTTCCAAACCTTGTAGTAGTCATGTTCCTGAGAAATATGGTTAATGGGCTTATAAGATACCCGCTTTGTAACATTAGCAGTCACTTTTTTGTTTTTCAGTTAAGCACATTTCATTTTGCCTTCTCCATATCTACAGGCTTCTTTGTTTTGCAGCTATGGCCCAAGACTTGTTTAGGTCCATACTTTCGGGTTTATTATATAGGCTTTGGGTTAATTTTGTAAGTGTGTTAATTTTAGCTCGCAAGGGTAGGTCCATTAGGGTTTTTATTTTCAAGAGTTTAAATACTCTTTGTAAGGACATAATATTCAGACTTGATAATACTATTGTTACCAAATTTATTCAGCTTGTGCGAGAGATTCTCGTATTTTTTGGTTATTTAATGAACTAAAGTGACTTATCAAATATTAACTGGCTTTGTGACATCTTCTTCAACTTCTTGTTCATAAATTGATATTCATAGAGTGAGGGTTCTTATTCCAATAATACTGGTGTCTTGGGACAAGATTCATTATTTCACACTTCTATCAAATTTATTTCTACTTTTTTTCATTGTCAATCTTGTTGTGAGTTGCTTAATCACCTAATTACGAGGTTCGCATCATTACTTTTCTAATGGATTTCTCTAATTGACCATTTCCTGAAATTGACTTGCTTGATTTGCTAAATCTACAATGGTAAGAGGCACACGAATATACAGGACAAGAAGAGAGTTTTGTAAATATTTTTGTATTCTCTTTTTATGATTTCCAAAATCTTCACATTTCCAATTCAATAATTAGTTCTTACCCACCATCTTGAAGAGACATTGCGCTTCACTAAAGCAATAAATTTAAACCACTATCCAAATATGGAAATCGTGTGACAACAAATGACACGCGTAAGTAACTATAAATCACCTTAAAAAGCACTACTAAAAAAAAGGGTCAATAGCATCGGAAATTAGCAACAGAATATTTCAAATGCTAATTTAGCAACTGATTAGCAACAGATTACATATATATTAATTTTTTAATATTAGCAACAGATTTAGCAATAGAAAATTAGTTGCTAAAAAATAAATTAATATATTAAAAATCAGCAACGGATTATCCGTTGCTAACACTGTGGCACACGGTTTACAATCACTGTGCTGATAAAAAGAGAAGAACAAAATTTGACTTATATATATATATAATAATAATAACGTGTCAATAATTAATTGGTACAGGTATATCTTGCAAAAAAACAAAAGAAAATGTGTGACCTCACACGGGAGGAGACAATTACTCTAACTCAAAATCAGACAACTTTCATTCTCCAAATAAAGAACCTTAACCCCATCGATCTGTCCCTTTCTTTTTTTTTTTTTTCCAGAAACCCACCCCATCTTCTGTTACTTTCTCTTAAATTGTTCCCCATGAACATGTAATTCCAAAACATCCTTTTCCAATAACCCCACTTTTACTTTCTTTAACTTCTTCTGTGTTGTGCTCCCAAGGAATCCACTTGCAAAGAACAAATTTCATCTTGCAAGGAATACGGTACATTAAATTAAAACAGGTATAATTAGAAACCCATATTTGAGAGATTTTATTTGTAATTTAGAGATAATATATTTTATTTTATTAACTAATTTTATTGATGAGAAGAATAATTTTGTTCGATTTTTTGCAAATTATTTGTTAAATATGGTTTTTATCACATGCTAATATTTTTAATTATTAATGCAATGTATTTGATTTTAAATTTATTAACTGGGTGAGGTATGAAAAACAAATATACAAAGAGAGGGAGGGTTGAGCTTTGTGTTGCAGAGCATGCAAAACAGAGCATGGAGAATGTTACGGAGAGTAAAGGAAACTAGGAATTCAATTATACAATTACATGCAATAAAGATAAATGTAGGCTTACAGACATTGTTTACATATAAAGAATAATAGTGGTATAGCAGGCTTTATTATAGTAGTTTAGGGTTTTGGTTTGAAATCATTGCCAACCTATTATGTTAAAAGTAGGGATAATGATAAATATTTGTCTTTCTTCGAACACAAAAAAAGGTTCAAATGATCAAGAAATTCAAAGAAACTTTTGCATTTATGATTGCTTTATTTTGTTAGCCCTTTGAGCGATTTTCGTCCTTTCTAGTGTTAAATTTCTAGATCTGTGTTTGGTACTTCCAATAGAGTTAACATATTTTTAACTGGTTTTTGATGAAATTTTCAATTTGTTTTTTAATATATAGAATAACCTATTATATGTCACCTAAAATGGCCAGATGTTTATTTATCTGCTTAAGTGTAGGCTTAAAAACTTCATTTCAAGGAAAGAAAAGGATTATATAACATATTTATTAACACTATTAGTCTTACTCATTTGTTTTTTAATTTCAGATTGTTGAACACATCATCACATTACTTATTTGTATTTGGAGTTGTTAAGTTTTTGGGTTGTGTATATTGCTCCTCCAAGTTTCTCAATGCAGCTTAAAACTTTTTATTAATTTTGAAATTACAAAAGATCTAAATACATTTAATTGATAATAATAATAATCTTTTCTTTTTTTACTTTTGCTTAAAGTCAATTACATTTTCTCATATCTTTTTTTTTTCAATTACATCATATTTTATATGTAATAACATTATTATTAAATTTAGTCATTTCAATTACAAAATATTTAGATGTATTATTGCTAGTGACATGATATTTTATTGTAGTAGAGAAAGCATTTTTGAGTGAGCTTCGTCCATTTATGGATGTTTCAATTCATTTTTTTTTTTTCATTTCATTGGTGTTCGTCCAATTAGGTTTGGATCAAGTTTTTTTTGGTTTAATTAGATTACTAAAAACTTAGTCGGGCAAACACTTTCAAAATTATAATTAAAATAAAATGCAAATCAACTACACCTCACCGGATTAGCTGTAAAACACTAAGCTAAATCAGACCTGTTATTGATTACACTTGAGCATAATATATATATATATATATATATATATATATATATATATATATATATATATATATATATATAAAAAAA
>Ga0325414_1003182_pt1 | contig 16998 bp, 9 predicted proteins | sample PopdelMetagenome_8_FD_206183 | JGI IMG/M metagenome (GOLD analysis project Ga0325414, IMG submission 206183) | Populus deltoides microbial communities from Bellville, Georgia, United States - Leaf-PdKOR-R3 | ecosystem: Host-associated > Plants > Phyllosphere > Phylloplane/Leaf | place: USA... | reverse complement strand
GTATAAACTCTTTTTATTACTCAACTGGAAACCACACACAAAGGAGGTTCCAATCGGATTATAAATTGTTAACATGATTACATTAGTTATCTTATTCGAATAATGCTAATACTTGTAAATGTTGTCAAGTATTCATGATTATAACTTATGTTAACAACAAATCAAGTTCCTTTCCTTTCATAGCACATGTGTCGGTTATACCATACGGTTGGGCTATGAAAATGTCAAGTATTTATTGTACCAAGGGATATATAATATAAATCTAGATTAACCATTTAACAAGCAAAGTATTAAGAGTGAATAAGATAACAAATACAAAACATGTTAGCATCAAGCATTGAGGTCCATGTTGAGTTTATACTATACTTATTTTTACACTATTAGTGTAACCTTTTCACCTTGACATAATAAACTTAATTAAACAAAATGAAAGAGAGAAATATAGATAAACAAGATAAGAACATCAATAAGATATAAGTTAACTAAGTAAAGGAAAGGAAATGAAAAGCATAAATAAGAGATTAATATAAACAAAACTTAAGCATTATAAAATATAAAGAGAGAGAGCAAGAACATGATCTTGATCTGAAAACCAAGATGCCAAAATGCATGGCAAATGCCTCCTTTTATAGGCCAAAATTTGAAACTATTGATTTGATGTCTAATTGTTGGGTGGGTGGCCACATCTTGACTTGGTGACAATCCTTATCTTCTTGTCTAAACAAAACGTCATTGATAATGTCAAAATTTGAATCGACTTAAATCATGAAAGTTCTAGAACATTGTCTCAGTTTTCCAACAAAAAAAAAATTGATGCATTTGGACTTCTAAACTCAAGATATGGGCTGAACACTGAACAGTGTATAGGCTGTAGGACAAATCCTGACTTCTCTGTTGTTGCTAAGATTTGGACTTCCAAACAACAGAATTGAGTATTGGACTCCCATGAATGTTTTAGGCCTATGTCTTACCTTTCTAGCTATATAAATCAAATTGAAATCCAAGATCTACAACTCCAGATATAATCCAATGACTGAAAAGTGTTCAAGTTTGGACTAAACCAGCATCTCTTTTCTAAGCTTAACCTTCTCTTTGTCTTCTCAATTTCAGTAGTTGAACTCATCAATCAATCTTTTGATTTATGTGATAGGCCTGCATTTAAAATGAGCATTTACCATAAATTATAGCTATCTTATATTATCAGACTTGTTATAATAAGTTAGGGAATTTAATGACACTTTAAGTGCAATATTATGATATAAAGCCTTAGTGAGAATGCACTTTTAAGTACTAATCACCACATAACAACTACCAAACAACACAGAGCAAACCAGGAACACCAACACCATTACACTAGAAGCCAATAGAGGCTTTCTAGCAAACCCTTTAACAGATTAGGGCTTAGGAGGCTTAAGAGGTTTGCTAACAGCTCCTAATCGAGATCGACCAGGCCTCCTACCAGCAGTTTTAACCAGACCAATCAAAAGATCAGATGGGATAAGCAAGCTTTTACTCCTAGTCATGTATGGTCTTTTACTCTATGTCATACGTCACCCGCGTGGTGTCGGCTATCAATTTTTCATCTCGTTCGTTTGCTTGATTGGTTCGTTGGGAGTCACCACCTAGAAGTTAATTGAGGGCTACTAGGAAACCCGAGTATACTGGTCTTGTCAAAGATTCATGAGTAAGGGACTGGTTGTGATTAGGAAAGGTATTAGCACCCCTAACGCACCCCATCTGAGGTAAGCTGCTTCGTGGTTTTGATGTATTAAAGAAGTTTTAAAAATTTTATCTTTTCATCGAATATTAGAAATACGACTTACGTATAAGTTTATAATTCTTTATCGTGAGCCGCCAATCAAAATATTAAATTGTTCTTTTGCCTTTGCGATTTTATCATAAAAAAATAAAACAAATCCATAAAACAAATACAAACACACACATTCACTTTTACTATATTTTTATTTCTTTTCTTTTCTTTTCTTTTTGGCATACACACTATGTAAAAATTCAACAACTAAACAAAAAAATTACATCAAACAACTTAAAAATTACAAATAGACCCCCAACAATCAATAACAATTTTGGGAAGCCTTCTGGAGCCACAGGAACAGTGCTGGAATAGTGGCAGTGCGTTGCTCCACGCGCCACCGCCACTAGCAGCGCGTGGGTTGACGCACGCCGCCGCTGATGGCAATAAAAATCAGTGGATCGGGAACCTCTTCCTCTTTTTTGTCTCCCTAAGCCGGCGGTGACCTGCAAAACAAACGAAAAGACAACAGACAGTTAATTTTAATTTTGTTCTTTGGTTTTCAATATGTTCTTCTTTCTCTTCTTCTTCATTTTGGGCAGATCTGTTCGTTTCTTTTTCTTTCCTAATCTTTTTTGTTTCAGGTGGTGGCAAGACCAAAGGGTCACCGGCGACTAGGCTTCTGTTGGGTCTGGCTGGTTGAAAGGGTGAGGAGTGAACTCTGTGCGCATGCTGCTAGAGGCTGGTCTGTGGGCACTGTTCAAGCTGGGTCGGTCGAGAGAGGGAAGAACGACGGCTAGTCTAGAGAGCAAGAAGAAAAGGGAAGGTGTTGGGGCAGGGGCTTTAGATGTGGCTGATGGCTGTGGCTTGAAGGCGGTGTCGCTGTGTTCTGCGGTGAGAGGAGACGCTGGTGTTGAGGACGAAAGGAAATAGGGAAACAATGGAGGTCGGTCTGAGGGGACAATGAATGGGGACAATGGTCTTTTTTGTTGGCTGGCTTTGTTTCTCTGGTTTTGGTTGGGGAAGGGAAAAATGAGGGGGAGCTGCAGTTGGGGAGGAGGAGGGCAGAGTCCGATTGGTTTTGGTTCAGAAAAATCAAACCGGGGAGGGGGGCAGCTGTTTGGTTAGATAGGTTTAGGGTTAGGTTGTTTCCCTTTTTTTTGTATTTTTCTTTCAAAATTACCCCTCTTTGTGTGTGTTGTAGAAACTACTATTTATAGGTAAAAATCTTGCTAGGTTTTCAAACTTGGTCCCTCAACTTCTTTTTTTGTAAATTTTGATTTTATTTTTATTTTTTGATTTTTCTTATCAACATCACCTCGAATGAGGAAAATCGGTGATTTTAAAATATAACACGTTAAAAGTCGAACGTGTTCCAAAGATCTTTGAAAATTTAAATTCTTTTGAGACGATGTTGAAAATGCTAAAAACAATGCAAAATATATTTTAAAAATGTATTTTTGGATTTTTGTTGTTTTTCTCTATTTTTAGATTTTTCTGAAAATTTATCAAAACATGGATCAAAATTGGGTAGCAACACTCTGGATAAGATTCGCGTCCTAAGAGGGATCGTCAGTAGCAGATAGATTATCAACAACATTACCAAAATCCTGGGCATACTAAGAGCAATTAGGAAGCAATTTCTCCTTTTCCCCCCATCTAACAGCGTCCCCACTACTAGCTTTAGCAACCTGAGGACAAGGAAGAGATACAGTAGGAGGACTAGATGGGACAGAGCCCTCTAAAGCCACATCCTCTAGAGAACCAGAAGGAGAGACATGCATCCTTTTGGTCATCCCAGGACTAGGAGGAGCTTCTGTACTGGTGCTATTATTGAGTCAATCTTCATACAAAATGTTTCATTATATAACTAATTTAACATGTCATCCAACCGAGGAATTGGAAACTTGAAACCCACTGTTACTTATTAATGGCCTTTGCTTTTTTTTTATACACCTTTATTCCTCATTAATGTACCAGAAATCCTAAATCGTTCCCTATCTGTACACCAAAGGTATATCTTAGTGGTTCATCTTGATATTATCTATTATCATATGTTCAAAGGCAAAACTAAATTCACCCCAGTGATTGACTTTAGATTTTGAATGATATCATTGATGTATACCTCCATATTGTATTTGATTATATCATAAAAGATCAAATTCATGGCTTTTTAGTATGTAGCACTTACATTTTATAGGTTAAATGACATTACTAACCAATAATACAATCTTAGTGAGCTAGGACACCTTAAAGTAGTCTTTGACACATTGTTTTCAATAATAAACTTATGCTTATAGCCTAATTCTATCCATAAAGATGAGGATTTCATTATTAGTTTTTTGAATTAATAAACATATCATCCATTAACATTGGATACTCATTCTTTAAACGTGTAAGATTAAGATTTCTAAAATCTATTCATACTCTCAACTTGCAATTCTTTATAATTACTTTTATAATGCTATATATCCACTCAACATATCTTATTGGTCTAAAAAATCCACCATTTAGTAGTCATTCAATTATCTCTTTCACATGATCAATCACATCTCGAGCCATTCTTCTTGGAGACTATTTGTATAGCTTAAATCCAAGCTTGATTGGTGATAGAATTTTATTTTTTTTTAATCAAACTTCTATTTAAACCATATATTCCATTCTAATCTCAATCAAGGTAGTTCTTATAAGTGTGAAGTAACGACACTAGAATGTTTTATAATCTATTAGTAAATTCAAACTTATATAAGTTGGTTTAGGCTTCTCTTCAATCCTCATATTAACTTCAATTAAAGGTCATGGATTGTTCTTATCTATCATCCATCTTAGATGGTAATAAAGCAAGACTTATTATATTAGACACAAACAATTAATAATCGTGATCTAGTTTTATTGAGAAAATTTTGTTCTTATGGTAAAATATTTTTAGGCTTTATCAAAAGCCTCAAACACATGTAAATAAGTCTTGATAATTCATTTATTTTCATGTTTTAAATCCCTGCCCAATATTTTGAATTGCAAGTCACTTGGGCAAACAAAGTCTAATATTACTCACCCCATTCACACAGTCTTCTTATTAACTAAAAAGTTGATTGGATGACCCATATTATCTATTCCCATGAATTGGACCAGTCCAACACCATAGTTATAAAACCATCCATCCGCCATCCTTGAGTTCACCATAAATGGCTTGTCGTCTACTTCAACTATCTTTGTTGACCCATGTAGTTGCCAAAACATTAATGCTTGATGTAGAAATGATGATGTACACATATTAACATGTATTTAATCTCCTCCAAGTAAGGTGTTATAAATTGGCTTTCTTTTAACCATAAAGAAAGTTATACTGGAGGTTTATGATCCAACTGTTAAATCCACTTACAACACTTATATAATATCTTTTTGCCTCATGTAAGATTTGATATGACCACTTTAAATAGAATCATGTCAGCCTTGTTGTGGCTAATTTTTGTTTTTATCATGGTTAAAGGCATAATTATTCAGTGTTACAATATTATCAACCAAAAATCTCTATATTAGTAAACCATTAAAATTGATTATGATGTACCAAGTTTTAAGATAGTGACTCATAGCCAAAATTGTTAAAATCGCGAGTTAACTAGTAAAATTTTATGATTTTATGAGTCAGCATGTATCTAACGTGCTAAATCAGACTAAAAACTTAAAACCAGTTAAATCAGACTTAATTCGTGCAAAATCGATAAACTCGATCTAATTTTACAAGTTTACTAAATTTGTGATATGAATCAAGTCAGGTCCAAATTTGGCCTTAAAATGTCTGCTAACTAGTTTTGCGAGATTGAGCATATCTTTCAAACCGTATGTTGAAGAAAACTAAAATTTTACAAGGAAATATTAGATACATGAAAATATATTATGGTAAATTTTCAGGTCAAATGGAGTTAGGGAAATAATATTTCAGTGGGTCAAAGTTAGTAAACTAATATTGTCAAATATGTCAAACAAGACCATCGTGTACTGTTTGGGACATATCTAGAGTTACCGGTGGAATTTTGCTTCGATTAAAGTTGGGATAAAAAATAGATATCTGAAACTTTCCAACTATATATCGTAGGTCCAATAATTCATCCAAACAAGAAAGAACGACATGTTTGAAATCAGGAGAGAATGACATGTTTGAAATCAGGACTCAAATATGTCAAGAATATTCAAAAAATAAAGATTCAGGCTACATGGATGAATTTTAATATGAATACTTTTTTATTATTCTATTTTATTCATTTATTTATTTTTAAATAATTATTTTTAATTTGAATTTTTTCTAGAGCATTAGACATTGTTTAGGGGTTTATTTCATTATTGAATTTACGTTAGTTAATTACTAATTTAAACTTATTAGCTTGCAACCTAAAAGGGGTCTATCATGACTTAATGTGATAGGAACAACCAGGTTGTCACTAGGTTTTATGTGCTTCCTACCTTTCAGTGATTTCTCTGTATTGAGAAATTTTGTTCTGAGACTTTTTATTTCTCCATGTCATTAATTTATTGATTCATAATATCTATCTCTCATTTTATTTAGATCACTCATTGATTATAATATTATTGACTCATTTTATCAGATTTTAATGTAATTTAATTTCTTGACTAGAATTATAATATATAATTAGTTAAAAAAATTACTTATAATTTTACGAGTTTACGATCCGAGTTTATATTGTATTTTTCGTGTAGTGTCAAAAAATTGTTTTTGACAACCTTGCTCATAACCACCATTGGTTTAGAAAATACTAGACTTAGTTATTGGTCGATCACAAGTTCTGACCGGTTAATTTCGATAGTGTTTGCCTTTTATTATGCATTATATTTATTGTCACTATCAATATAAGGCAACTGGCAACTGGCAACTGGCAACTGGCCAAAAACCATGTTTGTTGATATAACATCACCATGGTTACTCATTTCTTTTTAAGAAAGAATTTCCAATGTATTCATTTATGTTATTGCATTCTATTCATCTAGTTATTGCATTAAGATTACAAATTCACTAACTTTTATCTCTTTAGGGTGTGCAATATCATAAATAAGGGTTTTAGTTTCTCTTTTTATGTTCTATCATTTTCTAAGAAATTATGAGCATCAACTTTCAAATTATTTTCTTTTTTGAGCTGATTTTCCTTATTAATGAAGATATTTATGGTAGCTAGCTTAAGCTTTATGATAGTAAATGTTTTGTCTATTGGATAATGATTTTTTCCTTAAATTTCTCAACTATCATTTTACTTATAAAGATTTTTGGTTACTTTTTCAATAGGGTGACTTTCTTAGTTTCTTTAAAAGCAATGTCTTTTATTTTTTTTATTTCTTAAGTGGTTGTTGACTAATAGAAGGTATGTGAATAAATTTTTATCGTTACACATAAAGTAGAACGTATATTAATACTTGAAGCTATCTCCTTATCATGTTGCTTAACTATTAGTGCTTTTAGTCAATACTGTATTACTCATTTTCTTTACTCAAGTTCTTTAATTATTTGCCTAATATATTGGACAGCTTTGTCCTATTGATGTTTTTGGATGATTTCTATCGTGTTTATGGTACTTGAATTGACCTTATTTTCCTCAATGCATGATTACTGTTTTTTACATATTACATTATTATCTTAGCAATATGTTGTCTACTTTCCTAGAGACTTCTTTAGAAATCTATCTCTTAAGTTATTTAAGATTTAAATAACCCTTTGAATGTATAAGTATATTGTTTGGGTTGGAACTTTCTTCATTATTTCTTCCATGATTTTTTGTTTGGAATGCTATTTTTTTAGCATAAATTGATCATTGCACAATACTACTATTTTATATAGGATTAGGCTTAATCATGTCTAGCATTGATCGAGAACAATCTTATACACCTAATGTTAGCAACCTAAAAGTGCTTGAGGTTATTAGTCATTGATCACATGACTGGTCTCTTCTATATCCAAATCCTATTTTCTTGGTAAGGTGTATGGTTTTGCCCTTTCTTTTCTTACCAATGTATTTTGTTATTGCATTATTCTAAACTGGATTTTAGATAATTGAGCTTTTTTCTACCATCTTTCTAGATCTAGGAGATGTTAGTGGTTTATAACCAAATCTTTACCTTCATCATTAGTTTTGGGTGATTTTTTTTATGTCTGGTATTTATGCTAGTTGTTGTTAGTAGGTCCTTTACACTTTAAAGTCTTAATCTATCATTGAGTTGTAGATTGTTCAGTTTCCCCCAAGTCTTCTCCTTTAGGAAGAATGAAATGACAAGTAAGACAACTATACCTTTTTCCAAGTAGTAGTATCCGTGACTAACTATTGCCTCTATCATGGTTTATCATACCTTATTTTCTATAAGTTTTGCTTTCCGGTCCTTGTAGTTTAAAGGTAGTTACTATTATTATCAGCTCATTTTAATCATTGTTTCCAAGAAACAAATACAACAACCTCAATTCCATCTAGATTTAATTCTTGAAGATAATAATTATTGGTGCCATATTTTCATGAGTCATGTTATTTGTAGTATTTATACCCTTTAAGTTGTTTCGATAGTAGGGATTATCTAACTGCCAAGGAGTTTGGATTACTCTACATGCATAAGTTAGCATAAGATTTCTTTAGGTGTTTTCATGTTAAAAGAGTATTCTATACCATCATTGACCACTTTGATTGCCTTTATTACTTTGCTATCAGGCTTCCTAAGTCCTTTAAGTGGTTTTTAATATAACAATCTCAAAATGTCTTGTCTCTTTGAATTCTAAATCCAAAATTAGCTATTATTGATCTTCCTTAAACTCTTCATCGAAGTCTAAATCAATCATTAAATGGGAATTAAGACCTCATTCAAGTAGCCAATTATGTAAGTTGCCTTTAATGACTTCTTTTCAACTTGTTTTCCTAACATCTTTTCATTCCAAGCATCATCGTCTATAAGATTGTGGATAACAATATATTTGGTTTCAATAAACCTCTTTTTAATATTTTATGCAACCCTTTTAGAGTTAAATTACTACAGTCCTGCTTTGTCATATCTATGGTACACTTGCTTTTGAGAGTTATAAAGTTAAATATGCTTTTTATTGATTGTTCTAGGTCTTGAATGATCTAGCCAAGTCAGTTAGTGTTACATGTAGTTCTATTATGTAAAAGTTTATAAAAACAAGCCTTAATTTCATTTCAACATTTATGAAATTAGATGGTAGTGTGGAGAACTAATGAAAGATAGTTTTGGTTAATGAAGAACTAAATAACCTTAGTTTTACAAAGGGATTGGTATCATCATCACCATATTGATGAATGAATTTAGAAATATGTTCCCTTATTAACTCATTGTCTTCCCTAAAGAACTATTTGAAATCAACAATTTTGATATCTTTGAGAATTGGATAAAGTCAATTGACTCACTTAAGGCATGAACAAGGGTATACATGATTATTTGTATGTCTAATATCTAGCCTCATCTCTCATAAGTATTGGGCTAGTTTAATCTTATCAATCCTTCATCTTGGTTATTATTTAATAAGGGGTTCTTGAGGTATATGAGGATTTACATCGCCTATAAGGCATTGTATTGCCAAATTATAGGTAAGGTTATCTGTAGGCAAGGTCTGCAGGCAAGGTTATTAGGCCATGTAACTTGCTTAAGGCTGCTTGTAGGCTTATAAAGTAAGTGGCACCTTGTTGTTACCCATTTTGGGGGCTTATATAAATATATAAAAAATCAAAAAAGAGAAAACCATCAGAAAAAGGAAATACAAAAAAAATTGAAAAAAGTTGAAAAAAAAATCAAAACAATATATCAGTGGAGAGAACATGTAGAATGCCCAAAAAATTGCAAAGACTAGCTTAGGAGAATAAAAAAGGTTGGAAAATTAACAGTTCAATTTTGATTGATAAGGGACCTTATTGACTGAAAAATTAAATTTGGGAAGGAAAATTGATATTTAAGGACTCAATTGGATTTTTTCAGGGTTTAATTGAATCTATTAAGGGTTTAATTCCAAAAAAAATGGTTTTTGAGTTCAATTTGAGCTTTAATTGGAAGAAACTAAAATCTGAGGGTTAAATTATAATTTTAAAAAGTTAATTTAGTCAAATCAATGGATTAATTGCATAAATATTGAAGTTTGATAGGCAATTAGGGACTTGATTGATGAAATTCAAAATCAAAGACCAATTTGTAAAAGGTGCAAGACTTTAAGAACTAGCAAATCAAGGGCTAAATTGAACAAAAAAAGAAGTTTGTTGATCAATTGAGAATCAATTTGCATAAATCAGAAACCAAGTACTAAAATGAAAAAGGTGCTGAACTTTAGGGTTGGTAATTGAATTTGACAATGATAAAATTGGAAGTTAGAGGGTAATTAAGGATATAATCAAGAAGATTTAATAGTTTAGAGACCAAATTGAATTTTAGCCAAATCCTAATTTAAAAAATCCTAATTTCTCGATGGTTAACCTAGATGACATATTAGTTGGAATAAAGGGCAGATAACATGGCAGATAACATGTTATCTGCCTACTATTCATTTTCTTATTTGACAGTTCTGGACTAATCAAGTTGACACCTTCAAATAAGTGAATATGTTTCTACAAACCTTTAAATTTGAGTAAAGTTAGATCCAAATTAAAGTTGTGCACCTCCTCTACCAACATCTGGTCGTCTCCGATGATGTTTTACATCAGAGTTGGCCTCGAAAGTGGTCAACTTAGTCAGCCATGACTACGACACTCATTTTACAAAACCACTTATTCTTTTTGGGTGTTCACACTTCAAAACTTCTCATTGGGGTTTTATCAATGGTTGATCATGTTTCTCTCAATATTAGAAGGCTAAAAAATAACTCTTTGGTATCCAAGTTTAGGAAAATAACCAAAATCTCCAAAACTAAGTTTGTTGCTAAACCACCATTGCAAAACCAGCAAAGTGCAGGGCTTCTAACTATTTAAACCATTCAAAACCCTCCTTGTTTTGATTATAATGTAAAACATTGATCAATCATGATCAAAACTTTGATAAAAATCTCAACTTGAAACCTTATAAATACCCACTAAAAATTTAGAGAAAAAAAGGAGGAAAAAGAGTTAAAAGGGACCAGAAAAATATTAATAGAAAGCCCTAAGTATGAATATTCAAGAGCCTAGCACAAGGATTTCAACTATGAGAGAAAGTAACAAGCATAAAAAAGAAAGAATAAAAGGGCAGCAACCACCGTTTGAGGTTAGAATGTAAAAACCTTCATTTAGTCTAGTAGATGATGTCCATGAGGCACATCTCTAGTTTGTTCATGCATGTTTGATAATGTTTTTAAGCATTTTTGGTGTTGTATTGTTTTTTGGTTTCAATTAATACATAAAAATGTTGTTTTTATTGTTTAAATGTTGCTTTCAGTTGGTTGTTGATGTTCCTGAACACTTAGATGATGTTCATTGGATTGATTTTGATGAAATAAAACTGTTTTGAAATCTGCAGAATATGGCAGTAAGGTTTGTGATATTAGTTCTATGTTGGCTAATACATGTTCTTGTCTTTTGGTTTTGGTTGAGGCCTATTGGATGTTAAAATATCAGTTTTGAGCTCTAAATTCTCGAGTTTATTTGTTGTTTTGGTTTGACAGTTTTTTATATTAGAACTTCATGCATGATTTTGATGGTTTGATGTTATTTGTTAGTTTTTTTTATTCAAATATGCTTGGTATTGGTAATGTGGTTTATTAGGACCCAAAGTAGTGGGTTTAGAAGTCAAAAATGCATTTTCTAGGGATGGGCAATAGTTGGGCATTTTTTAGGTTTTCCAAGTCTCTGTTCTTCAGGTTTTTTTGTAAGAACATTGTCTTAACTCAATTATTTGGACCAGCTTTGGTCCAATTCTTTGCACTTAAAACTTCATAAGGATTGATTAATCAATAATGAAGGATTAATTTACATCAATGATAATGATTTCTGAGTTTTAATCTTAGGGTTTTGTTTTTTTTGCATCAAAACCTATTTTGATCAAATCATGATTATTGGTTAATAATCATTGATGTTTGATGTTTGATTATTGTTTAGTGATTGATTTCCAACATGTCTATGCCTTTTATTTTCTTGTATCTGGTCAAATTTGATAGTCATGTGGCTAGGTTTGTTTTGAATGATCTTTGTGTTCTTGAGTTGTTTTTGAGTTTTGTGCATTTGATTCGTTTTGGTAAAAAAAAAATTGTTTTGTTATGTTTTTTTTTTTTTTGCATGTGCATTTGATTCATTTGATCTAGTGTTTGTGGTTCGGTTTATGGTTAAATCGATAATTTTGAGTCAACTCGAGTAGGTCAAATTTAGGTTAGAAGTGTAAGGCATTGTTTGGTTTTCAACTTTTTTTATAAAGAAATTTTTTTGCTTAAATGTGTGTTTAGCAAACATGCTAAAAATCCTAAAAATATTGCAGCATGTCCTAAATTTAAGAAAAATCTCACAAAAAAATATTTTTGCATGTTTAAAAACACAAAAAGTATTTCATGGATTTTAAAAATAGTTTGTAGAATTCCAAAGGATTTTAGCCTATATATATATATATATATATATATAATTTTAGCAAGAAAATATATTATCAAGTTTTAATATAAGAATAAAAATCCTACAAAAGGGTTTAATATCCAAAATATTAAGGGTAATAATTTGTTATTATTTACCTTTAATATAAGGATAAAAAATTGTATGGGTCAACATCCAAAATATTACTAGGTGTAATACAACTTATTTATTTTTAATATAAGGATAAAAATTACAAGGAGTTTTATCTGCAATATTATTTGGAATGATGTAGTAGTAAAAGATGCCATGTTTGTTTGAAAGAAACCTAAAGGATATTTAGGGATATTTCTACTTGTTTCTTATTGTATAAGAGTCATGGACATTTAAAATACCAAAGGGAAAAGTGAAATTTCAATAATCACCAAATATCTTTGGATTTCTAACTTCATCTCCTTCACAACACATTAGTTCCAAATGAGCTTGCTTTCTTCTAATATTTTTTTTAAGCCAAGATCTTTTAGATGAAGTTCTTGACCCAAGAAATCAGGGTTTGTTTATTGTAGCAATCATGTCGTAGGTTCACTGATAGAAATAAAAATACTATTAGACCATAACAACCACAAACACAAAAAAACAATACAGGGTTAGATCTAGTCCTGGGAATCCAATGGTTGGAAATGCTGGGTTCCGTGGTTTGCAACTGGAAACAGTTAACCATGGAATTTCTTTGGAAGAACCAAATTAGGCCGTTACAAGGAACGGACGATGAAGCCATTCAAATTGCATCAATCAATGAATTAACCAAAGAGGCTCGTCAGAACCATGCCTTTTTTGCAATATGTCTACAGGTCAGTGCTGCGGAGCCACACAACAAGACAATTCATCCTGACATGAAGGCAATCTTGCATGAGTTCTCAGAACTATTAAAGGAACTGATAGGTCTACCACCCATCAGAGAAGTTGATCACTGCATCTCTCTTAAGAACAGAACCAAACCTATTAATGTTCGACATACTGTTATGCATACTATCAAAAGGAGGAAATTGAGAAACAAGTCCATGAAATGCTAAATTCCGGCCATATTCGACCAAGTACAAGTCTGTTTTCATCACCTGTACTGTTGGTGAAGAAGAAGGATGGAACTTGGCATTTCTGCACAGATTACAGGGCACTCAATGCTGCCACCGTGAAGGACCGCTTCCTTATTCCCACAGTTGATGATATGTTAGACAAGCTCTATAATGCTTCATATTTCACCAAGCTAGATCTTAGAGCTGGGTATCACCAGGTACGGGTTAATCCTATAGATATTCTAAAAACTGCTTTCCGCACTCATAACAAACATTATGAATACTTGGTTGTCATTTGGCTTGTGTAATGCACCCTCTACATTTCAAGCTATCATGAACTCTATATTTTGACCTCATCTTAGAAAATTTATACTGGTTTTCTTCGATGACATATTAGTCTATAATCCTACTTGGGACATGCATTTGATGCATGTAAGATAGACTCTGGCGATATTAAAGCAATATCGGTTCTTTGTCAAAACTAGCAAATGTGTTTTTGGCCAACAAGAGCTAAAGTATCTAGGGCACATAATCACCAATCATGAAGTGAAGGTAAACGAAAATAAAACTGCAGCAATGGTGGCATGGCCACGACCCACTAATATTTCTGAGCTACGTGGGTTTTTAGAGTTGACAGGATATTACAGGAAGTTTGTAAAAAATTATAGCATTGTGGCGCGGGCTCTCAACAATCTCCTTAAAAAGGGCCAATTCGGATGGCATGAGGAAGCTGAAACTGCTTTCCTTGCGCTCAAACAAGCCATGAAAACTACACCAATGCTAGCAATGCCCAACTTCAAAGATGTTTTCACTGTCAAAACTGATGCATCAAGAGACGGTATTGGAGCAATATTAACTCAGCAAGGCAAACCAGTGGCATTTATGATTCGAGCACTTGGGATGGCAAAACAATCTTGGTCTACTTACGCCTAAGAGATGTTGGCCATCATTGAAGCTATACGTCTGTGGCGGCCACATCTTCTAGGTCGAAAGTTTTATATTCAGACGGATCGACGAAGCCTAAAGTATTTGTTAGAGCAACGTATCACCACACCAGAGCAGTAAAAATAGGTAGTCAAGCTCTTAGGCTATGACTACGAGATCACATATCGTCCCGTACGTGAAAATTCTGCAGCTGATGCTCTCTCTCGCAAACAAGGTAGTCTTGTTCTTCACCGTCTTTTTGTTCCTCAGGTTACCTTATGGGAAGAAATTAAGCAAATGGCAAAGACAGATTCGTACATACAATCCATGAGCCAGGCAGCCACGGACCAACTACACAGCCACTATGTGTGGTGCAATGGCCTACTTCGTTACAAGGAACGGGTCATCATCCCAGCAAATTCTACCCTACGTGCAAAGCTGCTGCATGAAATACATGATACCAAGATAGACGGCCACTATGGTGTACTGCGCACCAATAAAAAACTGGGACAACAATTCTATTGGCCAGGGATGCATAAATTGATCCAAGAATATATCAAGAATTGTGTGGTGTGCCAGAAAACAAAGTCGGAAACATTAGCACCCGCAGATCTCCTCCAACCACTGCCCATTCCTTACCAAGTGTGGGATGACATCACACTGGATTTTATTGAGAGGTTACCCACCTCACATGGCAAGGATACCATCATGGTAGTCTTCGATAGGCTCAGTAAATCAGCTCATTTCTTCCCTTAAAACATCCTTTTACAACTAAAAGTGTTGCAGAGAAATTTGTGGAAGGTGTTCCATGGCATGCCAAAGTCTATCGTCAGCGACCGTGATCCAGTTTTTGTGAGCCATTTCTGGCAAGAGTTCTTCAAGATGTCAGGTACTAAATTGCAGTTCAGCTCCACGTATCACCCCCAGACCGATGGCCAAATAGAAGTTGTCAATCGATGTGTTGAACAATATCTTAGATGCTTTGTCCACCAATGGCCAAGAAAATGGAGCTTTTACTTACCTTGGGCAGAATACTGGTATAATACAATGTACCACATCTCAACAGGCATGACCCCTTTTCAAGCACTGTATGGAAGGCTACCACCCACTATTCCATCATACAATGAAGGATTATCGCTAGTGCATGAAGTGGATCAGCAATTACAGGACCGAGATGAATTACTCCAACAACTCAAGGTCAACTTTGCACGCTCAGTTAATCAGATGAAACAAATCGCAGATAAAAAATGAAAAGATGTGTCATTTGATGTTGTTGATTTAGTGCTTCTGAAACTCCATCCTTATCGCCAACAAATAGTTTTTATAAGAGAATACCAGAAACTTGCCAGCCATTTCTATAGACCCTATGAAATTCTGGAAAAAAATCGACCTCGTCGCTTACAAACTCCACTTACCAGCAGAATTCCATGTCTCCTTGCTCAAACTGTATTACACTAACACAGATGTTGACAAACACAACACAGAGATACCATCATTTAGTGAAGATAGGGAAGTCCTACTGACACCACAGGCTGTTATCGATCATTGCTGGATCAAACAAGGCGCCGAAATTGTCGAAGAAAGTTTAGTGCACTGGAAATATCTACCAGTAGAGGAGACATGTGAGTATCCACCAAATAGCTGCTGGAGTTGTTTCCAGATGTGAACCTTGGGGACAAGGTTTCATATAATGGGGGAGGTATTGATAAGTCACGTCAATCAGCAAGGGCCTTTAGGCCAAATCCCAAATATATGAGTTGAAGTTGAATGTGAATTGTTCGTTGCATGTGCCATGCAGGAAGATTGGGACATGAATTGTTATCTACATGTGCCATGCAAGAAGATTGGAACGTGAATAGTATATGCATGTGGCATGCAGGTATGCAGAAGAGAGTTTATAGACAGGCGACGTGTATATATGGTCACATAAAGAAAGAAAAGATTGTGTTGGGGAGGACTGGGTCACCTACAGGACTAGGTCATTTACAGTTACAAATTTTTCATCACTTTTATTTCAGTTTGTTATAGTTGTTATGCTTATTGTTTCATACGTGTTACATTCAGTTTTTACATGGGTAATCTCAAATCATGAGTTACCAGCTTTCCCTTTATTTTAGTTTCCTGTACCGGTTTTGCTTATTTAAGGCAGACGAAAATTATCAATAATGCAATCAATCAGTATCTTATTTTAAATTTGTGGTACTTTCTCACCCGTAGAGAAACAAACATTTATTGTTGAATATTTGTTGGGGCTTATCATTGTACCTTTTGGCTTTGTCTTTTTTAATTCATTCTTTTTTCATTATAATTCTCTCAGTATATGCTGATGAAGTATTTTCGTTAGTATTTACCGACGAATACAGCAAGAAACTATTCTATCAGTAAAGTTCATCGCAATCTACTGATAGAAAATTTTCATCAGTATTTTCATTTGTTTTTGCTATTTTTCTAGTGGTGAAATATCTTTTTCTTTTAGTTTACAGTGTTAATAGAATCTGAATTCATATTCAATATTTCCTCCAAATTTATCGACAACGAAACTAAAAAAGTGAAAAGGTTATCTTATCCAAATAGTCTTTTGTTTTGGTTAGTGGGTTCTAACACAATCAATGAAAAAGCAACTATTTTACAGAACGAAAAGAACAAATACTTTGAAAACAAAGAGAATCTGTAATGACGTGTGAGATTATTAAAGGCATGTACCTATGATGATTCTCCAACAATGAGGACATTGTAC
>Ga0325414_1003180_pt1 | contig 17000 bp, 16 predicted proteins | sample PopdelMetagenome_8_FD_206183 | JGI IMG/M metagenome (GOLD analysis project Ga0325414, IMG submission 206183) | Populus deltoides microbial communities from Bellville, Georgia, United States - Leaf-PdKOR-R3 | ecosystem: Host-associated > Plants > Phyllosphere > Phylloplane/Leaf | place: USA... | reverse complement strand
AATTTTCTTGTTTTTTGATGTTCTTAAAAATATTTCAATGAAAAATAAATTGACGGTGAAAATAGATTGTATCAATATTTAAATTAGATGATCCAAGTCTTGTAGTTTAATCAATTAGACTCTTTTTTTTTTGGCTAAGGTCTACCAAAATCAGTATTTTGAACTTCGTATGGATAGCTTTAAGATTGATTAGCGCAACAAGTAATATCTTAAGACTTAAGTAAATATATCAAGATTTCAATAATAATAATAATAATAATAATAAGATTTAGGGACATAATTACAGAGTCATAAGATTTAGAGATCAAAATGTATTTTAAAAGTCTAACGGGTCCAAGTTATGATTTGTCATTGTTTACTTTCAAAATTTAAAATGTATACATAAACACACACATACCATGGTTCTGCATAACTAGCACCATGAAAGCAAGGGAATAATAAATGTTGATCCCTGTGGAGATAATAACATGTGATGTGTTGGAAGCTCTGATCTTTGATTCTTCTATAACCTGAACATGTAGATAAGTTCTTTACATTTGAGCCTGGGGAGAAAAGGCAAAAGATACAGCGGACCTCTTCACTGCTAATCCTACCGAGATAGGTCCCTTGTATCTTTGGAAATCATTTGTTTCTCTCAAGACATCTGCTGATCCAAACCACCAAAACAGAGACGAGTTGGATGATCCCAATTTTACAAGAATCTGTAAACCAATATTTTATAAAAGGACCAGCTATCCTTCAATCACCAGACCATTTATAGAAACATGGAAATGATCAACTGTAAGGTAAATTCAGGGAGTGGGGGGAAATCAAGATGAAGGTAGAGATGTAGGGTCAGAGAGAACCAAGGTAATCTTTTATCAAAGTTAAGATGGGATTGTCATAAGAAGCGTCCTCCAGTCCCTGGAATAGAATACCATCCATCCGGGCTTGAACTCCTTTGGAAAATGCCAAGTCTTGTAGCAATTCTTTTAAGGTTCTTTCTGCACCAACCACCGAACTTCCTATGCCACTTAGGATCTCTGGTAGCGTAGGAGATGGTCTTGATAGTTCAACCAGCTTTACCTACACAACGCAAGCTATAGAGTCAGGTTGGATCTTACTTAAGATACGAAAACATGCCCAGTATCTATTAGTCACATATGATCTAATTTCTTACAATAAATAACCAAAGGAAAAGTAAAACAACTGCTAGTTGCACATTTCTTCTAGTTAACAAGACCTCCTAGACCTTTACCAAAGATATTTTCATGACTAGCCTTGATAATATGTCCTTCTACTCAATTGCTTGCTGTTTAAGAATCCATTTGGGAGACGAGTATTGCATTATGCTGTACTCTACTGATTGTATGTATAGTATTTTCTGAGATAGGGCTGTCAAGTAGACCTCATTTGTATTAAGCCCTGTGTCGGTGGCCTAAAATTCATGACACTAGGCTGACAGGCAAAAGTTTTTGACATCATGGAGAATCTCATGGAGATCTTGTAGTAATCAATTTGAAGCTAGTTTGTTCTCTTTCAATATGTACTAACCAACACAGGGATCCATCCTAATAACAAAAGTAAAAATTCAGACTAACCTGTCTGTCCTGGGGTATATTGGCCTTCTGTTTTGCTATAGCAACAGCACGAGAAAACCCACCAATTGCATCCACTAAACCTCGTGAAGCTGCATCTTGACCTGTCCAGACTCTGCCTTGTGCAACCTCTTCCATCTTATCCACCTGGCAGCACATTTGTCATTCCCTTTAATTAGGCATTCTTCTTTGTATCTTTTTTTTCTAGGAACTTTATTTCATCTAAACCAAACATTAAAATCAAACATACTGGCATTGATCTTGAAAATGCTGCCTTATCTCGAAATTGCTCATAAGCATTCTGAGCAGACTTGGCAAAAAGCTCTGCTTCATCTGGTCTGTAAAAACCAACAATAGTTAAGTTTTCTTCAAATACCACAAAATGAAATGACAAGCCAGCTGGTAGTAGAGACACAATTCTGTGAGCTTCTCCGGAAAAGAGAAGCCTTTGAGGTATCATATGCCAGCAAGGCATAAGGTTGAAAACAGCTGTTTAAACAACGCCTGTTATCTCAGATCTAGTCTTAACCAAGTTTCAGAGACATCCAATTGTGTTTTTAAAGGACTCATACCACAATCGTTATGACAAGGACACGAGCTCTCACCTTAAAGGTCGCTGATCTGCTGCTAGGAGCTCAGCATATTTACCCCTTGATATGATCTCCTTGTTGAAGCCAATTTTCTCATACAGTTTACCGAGACTAAACTTCCCTGCAAGCAACAATTTCAATGAACTAAGACCAACAGAAAGATCCAAAAGAATGCCCAATCTCAATGCTGAAGTTAAATTGACACAACCAGCGTAGATATATATATATTTTTTACTTTAACACACTGCATAAGACATTAGTAAAGATACGAATGAAACCCAAAAGAATGTATAAAGGAATGTGTGATTCGATAGCTTCTATATATATATATATAGCTCCAATTGACCTGTAACAACTCCAATTGACCCAGTTAAGGTCAAATTTTCTGCAACAATGGTATCTGCGGCCATTGCCATATAGTATCCTCCACTTGCTGCTACATCAGACATTGATGCAATCACAGGTTTTGATTCAGCCAGAAGTCTGATTTCCCTCCACATTCTGTACACAAAGAACATCAAATTAAGAAGTTTTCATTGTTGGTTTTCAATTTTTTTTTCCTTATATCCTGAAGCAACAAAAGGACAGAACAAATTATTACATCCATAATATCGATCCACAGATGATTCATATTGGCTAAAATAAACAAGTTGCCCTGTATCTTGACATGCCTAACAACAAAAGATTCACCTCAAATAGTCTACAGGAAAATTTCTCCGCTCTGCCAACAATGACACATGGCAATCCAATACCACGCAAGCTGATAGAAATGCATTTAAGAATTTCTGATTGTGCTAAAACCATGCTTAGTTGCCACGTTGGCATCTGGAGCGTCCTTCTTATGCTTATTCAGCTATATTCCAATACACAGCAGATAAACTAAACATATATGTTCCTTGTCTTTGTTCAGTTGTACTAGTCTTTACTGTTGACTGAGGGGATGCGAGTGTAAGACTCAATTTTCAGTGACATGAAGCCTAAACTAGTACTCAAAGTTGATACTTATGTACTGTTTGGCTTTCATCATTCTGTCATTAACGTTTTCCTGAAGGGACAAAAGGAGCACTTCCAAGGGTAAAGAAATAAAGAATCCCCTGTTAGCATGACTTCGTACGCTGACATCATGAAACGTTGTAAGTTCCTTCCCAGAAGATTAGCATCTAAACAAAAACCCTTCACCCAACCTGCAACATAAGCATCTCAACAACTCCTTGACCTGGTTCAAAGACATGCTGTAGGAGGTATTTTGGGAAATACAGATTGGTAGCCTGTACTGGTGAAATAGATGCATGAATGTGATGAAAAGACCTTATGTTTAGAGGCCTTTTAGGGGGTATTTTGCACAGGAATGGAGAGATGCGTAAGAAAAAATTATGGTAGCTATGGAATCACTAATACATTCACATGCTCAATTCCCTTCTACCCTCGGAATTACATGCATTGGAACCTCTATCACAAAGCTGCCCCTATGAAGGAAACGTTTCTGTGGAAGCCAACTTATTGAGCCATGACATATTCTATTTCTCATTGTTTCAAATTTTTTAAACAAGTTTTTTGGGCCTTCTAGCCATATCTGATCCTTCTTGTATATTCCTGGATACATATCAAAAACATAATAAATTTTAAGATATATGTTTTCGATATAAATGGAAAGGGAATTGTCATGCATAAACAGTGTGACAAGATATGCCTGTCAAACAGGGATTGTCCAGTTAATTGCACATAAAACTTGATAACTGCAACAGCACAGAAATTCTTTAGGTATTGTTTTAGAATATGTGTTATGGCCCAGTGGTTTTCTTGGATACTGGGAGGGAGAGAGACAGAAAAGCCTAATGCTTTGCTATGCATGTCATGATCTAGTGATTTTGGATGGAGGGAACTACCAAAATCTTTAAAATAAAAATCCACTCAGCTCCTTTGGCAGAGGGATTTGTAGGATTCTTTAAGATGTCTGTTACAAAAGTTTGCAGAGGAGATCTTTACATGACACCAGAAGATATTGTATTTGAGAATCATACTAGTCTGGAGTTTCCGTATTGTTCCCCATCTCTTTCTTCATAAAATTTCTTCTTCAATCAAAAGAAGAGATACCAAAACAGTCTACAAGGATTTGTACATGCATCTAATGCTTAGAATATAACCAAAAGAAAATTAATCATACTGGCACCAGAAACATTTTTTATCATATCACTGAGTAAGCTTATGTGTAACTTTATAACAACTTTCCTCGCGCTGAAGGTGATACATATCAGCTTAGCACATATTGTACATATAAAATAGCAACACTTACAAATCAGATGCGAGGGCATCACCTCCAGGGCTGTCAATTCGGATGATAGCAGCTTTATATTTTTTCGACTCTAGGAATTGAAAAAAAAAAAAACATCAAAAAGGAAGAGAAAACAGCACTCACTGTACAGAAAATTTTGTACAATTGAAAATCCAAAATGCTGATAACTAATCAGGCAAACTAACAGTACAGTATGTTATCTTCTTTTCTTCTTTTATTTTTATTTTTACTGAAACTTTTATGAATAATTACAAGGAAATATTGGTTTATTAGCAAATCCTTAGTAGACACAACTAACTGGTCTTGTAGCTTCAATGTTTGTGATTCTTCCTGCATACCTAAACATGCTAACTGCAAACATGATGGTTTTCTACAGAAAGTTTAAACATAGAACAGTTCATCCCCTGTAATGCTGATGCAAAACATGCAGATCTAACATCATTTCATCACATTATGTCTTAATCAAGGAAAGGATGGGAAGTTGATGCAAATGTCTCTCCAAAAATATCCAAGATACCATGAAAAATGAGAACATCGTGGCTAATTCTGAGAATTGCCCACAGAAAGGAAAAAGAGAATAGCTGTTGTGTTAAAGAATATGGTCTAGCTATATAGCATAAATTTATTTATATTTTTATTATTTTGAAATATGAAGGTTACAATACCCTGGAATGCACATTGACAAGAAAAAAAGAAAAAAGAATTATGTATTGGATTATGGGCTTGTTGGGTTAGATATACCTCTTGCCTGACGAATCTTCTCAATGAGCTGTTCCCCGATGATACCAGAACCAGATAAGCTTAATGGACTCTTCACACGACTGATGCTCCCAGAGGCTCTGATAATGGCTATTAGGTCTCTGCCTCCTGTTAAACCAAGAGTCCAGTTCCTAACCCGCGAGTATTTGCTGCAGTTACAAAGGAAATGGGAGCTCTTATATGAGTTTGGCAGGTACTTTCAACTTGCAAGAGATGACATCAGTAGGATTGATAGGAAGCCACGTGAGAGATCACTTTAAGAAGAAAAGAACATGGTAGTACTACTGAAGAGAAACAGCAGAGCTACAACGTGCAAATGCTAAGAGATTTCTGAAATGGGAACTGCAAGTAACAACAGGTATCTAACAATCCTGAAAGAGAAGTTTCAAATGTAGAAGAGTGCATACACCTGAAATATTTCACCGAGAAAATGCAAACATTTATATGACTATAAACTGCATCTCAAAAGAATAATTGCATGGTATAAATGGCACTACAGAACATGTAGTTCCTCAACTTTTATATGCATAAATCTTGTGAACTGTTCAAGCTTATGCAACAAAATGTTTTGACAAGAGTTTCCTTGAAATGTAAGGATCTATATCAGCCGGACAATAGAGTAAGGCTTTTTCCCCTGAATGTAAAATGAACAAAAAAAAAATTGTAAAGCTGAGCTAACATGACTCAAACCAACCCAAAGTTGGACCAATAATTTGATGTTAAAATCATATAAACTGTGATTGGGATAAGATGATTGTCTAGTTGATAGAATTTCATAGAAAGAAAAAAAAAAGGAAGACGATGTAATCCAGAAGATGCATGTTTTGCGGTACTAAAGTTGTTGATAAGAAGTTGATTACCTGTAATCAACCATAGGAAGAACTTTATCCTTTTGCACTCCAACTTTCTCTTTCAACATTGAGATAACCTGTGCATGATTCGTGTATTACTAAGACAGCATCAAAATCCTGTGCATGATTCTTGTATTACTAAGACAGCATCAAAATCCTGTGCATGATTCATGTATTACCAAGACAGCATCAAAATTCTATCACATAAATATACCCACCCTGCAACATTTTTCTCACTAAATAAGTTTAGTAAGAAATTTAGAATGCTTTAGATGCCCTTCATTTTTGTTTACTTAGAAGTTGTGTATAGTAAACATATTTCAAGGAGCAACCTCTGGTGTCATTCATAGAAACATGAATTAATGAACATTTATTAAGAATTTTGGACTGGAGTTCTTTGTTTTTTCAATTGTAGGCAAGACTACCCGGAAGTGTAGCACCAAAGAGCATCCAGAAATAGGGAGACTGAGTCCTGAGCAGGCCAACACAGAGATAATAAGTATGCTCTTAAATGACTTGCATGCCGGTTGTGTGTTTGAGCAAATTTCTTTCCTGAGAGGGGTCAAATGTAACAAGAACATGCTCCTTTTCCTTTGGCGATCACAAACGAACTTTAATACTACTATGGACGAAGAGAGAGAATCACTGAGCCTCCCAGAAGAAAAGGGCTGTATCACCCTACCAAGTACATATGAATTTGCAGTGATGCAAAGATTTAGCAGGAACCGATTCTTTTGAATGTACATGTCCCAAATTTGAGAAAACAGCAAAAAAGGATGAAGTCTATACCTCGTCATCATAGTGCATGTTTGTTATCAAGCCCTCTTCTTTCAGCCTTTCTACCTTATAGACACCTTCATTAATGAAGTTCTTCATGTCTTCTATTTTCTTTCCTGATACAAAGTTTGCAGAAGCCCATAAATTTATAGTTAGAACCATAAAATTGAGCCCAAAGTTTGGAACCAAGGCTTAGTACTGTATATTTGAATTAATACAACAAGTCTAACCCGAAGATTAAACAAAGAGAAAAAAACCTTTTGTCGAAGAAACTTTATCCAGCCAATTCCCATAGATGTTATCAAGAATTGCAGTCAGCATCTCACAATTTTCTTTAGACATACTTTTTCGAGTAAGTTGATCCCCGGCACTTTTATATTTACCAATCCGTTGTACATCTGGTTGAATTCCTACGTTCTCAAAAACACCTGCAAAAGAAGAGTATAAATTTAGAACCAAAGACATTGAATGTATAAATGGCAAAACAAATTTCACATAATGGCAAAAAATTTAAAAGTACTTCTCTACATATTATTATCACAGGGTTAATGACATTGTTGGTCCCTTTACTTTTGACATTTTCATCCAGTCCCTCTCAATTCCTTTTCTAAGCTAATGTGCCCCCACTTACCATCATTCTCAGTGTTGTTCTTGTTCATTGCCATTGAAAATGGAAGCACAATATGGAAGATCATGCAAAAGTGTATTATTTAATAATTTTTTGTTAATTAATTTATTTATTTCCAATTTCACAACAAAGTAAATTGGTATAGAGAAATTAAGTTGACAAACCTGCAAGAAAAGCTGCTTGAACAGTGAAACCATAAAAAGAAAAATAAGCAGCGGGTGGGAGATAAAGGTCGTCACAGGCAGAGGCAAGATAATACTCCTTCTCCCTACAAGCAGGGAGGTAGGCAACAACGAATTTCCCTACAAATATAACAAAAGGGGTGTGTTAATTGGAATGTATATTTCAAAGGGATTTAGGAAGCAGTTGAGAAATGAAATGACCTGATTTCTTGAAATTGAAAATGTGTCTTCGGATTTCCTCAACTTTAGCCCACCCACAATTCAACCCATCTATATGAAGATAAATACCCGAAATCCGAGGATCATAAGCTGCTTTTATAAAATTCTCACAAATTTGAGGCAATGACAATCCTGAAGAGAAACGGCTCTTTAGCTGATCAGATATCTGTAACCACAACCAACAAACATGAGAAAGCAATAAGCATTCCTCGTCGCATATAGTAAACTAAATTAATACCTGGCCCCGTAATTTCATTGTCAAAACGCTTCCTTTGCGAACGCGTTCCCAAGGGAAAGCAATAAGCATTTTAAGCTTAACAAGAAAACGATTCCAAGCTCCAATCTCCTGGAAATCAAACTCTCCACTTGGATAATCCTCATCGCTTTTCTTAACATGAAAAGATTCCTTCTTCTCTTCTTCTTGTTCGGTTTTGGAATCATCAGAATCAAAAGCGCGGACAGAGAAGGTTCTGCAGCGAAATGAAGAGGAAGGGGAGAGGAAGGAGGAGTATAGAGTGGCTTTTCGGAAGAGAGCGAGAGAGGAGGAGAGATTAGGAGGTTTTTTGGAGAGAATTGAAGCGCGGAGGAGTGTGGTGGCACGGTGGTGGAGGATTGGAGCTGTAGTGAAGTGAAAAGGAGGAGGAGGAAGAGGAGGAGAAGAGTGGAGCAGTAGTAGTAATTTTGACATTCCTTTTTTTTTTTTTTTCCTCTCTCACTTCTTAATTTCTTACGGATTGACTGACCACCGCCTCCTCCTTTTTCTTCTTCTTCTTGCTCATATGATATAAAACGAAGGAAAAGGATGACAAGGTGATGTTTCGTCCACGTAGAAACGCTTTAGCGCATGACGTGTCATGGTTGTAAGATTACGTGTTGTTCAAGTACACATGGAAACTCCATCAACAATATTTTTGTATCTTCCTCCTCAGAATTGATTATCTTTGTCATGGATAATGACATGCCAGAAAAGAAATCGAACAACGTTCAAGAAAGTAGGTTAAATGGTAAATTTATTGCTACCTACCAGCATTGTGGAATTAAAGAACATGCAAGAAAAAACTGTTTAAAGAAAAATTGATAAGTTAGTAGATTGTGAGAAATGAGATTGAAAAACCAATGGCTAATTAAGAAAAAAAATATATATTTAGTAATACATATTGCACTAAAAACCATGTATAACAATTTGTGGTATTTAGATAGTGGTTGTTTTATAAATATGTTAGGAGATAAAGATTAATTTAAGAAATTTGAATTCATGAATGGTGGTTAAGTGACCGTTAGAGATGAATGCATAGCTACCATTGAAGGTAAAGAAAATGTTGAAATCCATGGTTTACCTATTTTTCATAATGTTTTGTTTGTCAATGACCTTAAAGCTAACCTACTAAGCATAAGTTGATTTAGTGATGAGAATCATAATGTGTAGTTTTCGAAGGATGAATGAAACATCTACAATTGTGTTGGTAAGTGGATCATGAAAGGTACCAGAACTTCAAACAATTCTTATGGAATTTCAACCTTTACTGCTTTGGGATGTCACAAGGCAACATTAGATAATCTTGATCTTTGGTATCAACGCCTTGGTCATATCAGTTTTAGAGATTTATAAAAAATTTCTAAAAAGAAAGTTGTACGTGGACTACCCAATATGCAAATCGTCAAGACAATGGTGTGTGGAGCATGTCAAAAAGGAAAACAAACTAAAGCTTAACACAAAAAGACAGCTGACATTTTGACATCAAGACCACTTGAATTATTGCACATGGATCTAATGGGTCAAACTCAAACCAATAGTATTGGTGAAAAGAAATACATCATAATCATCGTAAATGATTATTCAAATATATTTTGGTTATACTGTTAAGAGATAAATCTGAATCTTTTGATTTTATAGGGAAATTGTTTAGACGATTGCAAACAGAACAAGATCTCTCTATCTTTAAAATCCATAGTGATCATGGGAAAAAATTTGAAAATACTAATTTTTCATCTTTTTATGATGAATAGGATATACATCAAGAATTTTATGCTCCAATCACTCCTTAACAAAATAGTGTAGTTGAGAGGAAGAATAGAGTTATACAAGAAATAGCTCGGACAATACTGAATGGCAAGAAAGTTGCAATGCACTTCTAGAGGAAAGCTATCAATACAACTGTCCACATTTTAAATCATGTTGTATTTATAATAGGTACAAAACTCACCCCTTAAGAGTTGTGGAATCATAAGAAACTCATAGTCAAATACTTCAAAGTATTTGGAAGTTCATGTTACATCTTAAGAGATCAAGAAAACTTACATAAGTTTGATAGCAAGAGCAATTAAGGAATTTTTCTTGGATATTCATCACACAGGAATTTGAGTTGTGTCATTTACGAATTCAAATTGTCATGGAAACAATCAATATGGTTATTGATGACAATCTGAAGGAACCTTTCATGAACAATCTTGATGACATGTTTGTATGAAGCAACAGAAGAAACCTTATCTGGACAAGTTGAACGCTGTAAGAAAGGAAGTTCTATGCACAGGTTTGAACAATCCCAAGAAAAAAAAACCTTCCTCAAGGATAAAACACAATTATCTTAAAGAGAAAATCATTGGGAAATTAGATGAAGGTATGAGGTTGAGAAAAAAAATTATTAATCAAGTCTCATATGTGTGTTACTTATCATAGGTTGAACCTAAAAAGGTTGAAGAAGCTCTACAAGAAGAAAGTTGGATCAATGCCATGCACAAGGAACTGAATCAATTCACTAAAAATGATGAATGAGAGATGGTTCCACGTTATGATAGTCATAACTTAATTGAAACCAAGTGGATCTTCAAGAAGAAATCAGATGAGCATGGAACAATTATAAAAAAAAACAAAGCAAGACTAAGGGCATATTACTTATATTTGTTTGTCACTAGAACTTCAAACTATACCAAATGAATATGAAGAGTGCTTTCATGAATAAGATTCTACAAGAAAGGTATATGTAGAATAACCTAAAGGTTTCACTAATCATTTGTTTCTTGATCATGTGTACAAATTAAAGAAAGTCCTTTATGGTTTAAAACAAGCATCGCAAGCCTGGTATGAACAGTTAACAAAATACCTATTAAATAACTACTTTTAAAGAGATCATACTGACAAGACACTCTTTATAAGAAAAATAGGTAAGGAAACACTCATTGTTCAAATTTATGTTAATGACATTGTGTTTGGAGCTACTCATGTTCATTTTCTCATGAGTTTGCTAACGAGATAAAATATGAATTTGAGATGAGTATGATTGGCGAATTAAATTTCTTTCTTGGCATACAAGTTAAGCAATATGATAATGAAATTTTTATTTCTCAATCAAAGTATGCACGAGATATAGTTAAGAAGTTTGGTATAAAAGGTAAGAGTCATGCTTGAACCCCTATGAGCACTTTTGTCAAGATTAGTTCAGACTCCGCAGGTAAGTGTGTTGATTCCAAACTTTATAGAAGTATGATAGGAAGTTTGCTCTATATAATTGCAACCAAACCTGATATTGCCTTTAGTGTTGGTGTGTGCGCTATATTTCAGTCTAATCTAAAAGAATCACACCTTACTACAGTCAATAGAATCTTTAAATACTTAAGTGTCATATCTGATTATGGTATTTGGTATTCAAAATACTCGAATTTAAGTTTGGTAAGTTACTCAAATGCTGACTAGGCTAGTAACGTTGGTGATAGAAAAGGCACAATATGAGGTTGTTTTTATGTTGGTGGAAATTTGTCAGCATGAATGAGCAAGAAAAAATATTCAATTTCTGTATCCACTACTAAAGCTGAATACATTGTTGCTGGAAGTTGTTGCACACAATTTCTTTAGATGAAAAAGATTTTACAGGATTATGGTTTTACTTAAGATACTATGACTGTTTATTATGATAATTCTAGTGTCATTAGTATTTTTAAGAATTTTATGTAATATTCACAAACCAAACACATTGACATAAGGTATCATATCATTCGAGACTTGGTTGAATGAAAAAATTATGACATTAGAACATGTCAAAATTGAACATCAATTAGCTGGCCTTTTTCACAAAACCTTTGGATAATTTTAGGTTTGAGTTTCTTAGAAAATATATTGGTGTAAGCAACATGCCTTGATTTTTTAAGATGATGTCCTTGTATATATTTTAAAAAATTCAAAAATATTTTTTTTCTTTGTCTTACAGTTAACAGGTTGCTGACACTGAAACAAAGAAAGAAACCTATAAGCATACTCAACTTATGTATAGGAACTTTTATGTTATGGCTGTATGCAATACTTTTAATCTAAACTTTATGCATATGCACTCTTATCTGAATAACTATTTAAAGTTTTTGCATGAATGTACTTTTTGAGTATGTTATGAATTGTTAAGAACACTACCAATTATTCTCATGCTAATTGATTATGCTTGCAGGAATTTTTGTTTGATCTAAACTTGATGTTTACTAATCCATTTATGTATCTTTTGTCACAAATTAAGCCAAATGAAGAGATTGTGAATGTCATTTTATTGGCTTAGATCAGTGAATATCTTTTTACAGTCGGTAAATTAGATTTATTGCATGAGAATGTCTTATTATTATTATTATTAAATTTCTTTTTTTTTCTTTCAATTAGAGGAAATTATTTTGTTTTGGACTGGTTTGAATTTGATTTGGTATGGTTTTTTGGATCAAATTAGATCAAACCAGAAAACCTAATTTTTATTTCTTGGACTTTTTGGGTTTTTTTTTATACTTATTATTGATGTAAAGAACCAATTTCAATTGTATAAAGTTGGGGGGTTTTTTTGGGCCTTTTTAATAAACAAGCAATTCTAATAAATCTCTCATGAGATAATAGAGGTTTTATAAAACAACCTAAACAACCTAACAACAACTAAGGAAGTAAATAGAACATCTGACAAAGACCGAACATAAGGTAGTAACTGTTGTAGAGTGGTAACAAAATATCTATTTCTTCATTATTGTTCTTATAACAAGTGAACTTGGCAGAGCTTTAGCTGAAAACAAAATAAACACAAGTCAATGTCAAACAAAGATTTCCTTCATTTGGTTGGGAACTTCACTACATCAAATGAAACTGAGAATAAAGTTGATTAAGAAAGAAAACGTTCTATTATAATCTATATTTTTATCATCTGTTTGTTTGGTTTTAGACACAAACCTACAAGAGAATGCCAATTATACTCTCAAGATCATTGTTTCTAAACCTTTAGCAAATCTATAAAAATAAGAAAAAAAATTATAGAGGAGTTCCCCAACTAATAGAAATTAAATAGTCGGGGGAGAAGTGGAAGCTAATTTGGAATTTTTGATTGCCAATATGCAAGTCAAAAGCTCAAATGTTTGAAAACAAAAAGCCAACAGTAATATATAAAGTATAAAAATTGTTAAGTTAGGAAAGAGAACAACACCAAAACAATAACATATCTGGTTCATTGATTTTAAATTTTTAAAAATGAAATTGAACCAGAATAGAATTTTTTGTATTTTTAAATCCCTTAATTAAGTTATTTTTCTCAACTTGGTATTTTCATTTAATTATCAATTTATTCTGTTTTTTTTATTTTTGATTTTTGTCTCGCCCCTACTTCCAATGATGGCAAGGACTAGCTAGTAACATAGTTGTCACAACATAAATCTCCAAACAAACCAGAATTAACTAGGACACTTAAGAGGCGTAGAACATAAAAGGCCACTTTCCACATTTAAATTATCACCACACATAAAAGAAAAGGGCAAGGCCTAAAGGAGAGTTACACTCCTTTTCTTACGCCATTTCTCTTTCATTTACACGGAACACCAAACAAAATCATAATTAAAAAGAAAAAGAAAACAAACTTTGACTTTTCCTTTTAAAATGGAAGTCTAAGGTAAATCTAATACCTGTGTTGTGTTCTTGTTGTCTAGTTTAATAACAACACTTTCTCTAATGACATGACCGAGTTATATGCATGTCTTCTTTCTGTTTGACCTTAAAACGACGTGTATATTGCTTAGTTCCACGTCTTTCTCTCAGGTTGCTCCCTTTTTCTTCTCTTTTTTTCTAATTGAATTGAATCCATTTTGTTTTTTTTTTTATTTTCATAATTAGTTATTTGATGATCGCATTGTCTTGAATGTACCAGCATAGTGTTGTTTGTTTTAGTTTCGGTAATTGTCATTTGGGTTTCTTTAAAATTACCATCTCTTAGCTCATCCATTATAAGTGTGTGTGTATATGTGTATGTGTGTGTGTGTGTAGTAACTCGGTTTATTTCCTTTTTGTTTCTTTTTTTCCCTTTTGCTCATTATTGGTAGAAATCCTGTTTTGCTATTTCCAATGGGGATGGTGATTCTAGCTCATATTGCATGAATTTGATATCTGCATTTTGTTGCAAATTCATCAATTTCTGTGAAGTTTTCTGGTAACCAATCTTCTTGGTCTTAGACTTTTCTCAACTTGATATTTTCATTTAATTATCAATTTATTCTGTTTTTTTTATTTTTGATTTTTGTCTCGCCCCTACTTTTAATGATGGCAAGGACTGGCTAGTAACATGGTTGTCACAACATAAATCTCCAAACAAACCAGAATTAACTAGGACACTTAAGAGGTGTGGAACATAAAAGGCCACTTTCCACATTTCAATGATCACCACACATAAAAGAAAAGGGCAAGGCCTAAAGGAGAGTTACACTCCTTTTCTTACGCCATTTCTCTTTCATTTACACGGAACACCAAACAAAATCATAATTAAAAAGAAAAAGAAAACAAACTTTGACTTTTCCTTTTAAAATGGAAGTCTAAGGTGAATCTAATACCTGTGTTGTGTTCTTGTTGTCTATTTTAATAACAACACTTTCTATAATGACATGACCGAGTTATATGCATGTTTTCTTTCTGTTTGACATTAAAACGACGTGTGTATTGCTTAGCCACGTCTTTCTCTCAGGTCGCTCCCCTTTTCTTTTCTTTTTTTTTCTAATTGAATTGAATCCATTTTGTTTTTTATTTTCATAATTTGTTATTTGATGATCGCATTGTCTTGAATGTACCAGCATTGTGTTGTTTGTTTTAGTTTTGGTAATTGTCATTTGGGTTCCTTTAAAATTATCATCTCTTAGCTCATCCATTATAAGTGTGTGCTTGTGTGTATATATATATATAGTAACTCGGTTTATTTCCTTTCTGTTTCTTTTTTTTTCCTTATGCTCATTATTGGTAGAAATCCTGTTTTGCTATTTCCAATTGTGATGGTGATTGTAGCTCATATTGCATGAATTTGATATCTGTATTTTGTTGCAAATTCATCAGTTTCTGTGAAGTTTTCTGGTAACCAATCTTCTTGGTCTTAGACTTTTCTCAATTTGGTATTTTCATTTAATTATCAATTTATTCTGTTTTTTTATTTTTGATTTTTGTCTCGCCCCTACTTTCAATGATGGCAAGGACTGGCTAGTAACATGGTTGTTACAACATATATCTCCAAACAAACCAGAATTAACTGGGACACTTAAGAGGTGTGAAACATAAAAGGCCACTTTCCACATTTCAATGATCACCACACATAAAAAGGGCAAGGCCTAAATGAGAGTTATACTCCTCTTTTTATGCTTTTTCTCTTTTATTTACACGGAACACCAAACAAAATCATAATTAGAAAAAGAAAACAAACTTTGACTTTTCCTTTTAAAATGGAAGTCTAAGGTGAATCTAATACTTGTGTTGTGTTCTTGTTGTCTAGTTTAATAACAACACTTTCTCTAATGACATGACCGAGTTATATGCATGTTTTCTTTTTGTTTGACCTTAAAATGACGTGTGTATTGCTTAGTTCCACGTCTTTCTCTCAGGTCGCTCCCTTTTTTATTCTCTTTTTTTTATATATAATTGAATTGAATCCATTTTGTTTTTTTTTATTTTGATATTTAGTTATTTGATGATCGCATTGTCTTGAATGTACCAGCATAGTGTTGTTTGTTTTAGTTTCGATAATTGTCATCTGGATTCCTTTAAAATTATCATCTCTTAGGTCATCTATTATAAGTGTGTGTGCGTGTGTGTATATATATATATAGTAATTCGGTTTATTTCCTTTTTGTTTTTTTTTTTATGCTCATTATTGGTAGAATTCTGTTTTGCTATTTTCAATTGTGATGGTGATTCTAGCTTATATTGCATGAATTTAATATATGTATTTTGTTATAAATTCATCAGTTTTTGTGAAGTTTTCTGGTAACCAATCTTCTTGGTCTTACACTATGGTTTTAATTATCTGATGCTTGCTCTCTTCTTTTAACTTTCCCATTGTTCACCTTAATGCTGAAATGAGTCGTGAATGTGGGAGTAATTTCTGCAATCATACAGTATCTAGTGCCTAGTTATGTTTGTTCTTATAGTGAACTGATATGAAACACCTTGTTTGCTTTTCTTGGTTAAAGGGGGATTTTTGCATAATTCATCAGTCTCGTGATGGTTGCTCTTAAAAACTTCTCAGGACTGCTCTGGAAAATTGTGAGGAATTATGCATATGCCATGCTTTCATAATTGACTTCAAAGGTAAGCAATGAATTCAGCTTCGGATCACCCCATGGTACAAAATGGGAGAGCCAATAGCTCAAAGGTATCTGTCAGTTCGGGTGTTTTTGAACCAACTGTAATTCGTAACAATGACATTGAAGGTAAGAAAAAACTTACTTTCCTTTTAACTGCAGTTGTTTTATTCCTTTGAATGAATTTCTTCTTCTCTTTTTGCCCTATCTCCAGCCAATAAGCGAGCCGTATTGGTGGAGTGGATGAATAGTATTGTTCCTAGTTTAAATTTGCCAGTAAAAGCTTCATCCGAGGAGTTGAGAGCCTGCTTGATCGATGGCACTGTTCTACTACAGCTTTTAAATAAGCTTAGACCTGGTTATGCATACAAGGTTGCTTATTTGTTTTGCTTTTATAGTCGAGTTACTTATGAGTGGATGATTTAGCATTTGCGTAGTTGATTTGATAGTGCATTTCTATTTCAGGCTGGTAGTTCTAACTCTGAAAATGTTAAGAAGTTTCTGGCAAGTATGGATGAATTGGGGATTCTCAAGTTCGAATCGTCGGACCTGGAGAAGGTAACACCCC
>Ga0325414_1003179_pt1 | contig 17000 bp, 11 predicted proteins | sample PopdelMetagenome_8_FD_206183 | JGI IMG/M metagenome (GOLD analysis project Ga0325414, IMG submission 206183) | Populus deltoides microbial communities from Bellville, Georgia, United States - Leaf-PdKOR-R3 | ecosystem: Host-associated > Plants > Phyllosphere > Phylloplane/Leaf | place: USA... | reverse complement strand
AAAAACTATAAAACCTGAGTACTGTATAATAGGAAAATAAAAATAGAAAAGCCTAATAATATAGGAAAAAAAATATAAATATAAAAATTAATTACTATACTAGAAAAGAAGATATAAAAATAATTAAAAAAATATTTATTTTTTCAAAAAATTCATGCTGTTTGGTTTTATTATTAATAAAACTTCTAAATTAGAGCAAAAGAAGTTTTATTTGTTAGAAATTATTTTAAAACATAATTAATGATAACATTTGATATCAGATTAATTAATATATATAAGAGTTATTCACATTTAGAGTTAAGTATTTGTTGAAAAATATTCTTCAACACAAGTACTTTAATTATTGAGAAATATTCTATAATTTAACATGAAATATTAACATATCTAAAACCAAATATAAATGAAGAAAAAATTAATCTTAAATAATTCTCCATTGAAAAAACTATTCAAACCCAAAACCTTAATCATACATTAAAAAATTACAAGATTTTCTCATGACTTATATAAAGGTGTTGAGAAATAAAAAATAGACCGGTTGGACATCAAAGTTGTTAGAGGTGAGAGACCTAGACTATCTAGACTTTGGGTTTAAATCACTCTCATGCACCCAACTTAGTTTTGGGTTTGGTTAATTGAAAAAATAATTTTTTGGTCTTGGAATTTTTTTTTGTCCCAACCCATAAACAATACTTGTTAAGATTCACTGAATCTATTTGATCAGTTTTTATCAGTTTAATATGAACGTTTTGGTTTTATTTTTTAATGTTAGGTATTAAACTTGAAAAATAAATCATAAAAAAACGTTTGGATAGTTTAAAATATCTATAATAAATTAGCTTTTATTTTATAAAAAATGTTAGAATTAATTTCTTTTTAAGTCACAAACCTCAAAGCAATAATACTATAATTATAAAGAGACACCTAAAATACTTATTTTTTATTCATCATAGTCTCGCTTTTCAAAATGCTATAAAAACATTTTATATTGAAAAAACTAGAAAACCCTAATAATATTAAATAGAAAAAAATAAACTAGTAGAAAATATTCCCATCAAATAAAAAAAAAACTAAAAAAGCATGGTAATATAAAATAAAATAATAATAAAAAATAACAAAGAAAAATATTTATTTTTCAAAAAAAACTTATGTGTTAGTCTTCTTCTTAGATTATATGGAATTTATCCTCGAGTTTAGACCTCAGCTAGTTATTGTCCCCCACCATGGATATCTTTTTGTATGCAAGCCATTCCATCATGAAGTCCTTACATTATGTTGGTTGCTTTATCATAGGTCTTAACATAACACTTTTGTGTCTATCACGGATCCTTAACATAACATATTTATGTGACCTGTCCTATCATGGATTCCACTATCAAAATTTTTAATAAAAACAATTGGCATAAAAAAAAACAACACATTAGTTTCTAGATTTTTTTTCCCAATAGAAAACATCATCACTCTCTTCTATACAAGTATATTTTATTCCGTGACTTTTTTCATGGATGTCTCCCATTTCAAAAAATTATTACAATCGTTTATAAAAAAAAAACTATAAAACCCTAATAATATTAATAGAAAAATAAAATAGGAGAAATAAAATAGAAAAATTATTCCCTTTAAATAAAAAAAACTTGAAAAGCATGATGACACCTAATAAAAAAATAATAAAAAAAATATTTTTTCCAAAAAAAAAACTTCAACATCATGTTGGGGGGACTGTTTAGAGGTACCAAAACCTGAGAAATATATATATATATATTATGTTTCGCCTATTTTGTTTTTGTATTTTCTTATGTGTTTTATGTCAGTGCATCCTTTTTTTTATTTTTTGCACGTTGTTTGCGTTTAGCCTTAGATTACTATTCATAAAGAGAAAATGGAGTCAATTTATTGGTTCCAAGACTTTGAAAGGTCAGGCAATCTAATCTTTTGAAGTGGAGTTGTTGGAATAATAGGAGAATATTCTTACCCGTTGCTTTTAGCCTTAGATTACTACGCACAACTTTTTGTAATTAATTAATCTGATATAATTCCATATTATGCCTATCATGTAAGATTTAATTAATAGTATTTATACGCTTATTAATTATAAGATAATTTAATTTATCTTTATCATATCAAATTTAATTAAATAATTCTGAGAAATCCAACTACATGAATCTTTAATCTAAAAAGATAAATAATTAACCATTTAGGAGATCGTTCAGTGATAAAAACTTGGGACTAAAGGATTTGCTTTCTTTATGGTTTCAGGTTTGAGCCCTATGATTGCTCATATTATGGTCACTGGAGACTTCATGGTTGTTAACTTCAGGGCATGTGAGATTAGTCGAGGTGCGCGCAAACTAATCCGGATACTCACGTTAATAATAATTAAAAAAAAGATAGATAATTCAATTTTATTAAAACTTTTTTTTTTTTGCAAGGATGACAACGAGTTATTAACATCATAAACATGTTTAAATTGTTTCTAAATTCAATAAGAAAGAAAATTTTCTAAAGAATATATATATATATATTGAGATTTAGAACACTATAAAATAAAACGATATAATAAAGATACTAGATAGACGACAACTGTGTGGCTTTCAGGTGGGTAGGTTGACGGCTCGACGCCACTAATTTCCGAGAAAATGTTAAACCGCGTTTAGCCCTTTAATTTTACAACTTTTTTTTTTTTTGGGTCTTTTGAGAAGAAGAAGGAAAGAGAATGGCCTTTTAGAGAGAGAAAGAACCGATTCAGTCCAAAAATAACAAAAAGCATCCCTAAAGGCAACACTTTGTCTAGAAGACCCCTCTAGTTTCATTTATTCACTAATTGTCCTTAATTTATTTAAATATTAATTTATTTTCATCAACATTCATTGTATAATTGTTTTTTAAAAAATTATAAATATGAATTTCAGTAACTAAAATCATTAATAATTTTTCCGCAAAGATTGAATTATCTTTAAAAAATGCCAGTTTTATTAAAAAAAAAACTTAGTGACAAGTTTATTTTACCAGCAACCATGTTTTAACTCGTAATTTTTTAAAAATAGATTAAATATAATTAAAGCTAAGAAACCAAACCCTAAATTTTCTATATCATATCTTGAAATCATAGCCGACTTAAGCTAATGGTCACACCCAAGATCTTCACTTAACAATAGGTCTAAAAAATAAATTAAATATATTTGTTAATTATATTTTATGAAATGAAATTTTAAAAAAGATTTTAAGTATAAAATGAAAATTATTCAAGGCTCTACTTGTTAGACATACATAAAAAATATTTTAAAATTTATTTAAAAGACTATTTTGCTGAAGATCTCCATTAATCTTAAGCCACTGTGCTCAAAATTTAAACCATTATGTTGATGGAACTCACTTAATTGGAGAAGATATTTGGTAAAAATTACTAATGGTCTATTATCCAAAGAAATTGTAAGAAAAGGGGGTCAATTCATATTTGTAGAAACATCGGGGGCTATAATAAAATAAAAAACAAAACAATAGAGATTAGGGGACAGAAAGGCAACGCAAGTCGGCAACTGGAATCTTTCAATCTCCAGCAATTGATTCTCTTTTATATTCTCTTTTTAAATTATTTCAATAAACCAGCCCCTTCCATATATCATACTTCACAACACAAACCATTTTTATATTTGTTTTTTAGATAAAGAAAGCAAAAACACCCGAGGCTTCCCTAACATCAAAACATGACGGTTTCTTCTGCAGAAAATATTGTTGATGATGCGTGCGTTTTTTTTCCTTTTTTTCTTTTAATATTTGCAAGCTATTTATTGGGTCCTTTTAAGATCTTAGATTTGTATACAAATTAAGATCACTAATGTGTTGGTGTTCGTCTCTTTTATTTCGTTCTTTTGATGTTGGTTTTCTCTTTATTTTTGGAGTTATGATCCATCTAACCATGGACTTGATTTTCATAATCTTGTTTCTTAATGCATTTTAGAGTTTCCATCATGTACGTATTGATTCAGTAATGGGAGACCCACAAGTCTTTGTTATTATTATTTTCCCCTGTGATCTGCTAGATAATATTGCATGCATTGCTCTCGATATTATTTCTTCTTCTTTTGACAATTATCGTAGGACAATTCATCGAGAGTATACAGGGGTCTTATAAGTTTCCCAAAACGTAGTTGTTTTTGTTAGGATTGATCTTCCTTTTTAATCGAAGCATGAGTGTTGTTGATAGGAACTGGTGGTGGAAGCTAGCTAGGATATGATAGGTTCAAAGTAGTTGGTTGCTCCCAAATCTGGAACTGTTGGCTATGAATGCTTTTAATAAGTTAGTAACTGTCCTGTTATCACTTTAAATCATAATTAGGAGCCCACATCTTTCATGCATAGACATGCGCCTGATGAAACAAGCTTAAATGGACAAGTTTTTTATATCTTTTTTTTCCTCCTGTCAAAATCATGTAATGTTGGAAGAAAATGAATGACGAGAAAGGATATTAGTGACTCAATCTAGTGGCAAAGTGGTTTTGACACTGGTTCTTGATGCTAAAGTAACTGCCTGATAAGCTGGTGATAAAAGATTTGTACTGTTCGCCGTTTGGGATTCTTCATTATTTGATCACACTCGTTTTTTTGTTTTTTTTGTTTTTAAATTGGATGCAGTACATTCTCTCTCTCCAGGCTTGCTCCTTTGGAAGCGATACTATTTGATGTTGATGGGACTCTCTGTGATTCAGATCCCCTCCACCACTATGCCTTCCGAGAAATGCTTCAAGAGGTAATGCTTCTGTACTGAAAACTCAGGTCTTCATTGTGTTGTGATCATATTTTTCTTCTACATACATGTGCATCACACCATGCAAAGCTGTAACAGGAGATGTTCTTTCCTTGAGGAGGTGAATGTGTTAAATCATGCTGTCTAATTGATAGACCTATCACTTGAGCTATACTTTTTGAAAACTACTAATCCAGATTGGAGAACTAATCACTTTGCGTTGTCCAACAGATAAATTTCAATGATGGGGTCCCAATTACGGAGGAATTCTTTGTTCAGAATATTGCTGGCAAGCATAATGAGGATATTGCCTTGTCCCTCTTTCCCGATGATCTCCAGCGAGGCTTAAAATTCACGGAGGATAAGGAAGCCATGTTCCGAAGGTAGATCACCTACTAGGTAGTTCCTCTGTTGAGATTCTCTCTTAGTCCAAACCATGTAACCTCTTCTATTTGAAACAGGTTGGCATCTGAGCAACTGAAGCCTATAAATGGTCTATACAAATTGAAGAAATGGGTTGAAGACCGTGGGCTGAAACGAGCTGCAGTTACGAATGCTCCAAGAGCAAATGCTGAACTCATGATCTCACTTCTGGGCCTCTCAGATTTTTTTCACGCTGTTATCATTGGGGATGATTGTCAACATGCCAAACCACACCCAGAACCCTACTTGAAGGCTCTTGAAGTACTCAATGTGTCAAAGGACCACACCTTTGTGTGCGAGGTTGGCCTTCTTCCTAGATTTGTTATTTTCTAAGCTTCTGAAGCTCGGGAGATTTTCCTAACATTCTGTTCCTTGGTTAGGATTCTGTTTCAGGCATAAAAGCTGGGGTGGCCGCCGGGATGCCTGTTGTTGGTTTAACTACCAGAAACCCAGAACATTTATTGCTGGAGGCAAAGCCTACACTTCTTATAAAGGATTATGAAGATCCAAAGTTGTGGACAGCTCTGGAAGAACTTGATAAGCAAGCAGCTGCTGCAAAACCTACTGCTTGAATAATCTCCTTGGTAACTAGAAGGATTATGATTTACCTGAATAATTCTTTTCCAATAGAACTTGCGTAGCTTACCCCCTGAAGCTGCTTGCGGTCTGACATCAAGCGCATTGGACCATAATGAATGGCGTCCATTTGGTTTTAGGGGATGTGTCCCTCCTAACATTCATATAGAACATGCGTATGCAGTGCTTCTCAAAGGTATTGGGATAATCACTTGAAAATAAATGGAATCACAATCCACAATTGTATTCTATTTTCGGTGTGTAATCTGAAAACAAATTTATATTCGATCATTATGATCTGATTATTCATTTTCTGATAATTACTATTCGGAACTCTTGTCACTTTCGGAGCCACGTCTTTGCAAATAGGCCCTTCAGAATGAACCCTTCCAACCTTTCACCGATTCACAGAATGATAATGGCACAATCCAATCTAGCTAACTTGGTTGTCAGAGTTTATGTTGAGATTTTTTATTCAAACTACAGTGGGGGGGATAAATTTATGTGTTAGGATTTAAAGAGTATCAGCTAGAGGAAAAAACAGAATACTAGACTAGGAGAAGTTTGTTAATATTGAAATGCCTCGGGCCGTGATCATGTCAGCATTTATTAATAGACTACAAAGAAGTAACGTGAAATGCAATAGCTTAAAAAAAATTAAAAAGATTTGAAAAGCACTTTGAGCCACTTGCTGATGCACAGCACGACAATTCAGTCAAGGAACAAGAAAAAAGAAGGCAGTGAACCAGCCCACCCGCGTCTTTTGCTCCCCTTTTATAGATTCCCCTATTTGGTTCTCTTCAATTATCTCGGGCTCTTTGACCTCTTGTTCATTCAATACCCCCTTGAAGAAGAACAAGCTCTCTCTTCTCGAAGAGTATAGATAGACCCTTGTGCTATTTGCAGCCTCGCATCAAATTAAAGCAATGACAGTTTCTTCTGGTGAAAACTCGGCTGAGAGGTATTTCTCTTAATCTCCTTTCGTGCTTGATCTTCGTTTCCAAGTTTTAATGTTGATTGTGTACGTCAATGGATGTTTAGAAAACCGAAAAGGTTTTACTGCCTATGATTCTGTGTCTCGGTCTCAATCCACTCTGTCCTGTTTTGTAATTAATTACCTGGTTCTACACCAGGTCTTTTGTTTATGTTTTAATTACATGTATCATTTAGGGAGAGATTTTATCAGATATTAGTAAAAGCGTTGGCATAAAACTTCAGAGTTGAGACACGAGAATAAAACATGTAATGAATCCATCGGATCAAGTGGTGCTGACTGTTAGGACAGCTGAAAACTCATCCCTTGTTTTCTGTAATCCACCTAACTAGCCAAATATTGTTTTCTCGGTTGATTATTTCATGGAGCCTCTTTATTGAATGTAATACAAATTTTAAATGGATGGTAAGCACGAAGATGGAAATGATGTTTCTAATGGTATTGAAACAAAAACCAGATCCAAAAAGAGTTTCATTTTCACGTTGCCTGAAGTTCAAACATCTCAGCTTTTTTTGTGGAAAATAGATTAGGCCCTGGGGAAGGAAATGGATAAAGGCGGATTGAAAATAATAATAACCAAGTCACTGCGCATGATATGATAAGCAAACTGGACTGAAGATGCAATTTTGATGTTAGTTGGTGGTTAAGAAATCAGGGGCACGACTCACGAGCCATGGCGATTGATGATCTTGATTCAATTGTCTTCGTTTTCTGGGTGCAGAAAAAGCTCTCTTTCTGGATTTGCTCCACTGGAAGCTGTATTATTTGATGTTGATGGAACTTTATGCGATTCTGATCCCCTTCACTATTTTACCTTTCGAGAAATGCTTCAAGAGGTAATTTGTTTAATGAATAGGGTCGTTGTTTCTGATCAATGATCAAAGGAGTTAAATTACCCAAAATGAAGTGGAGGGGATTAATTTACCAACATTTTGGTTTGTAATAGATAAATTTCAACGGAGGGGTTCCTATTACCGAGAAGTTCTTCTCTGAGAAACTTTCTGGCAAGCATAATGAAGATATGGCTTTGGTTCTCTTCCCTGATGATATTGAAGGAGGCATGAAATTTCTTGCTGATAAAGAAGCTGTGTTTCGGAGGTAAAATGCCAACGTTTCTTATATTGTTAGAAGTTTCTTGAAGCCCTTACCCTTACCATGAGATTTCTCCAATGGAAAAACAGATTGGCCCCAGAAAGATTGAAGGCTGTAAATGGCTTATACAAAATGAAGAAATGGGTTGAAGATCATGGCTTGAAACGGGCTGCAGTTACTAACGCTCCAAGAGAGAATGCTGAACTCATCATATCGATTCTGGGGCTCACAGATTTCTTTGAAGCTCTTATAATAGGAAGTGAATGTGAGCATCCAAAACCACACCCAGACCCCTACTTGGAGGCTCTTGAAGCACTCAAGGTGTCAAAAGACCACACTTTTGTATTTGAGGTGTCCCTTCTTCCCTCAGCTCCCTCCAAATATTGCTCCAAGCCATTGTTCTTTCGTGAAATCTGATGCTTTGCTTTTCTGGTTTTCACTTGAACAGGATTCTGTTTCAGGGATAAAAGCTGGAGTGGCAGCTGGGTTGCCAGTTGTTGGGTTGACTACAGGAAACCCAGAGCATGCGCTGATGGAAGCAAACCCTACTTTTCTCCTCAAGGATTATAATGATCCGAAACTCTGGGCAGCACTGGAAGAGCTTGAGAGTGCAGGAAAAGCTGTAGTTTGAATAATTCATTGGCAAAATAGTGTATTACTGCTCATCTTTCCACCATTATTTACTGCTTAACCTGTAAAACATACTGCTTGAACAAGGATCAAGATCACAGGCTTGAATAAGCTCACAAGCTTGATTAAGGGCTTGCGTTGTCAAATGAGGTCTAATAATAGCATCTTGACAGTTAAATTCTTCTGTAAATGCTCAAAGTGTCTTTTCAAATGCAATCTTATTTTTGCCTTTAGTAAGTGAGACTAAGATTTTTGAAAAAAAAATAAAAGACATTAAAAAAAACAATTAAATTATCATAGAAAACTAATAAAATGATAAGTTTTAGACAAATATAAAAGCCCGCTAATGTTTATAGATTTATTTTTTAAAATTAAAGGGATTGACACTAAAAACATAAAGATTAATTAAGTTATTAACTCATTGTTTTATTAAAAACACAGGATTAAATAATAGTTTTCTCATGTTGTAAATATTTTCCATAAATCTGGAAAAAAGAAAAAGAGAAAAAGAGAATGGAAACTTGAGTCTCGCTTTCATCATTGGCTAAAATAATTAGACCTTGGAGAAATAAAGGGGTCAAAGTGAACGGGAAGTTTCTGATTTAGGAATTTGGGATAGGGGCCGTCGTGATATAATGATTTAGAGCTTGTTGGTTGAATTTCAAAAATTATTTAGAAAAAAATTGATTTTTTTTATTTTTATTTTTACTTCAACTTATGTTTTTATGATTTTTTTTAAATTGTTTTGACTTTTAATATGCTGATATCAAAATAAAATTTTTTTAAAAAAATATTATTTTAATATATTTTCAAGTGAAAAACATTTTAAAAAACCACTATTGTAATACCAAACGAACTTTTAAGATTATTATCTGACGCAGAAAGATTTTTTTTTATATTAATTAAAAAAAACTACAAGATCACCTTTTTTTTTTTTTACATACAAACATATTATATTGTGGATTCTAATAGTGGTACTCAATATTTTTTTTTATCCTTTAATTTTTATTTTTTAATATTAAATTTTTTTTTTAATTTGTTTATTTTATATTGAATTAATTTAAACATGAATTTTTAATAATTTATTTTGATTGACTTGATATATTATTCTCATGACATAAAAAAATGTCATTAAGTAAAGTTATATTATAGTATTTTTATCCCTTAATTTAGTGAAAGATGTAGATCGAGGCTCTAGAATATTTCTTCATCGGGTTGTTTTTTGTTTTTGGGGAGATTGAGTGGTAATGTGAGATTAATAGCGGGTATATTGAAGTCTACGTTATGCTTTTTTGGGATTGGAAAACAAGATTTTTTTTTCAAACTATATTTTTAATTAAATATTTATTTTTTCAAATCAAACTCAACTAAAAATATTTTTTATAAAATAATTTTTTTTTAAATTACAACCACAACTATCACAATACCAATGTTTCAATTCATAAGGATTAAAAGGGAATAAGCTAGATTTCAAACTAGGAAATTCAAGAAGCATTTGGGAAGGCGCTAGTGCGTATTTTCAAAATTTTAAAATATTTTTTTATTGTTTTTATATATTAATATTAAAAATAAATTTAAAAAAATAAAAAAATATTATTTAACTACATTTTAAAAGTGAAAAAAAGCCGCCACCATCACAGTACTAAACAATTAAAAAACAATCCTGAGTAAGGATTATAAGAGCAATCTACTAGACATCCGCAGATGAGAGCGGTTGAAGGACTTGCAACAGAGACAAATTCAGGATATATAAAAAATCATCCCAGCTGAAAAAACTGGAATTGGCTGCACGAGAGGCTAATATAATCCGCCTGCCGTATCATGCCTGTCAGTCACTAACTATATCAAATTTTCTCTTCATGACTCATCTCATGCAGCCCATGAGACTGAATCAATCTCCTCCCTTGCATTTTTGTATAACTCAAGCCTTCTTGCACATTTCTGCCTCCTTTCCATCAATGCAGGATCTTCATCTAGCAATGCTGCAAGTTGCTTTCCCTACAAAACAAATGACTGAAAAATCAATAAAACACGTACTTGTAATTTTCTTGCAGTAGGCAAATGGTAAAAAAAAATAATAAAAATACCAAGTTTATATGAATCAAATCCCCATTGGAGAATCAGAAATGCCAAGGTTTTTTTTTCCCTACCTCCTTTTTACCCACTTGGGTATAGAAGCGATCCAGTAAAGATCGCTTGGCCTCCTTCACTTGACAATGAACCACAGCCTTTGGAATTGAATTCCTCAGTGTCTGAGACACCATACCAACATAAGAGGATACGTTTGATCCTATTCTACGAAAATGCCCCTCTGCGTATCGGTCTACATTAGAGACAGTTGGATCTCCACCCTTCTCCGCCTCTAGGGGAAGTTTCCTGAAGAAATCAACAGTCAGGTAAGAGGATTCCATTTCCACCAACCTCAAAGTTGTCTTCTTGCTGTCTTCACGGAACCTCTCCAGTGCATCATAGGCTGCAGAAGCTATTTCAGCTTGAAGAGTTGGAAAGCGCTTCAACTCCTGTTCATTTTGCAAATCACTAATTATCATTCTTTCTAGACCTTTTCCAGTCATACAGCTGCAAAGTTTCTGAATTCCAAACCTGGGTTTCTCCAATTGACCTCCTTACAATCTCCTTCAAAATAAAGTGAACCTGCGAGATAACACCAATCAACAGAACATATTGCAGATTCCATGACTGGATAAGATCTGATGAAATTCTTATTAAGGAATGATGAAAGTTGAGACAGAATTTTATGACCACATCTTGTGATGCAAACCTTTGTTACGTATCCAGAGACTCTTATTCTTAAAAGACACTACTTATTTGAATTAACTTTGAAAAGGATTCCTGAACGTTAGCCAAACTTCCATTTATTTTTCTTCTGTAATGTTTTGAATACATATCACTCAGATATCATCCATAGCCCTGAAATTTCCCGAGCCTTCAGACCAGCAAACATCTCATGAACATATAAGAATTCCTCATCCATCATTATCAGTTACTTTATATGAAAACTCACCATGAAGAACAGATGATGGAAGTTTAAAACAAGAAACATGGTTACTTACGGCATCTACAGAAGCTTCAGCAGGGCCTCTGAAGTAATTAAGTGCACCATCAATAAGACGTCGATAACCTTGCTCTGGTGCAATTAGATGAGGTTGATATCCATCTGCCTCTGAAACCACTTTTCTTACATTTTGCAGAGACAAGTGACGGTCAAATGGAAGCTTCCTCAAAGCAGTAGGAAGCTGGTAGTCAAAAACTCCATAAATTCGATCACCACCAGGACGCCTGAGGTTTAATAAAAAAAAAACCTGGTTATAGTAGTTCTAAGAATCTAATCATTCAGATAATTAGAAAGGAAAACAATATCATCAAAAACAAACAGCTCATAATGAAGAATTGATGGGCATTTCGAAGATTGATCTATTCAAATATAACATGAAAGAACAAGTGCACTTGAATCAAGAGAATGAGAATTCCTTCAATGCAACTATGCATGTTTCCCTTGAACACAAAATCAATCAAAACTGAGACCTGGCCTTATTTATTTACTATTGATATGATTCAAAAATGAAGCAACAAATTGTGTTATGATGCTGCTTCCACTAACAGCTGGAAACAGTTTCATTAACAGAAAGAATGGTGAAAAACAAAGTTTGTTATGGTACCCTCCATCCAAATGTTCCTTGAATACACGATCAAATGCTCGGCATAACTCTAGAATAGTATATAGCTGAGCCTGTTACACACACATAACAACAATTAGTAAATAATCAACCCAGCTGATGTCCATCTATCAACAATAAACAAATAGTACATGAACTCCTCACCCCAGCATCAATTGCAACAGGTCTACCAAGGTGATCCAACTCTGATTCAAGATCATCGATGCTTCTATTTATTAAAGATGTGATACCTGGTATGCGAGTTTTAATTACAGATTCCAAGTGCTAGAAACACATCAATTCTCATTAGTGATCAGCAATTGTACATGGAATTGAGAAAAAAACTATACAAGTGGAAAAATGCTAACATAAGTTGGAAAACTGTCAGCATTACATTAGACACGCAGAGTTAGTTTCTGAAAACTAGGGGATAAGGTGAAAAGAAGAATTTCACCCTAATAGACTTGACATTTAGCAATTGATAAAGAAGTTGGGATAACTAGTGGATAAAATGTTGTCAGATTCGCATATAAAGCAGAAATTGAACCTTGGACAGAAGTTTTGCAAGATATTCAGAACCCATTCTGCCAGCCAAGTGTCCATAATCAGGACTGGTGGAAAAGAACTCGCGCTCCCTTTGACGAGCAGCAATCATATCCACATTTTTATTAATATCAGCTTGAGAGCGGTTAACAATTCCAACCCAAGGGTGTTGAAGCGGGTAAGCCCTTCCTTCAAGAACCTTAAATTACACAGAGAGGAATGTAATTAAGTATAAATTATCAAATGCAAAGAAACACATGCTCACTAACATAACTTACAAAAGTACAAGGGGGTTTGTTTGATTTTTATTTGCAGTCATAAATCATATGGAATGCTCTAATTATGCCCATTTTGGACTCAATTGATAGAACGGATTAACATTTTTCACATATCATCTAGACAGAAGCGAAACATTTCAGTACTACAGAATTGCAGTAGAACAGAGAAAAGCAAGAAAGTTTACATCTTGTGCATTTGTTCCCTTATCCATCAAGTCAAGCTTTGTCAACACCCCGAATGTCCTTTCACCTGGAAAGAAACAGAAAAATTCCACATCAAGGAAAGAACACCAAAAAAAAAAGTAGGGGAATGCACCATGAAAGGCTGGGGTGAGTCCTAAAAAAAATAAGAGAGCAGAAAGTAAAACCTGCTGGATCAACTTCTCTAGCAAGTTTGATAGCATCAGATGTTGCTATATCTTGATTGGCTGGAGTTATGGCCAGAATAATGCAATTTGGCTGCATTCCATTGGTCACATATTGGTGCATTAAAACGTAGGGGGGGCAGAAGCAGATCATAAAGAACTTGAAAATAGATATATTTATCAATTCTCACAAATTTGGGATCATAAAAAAAAAAAAATTTCCTTTCCCCAACTTCTGCAGGATAATGTTCCAAACCCCAACCTTAATTACTCGAACCTACCCATCCTTTTTACCAATAGAGCTTTAGGCCAAAGAGAAAGCTGAACCAATTCCCTAAAGCAAGTCATACAACTGAATTTCATGAAAAGAGAGAACACACTAACATCCTTTCAATTAACAAATAGAGATTGATTACATGGAAAAAACAACAGATCAATATTAACCAAAAAAAGTAGCAATACCTCACACATTCATATCAAAAACCAATCACAAAGTATTGGAAACTTCATTCATTATGATCAATGGAAAACAGACATTATACAGTAGTTTAAAAACACTGAAAACGGAAAGACTAATAAAATGAGACTCCTAGAGCTTCTACTGTGGTTTGGAGCACACATGTGGCGCTGGTGGAGCCCCTAATGAAGTCTCCCTTAGCCACCAAAATTTTGCTTTTGCTAAAGACAAATAACAAGAGTCCTCCAGAGAGGCAAATTAGAAAGCATAATTGATGAAGAGAACCATTGCACAAATTCAGAGAAAGAAAGAGGGTAGACATGCAATAATCGAGTAAATCTAGTCATTAGTGTAAGTGTATATATAAATCTACAGAAGTGTATACAATCTTAAATCCATAAATTGTGCATATTTTTAGCAATTTATGATATGAATATTACATCTAATGCTCAAAGTGATAAATTTTATCAATAAATTGCTCAAAAATAAGTTTGATCTACCTTCTCAACATATAAACGAACCATATTCTCGATGTCCTTAACAATGCTCTCTGGCTGACCCTCTATCATTAACAAACATCTCTAGTTATGCACTTGATGGTTGAATGAAGAAACTAATAAATATAGCACACACATTTTAACAGAAGAAAGGGCAGAATCATACAAGAGAAGGAAAGAGAAGTGTACCTACTGCAACTTTTGTTAAACCAGGCAAATCTATTAAAGTCAAGTTAACAACTGCAAAAGGAAAAAAAAAATGATATACCATGAACATTCTGCAAGAAATTGATATATGCAAAACGAAATTGTAATTCTATTATGATCCAGTCAAGATAAGGGTCACTATAAATAGTGTTCCGGAAAAAGATGTAATATGATGTTTGCTGCACAGCTCAAGTTCTTTTACCATTTGGGGAGTAGATACTCAGATGAATAGGAACAGGAGATATCTGCTTTGACTTCCCAGTAATTTTATCAGTTTCGTCTTGAATTTCCTTTCGGACCATAGCTGCACACGAAGAAATACAGTTAACGACTGGTAAATGTACCTTCCACACCAAAAGATAAGAAAAGGGTAGAGAAACACAAACATTGTATAGCCAAATAACTTATATCTTGTAACAGTGGCAGTTTCTGATAAACAACTTAATATGGCCAAATAAGGAGAGAGATCAAATTTGAATTATTGGAAGAAAGTAGTCAACCAATATACCATGAGAAAAGTTCAACTATGAAACCTATCAAAATTTTAGTCGGAAAGCCATTAGAACCCTTATGTTTGAAACATGTCATCTCAAATAAATCATCTAACATATCAAAATTCAGAAGCACAAAAACAATGCAAAATATCAAAAGTGTAAACAGAGAGGGAATCTGGAGCAGGCTGGGAGATAAGACACATATATCTGGTCAGCATTTTTCACCAGAAAACAAACACTTAACTACTTTCTGAAAGATTATGTAACTAAGTAACGCAATCATACATTATAATCAGCATAACAGATCACATACCAAAATCTGTGAATCTCTCCCTTTGCTTGTGAAGAAACTCTGCATACTCAGTTATCCCTGGTTCTGTCTTGTGCAGTTGCAAAACCAAAGGCCGCCTTGTCACGATCCCTGAAAATCGCACGAAAACCATAAGAAATAAAACGTGGTAGGAATATTTTTTCTTGTCAATCAAACCAAGAAAACTTCAAAAAATTTCATTTTTCATTTTCTTTTCAATCTCAAAGTGCAATCAAATTTCAAACTATTCCAATATATAACCCAAATTTTATGCAAAACATTATTGATGTAATTAATCCAAACAAGCGAGAAACAAAAAAAAATTCTAAACTTCAACTTTTCTTCTTTTTTTCCTCAAGTCACATCAACTAATAATTCCAAAAGTTTCAATTTATGCATTTTTTTTAAGTTTCAGTTTCAATTCACACTTGTAAACAACAAAACAGAGTCCAAAACTAAGAAGGTAGAAGAAAGAAAAGGGGAAACTGCAGGACCAAAAAAATGTTCCACAAAACAAACCAGGAAGTAAATATAAAACTATTTGCTAAAGTAGTTTGACTCAATTGACTTGAAACTTTAATACCTAAGAAAACATTCACCTTTTCTATTATTTCTTTTAAATTTCTCAGCATCCAATCAGATTTTAAACTAAAATCAACAAAATAAAGAAAAACATAAATTGAAAATTTACCTGATCCTCTTGGAAGAAAATCTCTACCCACAATGCTCTCCAACACTGATGACTTTCCAGAACTCTACAATAATAAATACACAAAAGCACACATATTGTAATATTTATTACCTATATACGTATAAATATGCACTTGGATATACATAAATATATGGCCAAAAAATTGTTTTATTTGCATTTTCGATAAATTAATTTTATTCAAGTTAAGAGAAAAATAAATAAAATCCTTAGAACAAAAAACAAATTCTCATTTGAAACAGAAATACAAAGCAGACCTTAACAGCTAAAAAACAACTACTACACTCACTAAAAATATCAAAACACATAAAAAAGCATACGTATGCAACACATATAAAGACATGATACGTATGCGTGCACGGTGCACGGTGCACGGAAAAACAATGTAAAAAAATAAGAGGAAAATAAAGAGAAACTTTCAAAAACAACCGCGTCCACTTCAGATTTCCAAAACACACAAATATATATAACAAAAATACAGTGTGAGTGGAGATATAGAGAGAGAGGAGGACCTGGCCACCAACAACGGCGACAGAGGGAAGAGACTCCCAGAGAGTAGGCAAAGAAGCGGCAGCGGCGCCACCAGAGTCACCGCCGTAGTCACCGAGAATAGTACAGGCCCTCTGTATTCTATTAACAAGACTAATCAAGCTCTCCATGGTAGCCATTTGAGAAGAAGAAACCTTCGGTTTCTCTTCTGTAACTGCAAGATGTTTCTGCAAGGAGGTAGTTGCGATTGTTTTTGAATTTGAAATGGAGCGCAAAACGGAAACTAAAAAACACGAAGTGATTGTGACAGAGAGCAGGTAGAGGAGAAAGATAAAGAGAGCTATTTTCGCTTTTCTTGTTTTTATTTCGATTATTTGGGATTTGAGGTGGGGAGAAAGTATGTGTCATTTATACTGATGCGCCACGTCAGCTAACCTTATGGTTGGTTTGAATTGGAGTGGACCTCCCCGTGACTCGAATTTGAACCCCCACTAGGTCATCGCTTATCGTATTTTTTTTTT
>Ga0325414_1003178_pt1 | contig 17001 bp, 22 predicted proteins | sample PopdelMetagenome_8_FD_206183 | JGI IMG/M metagenome (GOLD analysis project Ga0325414, IMG submission 206183) | Populus deltoides microbial communities from Bellville, Georgia, United States - Leaf-PdKOR-R3 | ecosystem: Host-associated > Plants > Phyllosphere > Phylloplane/Leaf | place: USA... | reverse complement strand
AGAAGAAGCTAAAACGGCCAGCGAGAGGGGAGAGTGAAGGGGTATGGCTCTGCCCTCTTTTGGTCTTGGCGAGTTGGTTCAGGAGAAAAGGAAAATGAGGGCTGGTGTCTGTGGTGTGCTGGGAGGCTGAGAGAGGTGTAGTGGCTGGGGAAGAAGGGAAGGTCAGGCGGAGTGGAGATAATGAGAAGGAAGTGAGCTCACCCGGGGATGGGCGGCTGCTCTGCTTAGAGAAGATGCCCAAAATTCAAAAACCCAAAGCATGGGTTTCTCTAGTTTTTCCTTCTTCAAAGAGGGGGTGACCGAAAGATCAAATGGGTTTAGGTTTAGGGTTTTTTTTTGTTGCCTCCCGGATATGCAAAATTGCCCCCTAGTTTGTGTGTTAGAGACTCATATTTATAGGCAAAACATTGTTTGGTCCACAAATATGGTCCCTCAACTTCGTTTTTTTTTTATATTTTGATTTTTCTTATTTTTTTGTATTTTTTTAAAACGAGCAATATCAACGTCGACTCAATGAAGAGAATCAATGATTTTAAAAATGACGCGTGAATAGTCGAACGCATTCAAAAGACCTTTAAAACTTTAAATTCTTTTGAGACAATACAAAAAAATAGCGAAAAACAACGAAAATCTAAAAAAATATGTTTTTTTAAATATATTTGCATCGTTTATAGCATTTTAGAGGAAGAAAATACAATGAGGAATTACTTAAACTAGCTACTGGAAAAGAAGGATAAACAGTTAACATATTTGACAAATGATTACAGAGCAATGAAAGAATGGCAGAAAAGGGCTGAGATAGGGGAAGAAATAGCTAAAAGGGTTTAAGATGAGTTAAGGAATCGAATAACTGAGTATGACTAGCTGGCTAACAAGAATGGGCTGACATAAAAAGAGTTGGCCAAAGTCAAGAGATCAACAAAAGGCAAGATGAATGTTGATAAGGAGATGATGGATTCCTTGAAGAAAGAAAGGGGGAAGTCTTATGAAGAAGTTAGAAGCTGAGAAGGAGTAGAATCGACAAGCCATATTGATATAGAAGAGGAAAGAAGGATCTGATCCCAATATATGATGTAGTCCGGGGAAGAGAGAAGCGCAAGGAAAGCTGCTGAGTCTGATATGAGAGATTACCAGAAGAGAGCTGAGTCTTCAAAGGGACGGATAATGGCTTTATAATTTGAGCTAAAAATCTGAGAGGAGGAACTAAGGGAGTTAAGAAGCCATTATTTTCAGATGGAGGAAGAGTTGATTAAGATTAAGCAAGAACATCAAGAATGTCAGGACTATATTGACAACTTTATAGTTCAAATTAACTCCAAAATAGTTGAGCTAGATATTAAGAGAGAAGAGCTACAAAGGGTGATGGCTAAGTTGGCACGGTTGGAGACTACGGTTCGAGTACTGGAAAGAAGCAATGAGGCCTTAGGTACCAGTAACGGAGTAATAATTACAGATAATACCTTGTTCAATGACAAGATAAGACACATGACCAAACAGGTTGAGCAAGTAGCCTGTTATGCAGAAAAGTTGCAACAACAAGCCACCCAGATTGGAAATGATGCCGCAAAGTGTTGAGAGTATATGAGAGCCATCACCTTCTTTAATAGGGACTTAACTAATAGAGGGAATGCCTTTTAAGGATAGTGATGTATAGGGCCTTTTTATTTTTAACTTTGTCAAACAATATATGAGCTGCTTTTATTTATAAAAAGGCCATGACCTATATTTCTTTCTAAATGTGTTCTGGAAATCTACCATGATAAGAACATGGCAAACACCCCTTTATGTCAATCAGTTCATCTTAGAAATCTTGCCTAAAGGATTGCAAAAGTTATGAATCAGTTTGAAAAACTTAATACATATCGTACATGCATCATGCATTTCAATCACACATTTGTTTATAATTTATCATATGCATGCCAGATAGAAACATAGGTCCCACATCCAAAGTCTACCATACCTGGTTAATATCAAGAATAGAGAATGAGGAAAGAGCTCACTTAGAGTCATATAATCAGAATGAGTTGGAATCCATGAAAAATAAAGTTGAATGCATGACCAATCTACTCGAGCAACTTCTAAGAGCCAAGAATAGGGAAGGGATGTCTGCACAACTGCTCGTGGGAGTACTAGTAGCTCATATCCTCAAAACATCTCAGAACTTGGGGGCAGATTCAATAACTAAGCAACATTTTATTCCTGTCGCCCCTGTCTAACCAACTCAAGCTCCATTCACCATGGACTTAATGGCAGAAGGACCTTCTAATAATAGGTCCACCGATTTTATGAACCACGACAAGATATTTGCCTTGGAAGAAAGATTAATGGCAGTTGAGGGTAATGACTAGTTTGACCCCAAACAAGCAGCTGAAGTATGTTTAGTACCGAACATCGTGGTACCAAAGGATTTTAGGATTCTGAATTTTATTAAATACACCGGTTTGGAATACCCGAACACTCACCTTCGATCTTACTGCAACAAAATGGTTGAAGTGATCCATGATGATAAATTAATGATCTATTTTTTTTCAAGATAGCCTCGTAGGGTCTGCTTTGAGATGATACATGAGATTAGACAATACCAAGATCAGGAGTTATAAAGATTTGGTACAGGCTTTCCTTAAGCAGTACAAGTTTAACTTGGAAATTGCTTCAAACCAAACAAGCCTTATTTCAATGGAGAAAAGAAGCCAAGAGTCAGTGAGGGCTCATGCTCTAAGATGGAGGGATGAGGCAACACATGTCCAACTCCCTTTAATAAAGACATAAATTGTGACTTTGTTTGCCAATACCTTCAAGGCACCCTACTATGAGCATCTAATGGCTCATCTCAACATTTCTATGATGTTGTACACATAATTGAAAGAATAGAGCAAGAGATTAAAGCTAAGTGTATAGTTGAGCATTTGGAGAAGAAAGGTTTTATTGTAAGGAAAAAGGAAGGTGATGTTAACAGCTTAGAATGCGGGTACAAGGGCAAGAAAGTGAATTATCAAATCCCACAGATGCCTACCTCTCAATTTGCCAACATGAGCTTTACCAAACCTTTGCCCCTCAATCAAACTAATCGCACAAATAGCAAACCAAACAACCAAAACAACCACCAAAGGCAAAGTATAAGAAATACTTTGGAACAACTACCACCTCTACCTATGCCTTTAAAAGACTTGTACACCAAACTGCTAAGCATTGAACACATAGCTCTTATCCCTGCAGTACCACTACAATCACCCTTTCCCATCTGGTACAAGCTAGAGCTGACTTGCGAGTACCATGTTGGTAATTCTGGGCATGGAATTGAAACCTACTATGCTTTCAAGAAGAGGTTATTAGAGCTCATTAAGATAGAATGAGTGTATTTTGAAGACATGCCTAATATTAATTCAAACCTGTTGCCTAATCATGGTACAGGTAATAGCGGAGTGGGTATGATAGAAGTCGGAAAAAAAAGCAAAGCGTTGAGGGTATCTATGAAGAGGTTGTACGACATGTTTGTATTGTCAGGATTTCTGAAGATGAATTTTGAATGTCATCTAGAGAGAGGTGATTATTATGAGATCCACGGAAGAGAGGGACATCATATCGAGGATTGCATTAAGTTTCATAAAAAGGTTGCGAAAATGTTTACCATAAAGGAGTTGAGGATTGAAGCCATAAAAGGAAATCATGAGGTGAGGATGATGGAAGGTCAAGAGAGGCTGTTAGAGGTACGCAAACAAAGGAGATCATAACACAATGCCTTACAATTATGGTTACACCTCTAACATCCAAACCACTGTTCCTTTGTTCTAAACCGATATTAATGGGGTGACCCGGAGTGGTCGGTACTTCACATCTAAAGAGTTGAGGAAAACAAAAGACAAAGAATGGGTAGATATTGATAAGGAACTAGAGGTTAATAAGCTGATGATTGACGAAGAGTCAAATGAATTTTTAAAGTTGATAAAGCACAACGAATATTGCATAGTAAATCAACTAAAGAAGACCCCAACCAGGATCTCTCCTGGGTCCTTGATACTCAGCTCTGAGCCGTAACAAAATGCCTTGCAAAAGGTATTGAATGAGGCTTATGTGCCTCAAGACATTGAGCACAAAACCATGGAGCATCTGGTGGGGAGAATCCACACAACCAATTATCTTTACTTCACGGAAAATGAACTAGATGTTGAAGGAACCAGACAAAACAAGCACTTGTATATAACTGTTAGGTGTAATGATTGCCTCATAGGAAATGTGCTCATCGACAATGGTTCGGTTTTTAACATGCTATCAAAACACATGTTGAAAGAAATGTCGGTCAATGAATCTCACATAAAACCCAGTACCATAATGACAAGAGCATATGACGGCTCACCCAGATAGTTAATTAGGATTTTAAAAGTGGAACTATATGTGGGACCATAAATGTTCCTGCTAACATTTCAAGTTATGGATATCTACCTTTTCTATAATATGTTGTTGGGTAGGCCTTGGATTCATGCAGGCGGGGCAGTAACTTCATCGTTGCACCAATACCTGAAGTATATCATGAACGAGATGATAGTAACTGTCAAAGCTAAAGAAACAGTTTCCATGATAAAAAGCATGGCCATACCCTTCATTGAGGCTGAAGATTGCAAGGACAAGAATGTCCATGCTTTTAAAATTATAAACACTGATTAGGTTCTTGAGAACACGGTGCTAAGAAGGCCAAAGATCTCAAAAGTAACAAGAACGAAAACAAAATGCTTCTTGGAAAACATAATTCCTTTTTAGTATGACCCTAACACCGGAATTCTAGAAAGGGTCAATCTAATAAAAGTGAAGTGTGCTGATCAAAGATTTGGGCTTGGGTATAAGCTTAAAAAGAAGGATTATCGATGGGCTGCTGGTAGAAAAGGGGAGAAAAGAATGGCTAGAATTAGGGAAAGAGAGCTTGAAGAAGAAGATTCGGCAATCCCTCCCCTTAAGGTTTCGTTCTGAGGAGCTACATATGTAATGCAACCTGAAAAAGGATTGGAAAACCTTGGTCGAGAACTGTCAACTATGAACATAAACACCTTAGATAAGGGTAATGTCGAAAGAGATGATAGGAAGACAAGGGTTGGGAAGGAAGATAAAGTGCAACCGTAACTGACTGTCCACAATCTAGAAGAAGTCTCTGCGAAGACCTTTGTGTGAAAGCTAGCTGAGGCTGAGAAGTCTTAAAATTAGGTGACTCAATAAGCTCCAATAATGTTTAAAATGTAAACCAACTTTGTTTGTCTTAATATGCTTTTATCATTGTTTTTGTTTGCTTTGATTTTCTCTGGTTGACAATCAAGACTCATGATGTCAGCTAGATTTTATCTTTATCATTGAGCCCATCTTTTCTTTAAATAATAAGACCATGCATTTTCCAAACTGTCTTTTTAGTGCATTTATACCAAACACTTTCCGCTTTCAGGAATCTTGAAAGCAGATCTTCCACAATATCACATACACTTAGCATCAAGAATGAATGCCAAACAACAACGAACATTTGATAGCTATGGAAGAAGAAGAGTTGGATGAAAGCAATATCAGGGAATTCACGAAGTTTGTAGAGCAGTATGAACAGACCTGGAAACTCGCTGCAGAAAAACTCAAAACCATAAACATGGGTAACGATCAGTTCAAGAAAGAGTTGAAAATAGTGACCTTAATTACTTCTGTACAAAGAGCAAAAATGATTGCCCTACTACAAAAATATGCAGATATTTTTACTTGGTCTTATGATGATATGTCTGGCTTGGATACAAATATTGTAGTGCACAATATACCATTGAAAGAAGGTTGTAAACCAGTCAAACAAAAGCTGAGGAGAGCCCACCTAAATATCTGGATCAAAACAATGGAATGCTGACTTTCTAGAAGTAGTTAAATATCTACAATGGGTATCCAACATTATTGTCGTGCCAAAAAAAGAGGAGGGGATTAGAATTTGCATGGACTTCCAGAATTTAAACAGAGCTAGCCCCAAGGATGATTTTTCTCTACTACATATAGATATTTTGGTCGACAACGCTGCATGTTGTTCCACATATTCCTTTATGAATGGTTTCTCACAATACAACCAGATAAAAATGGCTCTAGAAGATAAAGTGAAAACAACTTTTATCACATATTGGGGAATATATTGCTACAAGGTTATGCCATTTAGTTTGAAGAATGCAAAGGCCACCTATTAGAGGGCCATGATGACTCTTTTTCATGATATGATGTATAAAGAAATTGAGGTGTATGTGGATGATATGATTGCCAAGTACAAGAAGGGAGAAGATCATGTCAAAGTTTTAAGTTAGTTGAGAGGTTAAAGAATTATGAACTAAAACTCAACCCTATGAAATGTTTATTTAGAGTCAAGTCTGGAAAGTTACTAGGGTTTGTGTTAAGTGATAGAGAGATAGATGTGGATCTTGATAAAGTGAAGGTCATCCAATCTATGTCATCCCCTAAGACAGAGAAGGAGGTAAGGGGATTCTTGGAAAGATTGAACTATATTGCCCGATTTATATCTCAGCTAACAACATGTGAACCTATCTTCCGGCTACTAAGGAAAAATAATCCTTAGACTTGAAACGACGTGTGTGAAGGGGTTTTGAATAAAATCAAGCATTATTTATATAGTCCACCTTTGCTTATTCGTCCTGTATTAGGGAGACATTTGATACTATATTTGACAGTGACTAAAGCAGTTATGAGATATGTACAGGGTTAGTATGATGAATCTAGGAATAAAGAAAGAGCTATTTATTACATAAGTAAAAAGTTCACCGAATGTGAGTTCATATACACGGTGATAGAAAAGCTCTATTGTGCACTGGTATGGATAATAAAAAAGATTATGAAATTATATGTTGCATCAGACCACGTGGTTGATTTCAAATGTGGGTCCCTTGAGGTATATTTGTAACATGCTTTATCTCTCAAGTTGAATTGCAAGATGACAGGTCTTGTTGGCATAATATGACATATTGCATATGATATGAAAAGCTGTAAAAGGAAGCACAATTGTTGACCACCTGGCTAATAACGCAGTTGAAGATTATAAGCCATTGGTTTTTAATTTCCATGATGAAAATGTTCTCTCAATAGAGGAAGAAGAAGAGAAGACAGATTGGCGGGCCATGTTTTTTGATAGAGCAGTGAACGTATATGGTAATAGGGCTGGCACGATAATAATCTTTCCTCATAAGAAGCAGTATCCAATTTCAGTTAAGCTGCATTTCGAATGCACCAACAATACAGTTGACTATGAGGCTTGCATCCTTGGTTTAAAAGCTGCATCAGAGCTAAAGATCAGAAAGATATATGTGTATGGTGACTCAATTATGATTATCTATCAAGTGAAAGGAGAATGACAAACTAAGAAAGAAAAGCTGAGGCCTTATCAAGAATATCTATCTAAATTGGCAAAAGAGTTTGAGGAGATAGAGTTCACCCGTTTAGGAAGAGAAATGAACCATTTTGCTGATGTTTTGGCCACACTGGCTGCAATGGCTACAAATGAACTCAGGCATAAAGTACAACTAGTGCACATTGATATAAGAAATTACCCAGCTCACTGTTGCTCAATTAAAGGAGAAATATGTCATAACCCATTTTTGGGTTCTTTCAAATTACATTCTCTTTTCTTAAAAAAAAAAAACCAAAACAGTGCCGTTTTGAATGGCATTGTTCTCCTTCGTCCATACCCATGCAGAGGTATGGAAGAAGAAGATTTTAAATATTTCCCCGCTATTCTCCCTATCTGTCTTGCTCTCCTCACTTGCCCAAAAACACAAGCCACATCCCATACCCCTGCCACCATTGATGCAAGCCATGACCAACCACCCTACCCTGTGGGCGCCATGGCAGTGGTAAGGTGCCTCTCTCTTCGTGCGGCTATAAAGACAGAGAAGGGAGAAGATAAAAAGGAGGGGGAAATTTATGAAAGATAAGAAAACCTTGAGAAGATTGGCCATGAATTTCTATTTCGACAGAGAAATTTTGTATAAAAGATCATTTGATGGAATCTTGCTAAGGTGTTTAAATGAGACAGATGCTAGAAATGCATTACGAGAAGTCCATGAAGTGATTTGCTCGACTCATGCTAGTAGGCATATAATACCAGGAAAATACAAACGGCATGTTATTTTTTGATGACATTAGAGAAAGATTGCATCGACTATATCAGAAAATGTCATAAGTGTCATGTGTATAGTGATAAGTTCAATGCACCTCCAGCTCCCCTATTTAATCTAGCATCCCCATGGCCATTTGCAATGTGGAGAATTGATGTGATTGGGTCTGTTAACCTGAAAGCCAGCAATGGGCATAGATTCATTCTTGTGGCTATCGATTACTTCACAAAATGGGTAGAAGCCAATTCATATGTTCATGTAACACAGAAGGTGGTGAAGAGGTTTATAGAAAAATACTTGATTTGTTGATACGGCACGCCAGAAAAGATAGTGACCGACAAAGCACATAATTTTAACAGCAAGATGATAGTGGAGCTCTGTACCAAATGGAAAAAAAACATTTAAATTCCTCACCATATAGGCTGAAGATGAATGGTGTCGTGAAAGCCGTCAACAAGAACATCAAGAAAATTATTCAGAAAATGGTAGTCACTTACAAAGATCGACATGAGATGTTGCCATTTTCTCTCCGTGCATATCATACTGTAGTCTAAACCTTGACAGGAACTACTCCATATTCTTTGGTGTATGGGATGGAGGTAGTGATGCCTTTGGAAATGAAAAGCCCCTCGTTATGAGTTTTGATGGATTCCAAACTAGAAGAGGCTGAATGGGCCGAAGTGAGATATGAACAGCTGAACCTGATTAGTAAGAAGAGGATATCTGTAATTTTTCGTCATCAACTCTACTATAAGAGATTGACCAAGGCATATGAGAAGAAAGATAAACCTCGTTTGCTCCAAGAAGGAGATCTAGTGCTAAAAAAATACTATCTTTATTAGAAGAAGATTAAAGCAAATAGGCGCTTAATTACGAGGGTCTTCATGTAGTAAAGAAGGATTTCTCGGGAGGATGGGAAAGATCTAGCTAAACCTGTGAATTCTGAATCTATAAAAAAGAAATTATGTCTGACGTGTTCAATTTTCTCCTGAATCAATAAAGTGAAGTTTGGCCATGATTTGTTCATGTAAAGAACCTCTATTAAAAATTGCATGATCTTATAGCATTTAAATAGCTTTTTAAAAAAGAAAAATCTTGAAGGAAATGATTTTTGTGCATGATTACAAGGAATGGATCAGAAAACGCTCAAAGATAAAATTTAAGCACTTCTTATTTAAGAGGTGACCAGACTAAACAAACCAAAGCTAACCCTTAGATAAAACCCTATATCTGGATATCATTTTGAATTACATGGATAAATGGTTGGGTAATCACTCTATAATCACCCACAAGTTTCTTTCAGCCTTGTGGTCCCTATTTGAGCGATAATGAGTTTTGTCTTTATGAAAACCTTGACTAGGATCACACCTCACACTGGGGAAATGAGAGAGAATCAATGGTAGAGGGCATGTTAAGAAAGAGAGTACAATGATTAAGAAAGGGCTAAGAAAAAAAAGGAGAAAAAATTTGAGCAAAATGCCAAGATGTATAAATGGATCTATAAAAGTCAAAACCCAACACTAGAGGGCATCATAAAAGAGAAAGGGACGATAAAGTTTTAATGGTGCTATAAGACTATACATATCCCTAAGCAAGTTTCTTTATTAAAAAGAAAGACTACCCAAACATAGTTTATAAGACTACTCCAAAAGAAAAAGAGGTATGAGAGAAGTGATCCTAAGTCTTTAAACCCTCAAACACTTCTTGAGCTTCAAAAGCATCCATTTCTTTCATAGCCTACAACCACAACCTACATTACATGCTTTTAGAAGTTCTTTCTAATCAAGCATGTATAACCTGGATTGATAAACAATGATCTTACTGTTTATACAATGGGATAGGAGAGTAATGACTCGCTTTTGTCCATGCAAGAAAAGTGTAAATCCTTACATGAGGCAATACTCTTTTTCTTCACACAGATTATACTTGAAAACCTTTCGAAAATCTGAAACAAAAGGTCACCTCTGATGAAAGCCTGACCTAAAAGACAACCGGCATTCTGAACCTTAAAGACAAATTTTCGTTATGAAAAGTGACAAAACCCCAATAGGAATTGCTTAAAAGATTTTTTGATGCGTATATTGAAAGTTTCAGTTTTCATGAACAAAATCAAGTATTTTAAAGATTTTTCTTCTTGAAAAGATTTGTGTATTGAAACAAAACCAAAAAGCCCTTAATTTGAAAAAGACAATTAAAGCGTTGACAAGAGCATGCTAAGAAACAATGTCAAAACATACATTTTGAGAAAAAGGGCCACCTATAAAAAGGTTCAAACTTCTTCCCAAAGATGTGATGGCTAAGAGAGATAACACGAGAAACAAATCCAGCATACAAATTCAAACACATGAACAAGCTCATACCAAGAGGGAGTTTTACAAAATCAAAGAAAAGGATGGGACCTATGTCTCTAAACCAGGTAAGAATGCATGCATTCAACCCCAAACATTGCACAAGTTTTTTATTATTATTACAGAAAACAAAATTCTTGAAAACGGACTTAGACGAGTTAAAAGACTGTAATGAAAGAGTTTTCGTAAGAGTTCTGGTTAAAGAGAATCGCCATATAGGATTTCAGGTTGATCAAGCTATACATAGATTTTGGTTCTGGTTAAAGGAGATCGTCAAATGCGATCTCAAGGTGACCGAGCCGCCAATACGGATTCCAGCTTTGGTTAAAGGGAATGACCAGATGGGATTTTAGGTTGACCGAGCTACACACAGATTTTGTTTCTAATTAAAGAAGATATGTCAGATGGGATCTCAGGTTGGTCGAGCCGCCAACACAAATTTTAGCTTTTGTTAAAGGGAATTGCAAGATAGGATTTCAGGTTGATCAAGTTACACATAGATTTTTTGTTCTAATTAAAAGGGATCGCCAGATGGTATCTTATGTTGATCGAGCCACCAACACGGATTTCAGCTTTGGTTAAATAGAATCGCTAGATGAGATTTTAGGTTGACTGAGCTGCACACAGATTTTAGTTCTAGTTAAAGGGGATCACTAGATGGGTTCTCAGGTTAATCGAACCTCTAACATGGATTTCAGCTTTGGTTAAAGGGAATCGCCATATGAGATTTTAGGTTGACCGAGCTGCACATAGATTTTGATTCTGGTTAAAGAGGATCGCTAGATAAGATCTTAGGTTGATGAAGCCGCCAAGATGGGTTTTAGCTTTGGTTAAAGGGAATCGCCAAATGGAATTTTAGGTTGACCGAACTGCACATAGATTTTGGTTCTGGTTAAAGAGGATCGCCAGATAAGATCTCAGGTTGATCGAGCCGCCAAGATGGATTTTAGCTTTGGTTAAAGGGAATCGCCAGATGGGATTTTAGATTGACCAAGCTACAAACAGAGACTTATGGGATCACCAGATTGGGATCTCAAAATAACCAAGTTGTACATAGTTTCTGGTTAAAGGAGATTGCTGCAAAGATAGAGTTTCAGATCAACCGAGCTAAAAGTTTTGAGAAGATCAGTTTTAAAAGAACATTTTATTTATCTTTATAAACTTAATATACAAAGAATTTGACAACTCATTACTCCGTAAGTATTGTAAAGAGGGGACATATGTTATTATCCATTTTTGGGTCTCCACACAAAAAAGAGAAAAATCTAGAAAACAATTGTTGGAAGAAAACAAAAAACAAATATAGCAGTGAGAAGGAGAAACATGGGTGCTCTGAAAATGGCCAAAGATTGGTTAAGGAAGTTCAAAAATATAAAGATTGAAATTTGACAGTATATTTTTAACTGATAAAGGTCCTATTGGCAAATAAAATTCAATTTGAGGAGGAAAAGTCCAAAATCAAATGTTTAAGGACTCAATTAGATTTTGTTGAAAGATTAATTGAGTTTATGAAGGGTTTGATTGCAAGAAAAATTGATTTTTAAGTCAATTTTAGCTTTAATTGGAAAAAATTAATGTTTAGGGGCTGAATTATAATTTTTAAGAGTTAATTTGGTCAAACCAGAGGCTTAATTGCATAAATATTGAATTTTGATGGGCAATTAGGGACTTGATTGAAGAAATCCAAAACCAAGAACCAAACTAGAAAAGGCACGTGAATATAGAGTCTGTAATTGACCAAATCATAGACTAAATTGAAGAAATTGGAAGTTTGTTGATCAATTGAGGATTAAAATGCGCAAATTCAAAACCAATATCCAAAGTGAAAAGGCAGCCAACTTCAAGGCTGGCATTTGAATTTGACAAGGATGCAATTGAATTGATTCTTAAAATCAAAATCTCAATTGAGGACTAGATTGAACAAATAAAAAATTGAGGGCTGATTTGGAAATAGACTTTTTGGCGCCAATTCTTTTTTAATGAAATGGCTTATTTTGTATAAAATGACGTTGTTTCATTCACTGTTCATAAAAAAGAGCAAAACAGTGTTGTTTTGACTGCACTGTGCACCATCTTCGTCCCCTGGACATGTAAAGGTAGGGGAGAAAGGCTTTTCTTCACCTCCTTTGCAGCGTCTTTCCAACTCTCTCCCCTATCCCACCTGCCTAAAACCCCGACACAACCCACACTCCTTCATGGCCTACAATAATGATGACAGGGGCAGAGGAGACAAGCCCTCTCTCCCCCTACCCCTTATAAATACCCCCTCGTTAGGAGGTGGAGGTGGAGGTGGAGGGGGGGATGAGAGAATGAAAAGAAAGAAAAAAAATAGAAAGAAAGAAGGAAGAGAACGAAATAGAAGAGAAAAAAGAGAGAAAGAAAAATAGGGGAAAACAAAGAAAAAAAACAAACAAAAAAGAAAGAGAGAAGGAAAGAGAAAAAAAAGAGAAAAAAAGAGAAAAACAAGGAAGACAAACTCCTTGGTCTTCCACTATTTTTTTCCTCTACCAGCTTCGCTACAACACTCATGAACCACCATCACTTTGCTTCTTGCCAACATAGAAACACTACCTAGAGCCACCGTCAACGACAATGCCACCACCGCCACATCAGCCTCTCCTCTTCTTACTCCGTCTTCTTCTTCGCCCTTCCCCAACCATCTTTACTGTTCTGCTAATAAATAGTGGAGAGTGAATTATAATTTACTCTACATTATTCGCATAGCAAGTGAACAGTGGAGAGCCATTGTTCTTGGGTCGGACCAGTGCTGACCTAGTTCCCCTAGAATAGAGTTTGTAAGGCTGAAATTGGCCCAACTTTTGTTTAATATATAATATTATATATAATATTCTTTTTAAGCCGAATTTCAGCCCAACCAGGGTGGGCTCAACCCTATGGGTGGGCCCAACCCAATATATTTTTATAATATAATAATAATAATATTATATATGAGACAAAAAACACAACAAAAAAATTCAAAAAAACCTTTCAAAAAATTTGTGATTTTCTCACATACTTTTCTTACCAATTTTGATTAATATTGGATTGTGTTTTTATACCATAAAGATACAAATTCAATATTAAAATACTCGGTTTTCTCTGAAATGTTAAAAAGAAATTATATAGAAAAAAAAACAAAAACAAATGTCTTGTTTTCATGCATACGGTCAAGTCTCTCAAAAAAATAAAAAAGTCACATCATATTTTAATTAAAAAAAACAAAAATATGTATTAGCATGCATTTTGAGCTTTAATAACAGCCACAAGAATTAGGCTAATATTTAAAAAATACCAAAAATATTATTTTGTTTTCTTTTAATATTTGAAATTATAAACTTATACGCAAGATGTTTTTTCTAATATTAAATAAGAGTTAGTTATTCTTTTTGTTGACATTAGAACAGTTTTACCCGATAAGATAAGGATCTCCTTACTGAGAATGACTTTTTTAAAACCTTAGACAAACTAATAATTAGAACATACGACAATACTTTAGTTTTTATCAGATAATCAAATATTATAGCTTACCTCAGGTAAGGCATATTAGGGGTGCTAATACCTTTTCTTTACGCAACCAGTCCACGTGCTCAATCTCTAAGACCAGTTAGTGTTTCTAGTGACTAAAATACTAGGTGGTGACTCTCATTCCCTCTTTCCATTGATAAAAGACAAGAAATTCTTGTACCCCATTTCTCGATTTCCAGATACCAAGAGGACGCTCGTCACGACGCCGCACGTGTGTGACAAAGAATGTCAAGAAGATTGTTGTAACCTATTTTTGGGTCCCTGCACGAACAAGGAGAAAATACAAAAAAAAAATCAAAAAATTATATTCAGAAAAATAATAAACAGTAAGAAGAGGATGCTAAAGCGCCCAAAAAATAGGTAAAAATTGGTTGAGGAGGTTTAAAAATACAAGGATTGAAATTTGGCAGTATATCGTTGACTAATGAGAGCCCGACTGACAAAGAAAATTCAATTTGAGGAAGAAAAGTCCAAAATCATATGTTTATGGACTCAATTAAATTTTATTAAAGGTTTAATTGAATTTATGGAGGGTTTGATTGCAAGAAAAATTGATTTTGGAGTCAATTTGGGCTTTAATCAGAAGAAATTAAAGTTCTGGGGTCAAATTACAATTTTTGAGAGTTGATTTGGTCAAATCAGGGGTTTAATTGCATAAATATTGAAGTTTGATGGCCAATTAGGGACTTAATTGAAGAAACCAAGAACTAAACTGAAAAGGGAGCGTAAATAGAGGGGCAATAAGTGACCAAATTAGGGGCCAAATTGAAAAAATTAAAAGTTTATTGATCAATTGAGGGTCCAATTGCATAAATTTAAGACCAAGGACCAATATAAAAAGGTAGCCAACTTCAGGGCAGACGATTGAATTTGGTAGGGATGCAATTGAATTAATTTTTAAAATCAAAATTGCAATTGAGGATTTGATTGAACAAATCACAAATTGAGGACTGATTTGGACTTTGACATGTTTTTGGCGCCATTTCTTTTAAATGAAACAGCGTGTTTTGTCCAAAATGGCACCGTTTCATCCACTATTTAAAAAAACCCAAACGGTGCTGTTTCGAATGGCACTATGGGTCTCCTTCTTCCCCTGAACGTGTGAGGCAGGGGAAGAAGAAGAATTTTCTCCCCTGCTTTTCCCGCTCCCTCTTTCTCCGAAACCATCAAAAAGACACCGACAAAAACTCCCTAATTGCTTGCCATGTGGTGGAACCGGCAACCCTGCCCCTTTGGCAGGGGTAGTAAGGGTCTTCCCCCCTATTTTTACCTATAAATACAGAGGGGGCAGCAGCAAAGAGAAGAGGAGAGGAGAGGAGAGGAGAGACAAAAAAGAGAGCAGAACAGAGGAAAAAAGAAGAAAACAAAAAAAAAGAGAAGAAAAAAACAGAGGAAAACAGAGAGAGAAAGAGAAGCAAAACAGAGGGGAAGAGGGAGAAGAATCACCGCGAACAACTAGCGCCGCCGCTTGTCGCCTCCAGCAGCGCAGCCAACGGCTACAGCCACCGCAAGTTAGCCTTTCTCCCCTGCTTTTTTTTTTTCTCTCTTCTGCTTCGTCTCGCCCCCAGCTCTCCACTATTCATATAGTATATGAACAGTTGAGAGCACTGTTCATGGCTGGGCTAATTCTGGCCCAACCGAATATTTAGGCCCAGCCCAGTCCAAAGAAAAAAATAGTTGGGTCGGGTCCGGCCCAATTCTAAAAAAATTTCAAAAAAATTTCTTTTGAAAACTTGTAATTTTTCATGTATTTTTCTACTAAATTTTTCTTAATATTAGTTTTTATTTTTATATCGTAAAAATACAAATCCGGTATTAAAATACCCGGTTTTGCATAAAAAACATGTATTTTTTATGTATACGGCCAAGTCTCTCAAAGCTAAAAAATCATGTTGTATTTTCACATAACGAAGAAAACGTCAAAAAAAAATGTTTGCCAATATTTCAAAAAAAAATCCCAAAAACTATTTTGTTTTATTTTAGTATCAGTGATTACAAATTTATACGTAAAATGTATTCTTGATATTAAAAAGGTAGTTCTTTTGTTGACGTTATGACGGTTAGGTTTTACCCGATAAGATAAAGATCTCCTTACCGAGAAGAACTTTTCTTAAACCGTAGATAGACCGACAATTAGAAATACGATAAAATTGTAGCATATATCAGACAACAAAACATTGCAGCTTACCTTAGGTAGGGTGCAATTAGGGTGCTAATACCTTCCCTTTACGGAATCGGTCTCTGTACCTGATTTCTGAGACGTTAGGGTTCCTAGTGACCAAAATACTAGGTGGCGACTCCCATTCCATTTCCACTGATAAAAGACAAGAGTTCCTTATCTCCCTACTTTTGCCAGGTAGACACTATACTTTGAGGGTGGACGATCGTCGCGACGCCGCACACGTGCGACGAAGATTATTAAAAAAATGATAATCACTTACAGAGATTGGCATGAGATGTTGCCATTTGCTCTCCACACATATTATACTATAGTCAAAACCCCAATAGGAACTACTCCATATTCTCTAGTGTATGGGATGGAGGCGGTAATGTCTTTGAAAGTGTAAATCTCCTTATTAAGAGTAGTGATAGATTCTGAAATAAAAGAGGCCAAGTGGGCCAAGGTGAGATATGAACAACTAAACTTGATAAGTGAAAAGAGGATTGATGTGATTTGTCATCACCAACTATACCAGAAAACAATGGGCAAAGCGTATGATAAGAAGGTTAAACCTCAGTTGTTCCAGGAAGGAGATCTAGTGTTGAAGAAAATACTATCTTTACCAGGAGAAGATCACAACAAATGAACATTGAATTACGAGGGTCCTTATGTAGTGAAGAAGGCTTTCTTAGGAAAAGCTCTAAAGTTGTCTAGAATGGATGTAGAAGATCTAGCAAGACCTGTGCATTCTGATTCTGCAAAAAGATATTATGTATGATGTGTTCACCTTTTCTCCCAAATCAATAAAGCAAAGTTTGGCCATGATTTCTTTGTGTAAAGAACC
>Ga0325414_1003176_pt1 | contig 17003 bp, 15 predicted proteins | sample PopdelMetagenome_8_FD_206183 | JGI IMG/M metagenome (GOLD analysis project Ga0325414, IMG submission 206183) | Populus deltoides microbial communities from Bellville, Georgia, United States - Leaf-PdKOR-R3 | ecosystem: Host-associated > Plants > Phyllosphere > Phylloplane/Leaf | place: USA... | reverse complement strand
TCGTGATTTGGGTCTTAAGACCAAAATCATCCCATTGAAGGTAAACCTGAAAAAACTATGAAGTCAAATTCCGTAACAAAATTCCAATCTATAAAATATTGAGGGATGAAATTGAAAAAGAAAGTTAAAAAAAGATTAAAAACTAAAATAATAAGAATTAAAAGAATAAGAATTAAATCTAGCATAAATTAAAATGAAATAAAATATCAAAGAATGCAATTGAAAAGATAATTCAATGAAGAGAATGATATAAAATTTAAGGGGTGGAATTAGAAAGGTAACTCAATTAAAAGAATGATTAAAAAAAATAACAATAAAAAGAATTAGACTAAATTTAAAAGGGAAAAGAAAATTAGAGGAGGATTAAAACAAATTGAAAGAGAATTCCATTTCTATGAATTATTTAAAATAAAATAAATAATAATAAAAAAATAAAAACCAAGATTAAAAGAAAAACAAATAGAAGATTTGCTTTGAAAATATGCAAGGAGGGCATTAAAAATTGAGGAAGAGAAGAAAAAATGAAGGGAAAAAAATGTTTATCGACGCAAAACCCAATATCTTTTAACTGCATGTGCCGCCTAGGAATGAAGACAACATCGTGAGGATCAAAAAGTCTTCGTGAAAGCTAGTGCTTGGTCGTTGGACGATATTATACGCACCGTCTAAAAAGCTCGAACGTTCCTACACGCGTCATGATCTACAAACACAACCCACCTTTTAACATTAAATAATATTTTATTTATGCTAAGAAAACTAAATTACTCATAATTAGACATAGTAATAACATAAAACCAAAAGAAAAAAAGATATATAATAAAAAAAACCTAATCGTAGTTAAAGACAATTGGAAGTCAAAGGCACTGTGATCATTTTAATATACTTTTAAAATGAAAGTCAAAATATCATGTATGCCAGTGCATTATTATTATTATTATTATTGCTTCAAAGGGTATATTAATCATTTTATTATATATAAATTAACAAAAAAGCCACGATACCCCATTGCGAATGCCAATTGTGTTTTTGTTGATGGGGGACAAAATCATAAATTTATTATTTAAATCCACAATATCAATAAATCCAGAGCTATAATAAATTTGCCACAGTGAAAATCACTACTACCCCTCTTACTTTCTCTTAATTGATTAATGTTATTAGTCCTAAAACAATGGTGGTGGAAAAACTGAAAACGTAAGAGCCGAAGTAGAAGATTTCTGAAGGATAAAAATAAAATGTAGTTTAGATTGCCCAAAAAGCTATCCATAAAATAACTGATTGGCCCATGCAGGTTTCGAACCTGCGACCTTCGCGTTATTAGCACGACGCTCTAACCAACTGAGCTAATAGGCCGTTACACCACGTTTCGTTAACAAAATGTATTCTATTATAAAACTAAAATCTGCAAGCATTCCGAGCTTATTGCCTTCTTTCATGCTTTTTCATGAAGCAAATGCAACGGTCATTTTGTTGGGTGTTCATGAAAAAGTGGGTATTCTTGCTGACTTCGACCACTGTGTTCTGCTCTCCATCAGATTCCTGCAATCACGCACGTGATTGCTTTGGATTTTCGAAGCTAACCCTTGACATGCTTTAGTTTTGGTTTCGGAGTTTGGTTCTGACAGCCTTTCCAGTCTCCTTCTTCGCAAGGAAAACGGTAGGTAAAATACTGCCCCACTAATAAGCCTCCTCCAGGCTAGCTCGTGCAAAACACAGTTCAGTTCCTGGTTCCAATAATTTGCCTAGAATCATAGAAAAGAGATGGAAGGAAGAGGGAGAACAGGTATTGATAGCACAATTTTGTTTGATATTTCGAGTTTCGCATTTATCTATAAGAATTAGTTACTCCCCCCAACAAGGGTTTTGTTCCTTTCCACTTCGACATGACATCATGCAAAGCTAAAACTTAACGAAAGGAAAAAAAAGAAAAACTGTTTTTAGAGCATCCATGCCCATATGCAAGATACCAACATGAAAGAAATACCAGACCCTTGTAGCAAAATTAACCCTTGATCCTGAACAAGCTACTACTACAGATGGACAAGCCTTTCTAAAACCCCTGCCATCTACACCATATATTGAAGACCACTCACTTCCCCCCACCCCCAGCATAAACTTACAAGCACATCTATTAGAACCAAAACTGAACTCTGTAGAAATACCAAGTCATGCAATATTAACAGCAGCCGGCTTCCCTCGACCCATTGCAAATCCTCTAGTGCCATCTGGCATCCGTGGCCCTGGAGGTTGCTTGGCCATTGCTGGATGCTCACCAATAACTGGATTATTTGAAGGGGAAGTTCCCAGATGATTTCCACGGTTATTGTGATGGCTGTTATGATGGTATTGACCTCGCCCACGTCCCTTGCCCCTCCCCCGGTTACGCCCTTTTCTCTGCGCACCTTCCTTGTCATTGGCATGATCCTCTCCCTGCTAAAGTACAAGGATGTCAGTTCACCAAGTGCTGAAAATGTCATTTTGTGAGACAATAAAATAAGGATGCTTTCAAAGACTTGAAAATGAAAGCAATTGTTTTTCATGTATTTTTTCGTCAGCAGAAAAATTACAAAATCCAGGATGCTGGCAGTTCTGTTGGATAATGCATGTATCATCATAACATAAACATTCCTTTGTTATCCCAAAGACTGGTAGCTTTTTCCTCTCAAATCAGCCTTCTCCCCTCTTTTTGACCTCATGGGATGACACGAGAAAAACCAATTCAACCCCCCTAATTCTTTTCCTAATCATAAATTTTATTGCCACTATTAATCAAGCTTCCTACTCTATTTGGTATATATAGTGAAACAGAAAGCAAAATCAAACAAGTCCAGATTCTAATTGTCCAATAACACAAAGCCTATACCATGTCAGTCCCAACTGGCCAAGCAAAATGATATTTCTGTAGAAAATGATTTTCAAAATCATGCATGTTCACATTCAATGGAATTTTGCTAACACTCACAGAATGCTCATGTGAATGAGCATCATGCTGCTGGGACAGATCTTCTGTCTGTTTATCATTCGGCATTTGCTCAGTTGCAGAAATCTCATCTTCCTCTGAATGCCCTTGACCATCATGCCCCTTCTTGCCTCGTGCCTGAGTGGATTTTGACTAATGATGGAAGAAACAAGCACAAATCAAGGGACTAAGCTAACTCCAAAAAAATAATTAAAAACTTGCAAATCATTAACTGAAATTGGCAGAACTTTATCGTCGCATCCAAAAGTGCACATCATGACTCATGAAACCATGTCATCCTACAGTGGGTAGGCATTGGTTGACAGGGCTGGAGGAAACAAGAGTGAATTTAAAACCTTTACCACACAGGATATTTGAACTGTCAATACCATTAAATGGAGACTCAAGGGTTTTAACACCCACCAAGGTTGCGTACAGAGTATTACATATATGACACCCATTCCTATTTTCACCGCACTCTTTTAGAATACTTAGCTATTCCAGTAATTATTCTCCCACTCTCAATCTATCTAATATGAATCATAAACCTTTCATCATACTTTCATTGACTTTAATGGTTCAGAACCAAATTTGAATAGGTTATTTCATTAACTTTAATGGTTCAGAACCAAATTTGCAAAGGTTAGAATTCACAAGCATGCAATACTCCATTTAAGAACTATTTTATTAGCACTGGCTTCCTAACTATCATATACGAAGATTTATCAAATCAAGGTGAGATGAAACTTATAAGTTGGTATCCCTAGCATTATTCTTTAGAAATACAGAGCAGGAAGAAAAAAAGACATGAAAGGAAGAAAGATGAAGACAATGTTTTCGTATATACCCCACGCTTGAGCATTAACCGAACCCTAAGACCACTCCTCCAGTTTCCCTCATCGTTTAGCTCAGCAACCTACATAATAGCATGTGCACTTGATTAGTGCAGTGAGAAATTGATGTTGGGAAAGCACACCTAAGCAAATCATGAAAAAAACAAACTACTTACTGCTTTCTCAGCAATCTCAATGGTCTCATATTCCACAAATGCATGCAACTGCAAACGATACAAGGAGTTTAAATTTTATGATTTTCATGTTTAGATGACAAAAATAATCAAGAAAAGGTTAAAAGAACCAGCTATCTGTTAAAAATAATTGATGAATGGAAAACAAAAAACGAAAGCATTAACAGTCAGAGCAAAGCATATGGATCTTCCTTTGGCAGGTAGGCCATACTGTAATACATCTCTTGAGAAAACTACAAACTTAAAGGTTAATTCTTAATAGTTATACTAACCATAACCTTGTGCTGGCAAAAACCGATAAGCGAACATGCAAGACCAGATACCAGGTGGCTATTCCTCTAAGTCTTTTTTTTTTCTAGGTTATTTTAATAGCTTTTATTTATAATGTTTTGAAATCATGTTACATTCCGCATCTTTTTTTAATGTAAATCTTTTTCTAACCTTTTCTGTTTATTGTCTTGCAACTCAAATAATAAATTGTTTATCTCACCAAGAGATAGAAATGCATGATGATGTTGATAAGGATTACAGGTATGCAAAACATAACTGATGCCTAGGCATGCATGCATATGTACCTTGTTACTGAAATGCATCCCATCAGCTTTTGCAGATCTAGATGCTGAAGAAGCACCACCACCAGAAGTTTGAGGTGGACAGGTACGAATTGTCTTCACACTGAAAAAGGAAAGGTTAACAGTATGAAATGTCTAATATTAATATATTATATCTGGCATGCTTTAAGTAAAAGGCTAAACCATCCAATTAAATATCATTATGAACAGAAATGATCTCGGCACCTCCCAACAGCAGAAAATATCTTCATGAGGTTTTGGTGGCAATGATCCTCAGGTAAATTTTCAGCAACAACTATACGAGACTAGAGATCAAGGAAAATGTTAGAAACAAAACCACAACTTTTCTCTCTAGAAACAAAACCACAACTTTTCTCTCTCTAAACTATGAATAAAGAACAAAATACAAACTTTCATGCATTCTGCCAAAGACAAAAGGAATTGCCAACAATGATGCCACCTAACAAAAGATAGTGGGTAAAAGAAAACACACTTGCAACTCCTCAACATCTGAATCAGTTAGGGGATGCTGGCGCCTTACTTTCTTTCCATCGTCACTAACTACCTGGAGGATGTACTTACAGCGAGGTCAACAAAAACAACTGGAAGAAGTTGTGCCAACAAATAGGATTAAGGATGATGAAAGCAATCACGAGAATTGTCTATGAAAGAGCTTACAAGCTTTGTTGAGTTCCGCAGAATGTTAGCAAGCTGAGAATTACTGTTTATGGCAGCTTTAACCTTCTTAAAGGAAGCAACAACAGATATTGGCACTGTATTAAAGCAAACAAGGACTTAAAATGGATATGAGATAATTGATATAACAACAATTCAGACAAAAATTCTGAAATAACAGTTGGGTAAACAATGTAGCTTCTAATAGTATAAGACTCTTGCTTAATTTTATGTTTCTAAGAGTTACTTAGGAAAAAAGAGGGAAAAAACTACTTCTTTGGAGATGCATGGACAAACTGCATCGATACAATTCACAAAGAACTTCAACAAAACCACAATTTCATTATTTCTTGATTCTACCTTCAATAAATAGCTACATTTACAACTTATCATAGCTGGTTATCAAAGGGTTGTTTATCCAATTGTCATCATAGCTACATTTCCAAAAACAAGATGTACTCTCCAAATCATTATAAAGAGATCAAAATGAAAAGAAAGTAGTACTAGGCACAACTTTAAAAAATAATTGAGTGAGAAGTAGATAATGATAACATTGCACTGAAACTATACCATATAGAAGCACTAAACAACAGAAGTTAAAAAAACCTTACCATATCCTTCAGGATCTTTGGTAATAAACCTCATAAGATGATCAGTAGTGGCCAGGTTCAAATCACTGAAATAGTACTCCACCTGCAAATAGTTATGAGTGAATGCCAAACCAAAAAGAAAGACAGTTATTTACAGTACTCAACATGAAACCATAGGTTTCTTAAATCATGTTTCTAACACTTCAATTCATCCTATTGTCTGCCCACTACGCCTCTCATTATTCCTTCCTAGTACTACAATTTACCCCATGTATCTATTAGTGACTATCAAACAAACCCAATTCATCAACAATCTAACAAGATTATTTGGCAGCACTTAGTGTGTGTTTGGTAATGTGGGTCAGGTGCTTTTGCAAGAATGTATCAATCTGATGCTTTTTTGGGTGCTTTTCGCATATCAAAACCATCCAAAAGCATCCAGTTTGAAGCTTTTACAACCCAAATGAACCTCGAAAAACACCATCAAAAGCAGCCCAAATGCAATACCGAATAGAGCTTTACTCCAGTACATTGTAAACTAGGTTCGTGATGATTCTGTTTTTCATGTTCACAATAAGCACAATATTCAAGACTTCTACCATATCCAGTAGCATTGTAATTACATCTTAAGTCCCCATTATTTGCAAAAATCAATAAGAATAACTTGAAATTTCTTTTCATATAATCTAAGCTCAACTTAATTAAATCAGTGAACTTAAGTACTAACCCTAAATTTGAAGAAAGAAAACAAATTCGACAACTTGAAAACTACCTGATTTAAGAGCTTATTCATAGCTTCATCACTTTTACTGTCACTCTTTGAGGCATGATCCGAAGAAGCAGCTGCATCCTTATTCCCAATAACCTCGACCTCTTCGTCAGAGTGCTGCTGCACCTTTTTAGAATTATGCTGTTGATGATGCTGGTTATGATTCCGAACAGGAACATACTGTTGGTGCTGATTATGATGCTGCTGGTGGTTGTGAAGGTGGTTATGGCTGTTGTGATGGTGGTTATGGTGGTGGGGGTGGTTTTGGACGGGGATGACGTGAGGCAAATGTACAGGGCTATGAATCGGAACATGAAACGGGGAAGGTGGTGGATACATATGCATCATAGCGGCGGGAGGAGGCGGAGGAGGAGGGATCACGGTCATTCGTGGTGGAGGTTGAGGCTGAGATTGGGGGCGCGTGGGGACAAAGGCTGGAGCTTGCGCGTTGAGTTTACTGAAGGACACGTTACGAGAAAGCGAAGGACCAGAAGAAGAAGAGGATTGATCTAGGGATTCAGGTACAGATTCTACTATCGCTACCACTTCTTCTTCTTCTTCTTGATTTTGTTGTGCCATTTCTATTTGATTTAGGGTTTTTTTCAATTTTTTATTTTAGGGATTGGATGGATCTAGTGCTTTTAATTTTAATTTTTTCGGGGGAGGTGGGGCCCTGGGGAGGGGGGCGGAGGAGGTAGCACCGGGGAGGGAAGACAATGGAGAGGTTTTCTCGGCTTCATTGCTTCATCTCCTTCCCTCTTTATACAGCCCGCTCACTCACTTTTTATGCCGAAACTTTACTTTAGTCCCTATACTATTACATTATTTAATTTAAGCCTTAAATCTATTTTATTATTATTCTTATCTATTTTGACGAAAATGTAATAAACATTGGACAATGTCATCCCGTTATCCGTCCAGTGTTAATAGTAATAAAAACATTCTCAAGTTGTCTAGATTAAGTTTAGGGTAAAATTGATAAAACCAATAGGCTCAGGACTTAATTGACAATAAAATAATACATTAAGGATTAAATTTTTGAGGTTTTCCTATAAAATATCCATCAAATGTGGACCCTATTTATGTTATTTATTTTTTCTTTTATTTGTTAATATTTTCAAGTTATTAAATTGTATTTATTTGAATACATTTTAAAAATATATTTATCTTAAAAAAATATTAAATTAATATATTTTAATATTTTTCAGTTATTTTCAAATAAAAAATACTTTTAAAAAATATTATACACCCCAACATTAAACACACTAATTAGTACCATAGTAATAATAGAATTAAACCCATTTTAAATCGTCTTTGCTCTCACGTTAATTAATCTATTCTTAAGCCAAAAGATGTGGGAATCAAACACTTATCCCCTGAGTCAAGCCAAGGTTGCTCCATGTCCATTTCTTCGTTTTTGTGGAGAGGATGGTGAAGTGGCCATTGTCCTTTTGTTTTCATCTTGTGTGGGAAGGTCCCTAAAATGGATTAAGGGTGGGTGTCTGGACTTTGTATTTAGCCTAATCTTTATAAAATGATAATCATGACCATGATCATCATTATTCCTTTCTTGATAATGATAATTAGTGGCGGGCTGGTCCATCCATGTCTTGTGGGGTCTATGCATGCGTGGTAGGGATGGCTGTAAGGGTTCTTAACTTGAGTACTGCCCGATTTTAAAAAGCCAGTGAGCAAGACGACTTTACATGGATTTAAATGTTTTTCTCCTTCAACTACAAGTTCATTAGCTCTGCCGGTTTAATTTCCAGTTATTCTCTTGGTATATGATCTTATTCGGCTAAAGGAAAGACCACAGCTCAGCTTCCAGCACACGAGCATGGCTTTCTATTTCCTCTACTTTGATTCGAACTTCTGTCTAAATGGCATGCCAAATGGCCAGTACAGCAATATCATCGTGCACTTCCTTGAGCGATGAGGGTAATTCACATCCACAGTCACATGGTCACCAGTGCCTTCCTGAATCTGAATTCTTTTCAGCCCCAGCGAAACAGGCAATGGTAAGAGATGAGAGGATGTAGATTTGCATGCATGTTCAGAAATATACTAGCTAAACTCGACTCAGCTACAAAGATGATGGAGCAGTTGAAGTTGCTGCTAAATTACACAGATGCATCTACAAGTTATATATCGCACTGAAAGGGTCGGGGTCTCGGTATGTAATAGATTGATTGTAACTTATATTCCAGAATGCAGTTGGCTGCTCATGATGCAGCCCGGAAAAAAATGTAACCGAAGAGAATAGACTCGAGAGACCAAACAACAGGAATATCAAGAACAAGGACACCTAGCAAAATTGGATCCAGTAGGAATGGTGGATGCCAATCTATTACAAGAACAGAGAAGCATTTCTCAGTGATACTTTCTCATTAAGCATCTTCGGTTTCTACCATGAGAAACCACTCATCAAATAAACAAGATAGATCATCAAAAGATTAATCAGGCCTTTGACCGGTAAAAGATGGAGACTGCAAAAGATATGTAGACAAGAAAACATTACTTGCAACTGCATCGAAGCCAAAGATGGTATGATCAAGTTTTCTTGCAAGCCAATTCACAACATCAGTGACCAGCTCAAGATCAAAAGAATGAACATTGGTCTTGAAGGAATCTGCATCTGTATAGTGCTCAGTACTGATGGGTAGAGATTTTAAGCTGCAGAGGTTAAGCGCAACATTATCAAAATTGAAAAACATATGACATTATCATAATGCAAGTAAGCAGAAAGCAAATAAAGAAACCAACTGCTACCTGTCAAAGAGTAAAGGTCCGAGTTCATTTCTTTCAGATGATTTGGTCAAGACATTAACATTTGGTATAGAGTTTTTTACCGCATAGAAAAGTCGCTCACCCAAGACATAAATCTTGAATATATTAGATGAATGGTCCCCGTACTCCTGCAATGCCAAAAAAAAAAAAAAAACTGTTCACAATCAGGAATACAAACACTAATCATTGTTCAGCTGTTTCCAGTTTAGCATACACAATCAGTGACCGTTCATTGATTCATATATCTGTAGTGCCAGAATACAAGACCAAAAAATCAAACCAAACTTGGCACAGTACTTTTGTGCTCACCTGAACAATTGCTGGAAGAGGAATATTTAAATCTTTAAAATCTTCAACTCTAAAGATGATTGCCTGTAATGAGAGAATCATCTTTTTTTAAGAATTGCACTAAAAATCACTATAGTCCCCTAGTAAAGAACCACAAACAACGTCCAAAATGTCAGAAATGTAATAATGTGCCCAGGTAAACCCGAATGATGGAGCTAGGCAGGTCGGTCAGTTCCAAATCTCGGACTGATCAGTAACCTAGGATGCTTATCCAGACAGCTGGTGCAGACCACGATACTTACTCTATATTCAAAATTGATAGCAGCTCTAAGCATCTAACTTTACAATGATGAACAAATCTTACCTGATAGGTATAGCACCTAAAATTGGAGAAAATACATGTAAAGTTGAGATATAATAATTAAGGAGCTAGCTTAGCGACCACAGAAACAACCAAGTTTACATAATCCCTGTTACATTAAAGAGATGAAATCCTGATTAACATTTTAGATCATATGCAATCAATCAAATTCTTACCATACTGTAAGCATCAGCTACTCCACAGGAAACTTAAGGTTTCAGTATACTCGGAAGAGATAGTTTAGCTTCAAACTGACTTTGTGCCAAATCAGGGTCGTTAAAACCATTTACCTACACATTTGAACTCTGGCTGTAACTAAATTTGAGGATAAAACAGTGAAATGTTCAAGAGAAAATGCGTGAATGATGTCTTAATGTGCATCATGAAAATGGGTTCCAACATGAAAAACACCCAAGTAACATATGCTTAAACAACGAACAACACCAAAAATCATCTTATTAATTTTGCAGTGACAAGAAAACTAATCATTTCAGGTTGCGTCCAATGATTTGTGTTTCAGTTTACTATTTAAAATAAATACCATTCTGATCAAAAGACCATTAGGAAATGGGGTCCTCTTACTGCCCGGCGACCTTCTTTGTTGAGATCATCCAGCCCAAGAAGAATTTTTTGGACTTTTAGCTGATCCAGTACAGGATATATTTTATCGAGTGGATCAATTGCAAAACATCCAGAATGATGTTCCATATATCTGTAGAAGAAAGGGACCCAAATATATTTTGCAACATGTTGATTTATCCTCACCATAACACTGTGTAAACAAGAATTTGAAACTACCTTCGCAATTCCTGCATGCCTGGAGAGAAAGTAATTCTGTTTGTGGATTCTGAAGACCGCTCAAGTCAACGAGTTGTAATTGAGATGGTAGGGGGAGCTCAAATGTGAGGGGTAGAAACATCAAACCATTTGGAATAGGGTTCATGGGGATGCACCCCTCTGCAACAAGGACAAAGAACAAGCTTGCAATTATAGACATATGTCGCAACTCCAATTTATACATGGGTAAAGATAGAGACATGCCACATGGAGTATGTACAATAAACAAGACAACCTAACAATTTCCCTGAATTTTTAAAACAAAATCAACAAAGAGCTAAGTCAGATTGAAATCTATATCTAGAAAATAGAATGAATCAATTCTCAATAGCAATTCAGGAGTTTAATCAGGATACCGCAGCTTCACATTGAATTCTTCGCGTATGTGGAAAACATCTGTGATCCAAGACGCAAGTCTTTCTCTAATATCAGTAATACTTCCAATTTCTCTGTTAAGAGCTCACCTTGGAAAAATCTTCTTCACGAGAAGGCTTCATGATATAGCCAACAGTCACAGCTTTGTCGCCAATTGCCTGATTGCAATTTGCAGAAAAGTTAGAGAACATTGTAATCAAGAAATAAAATTGTCATTGTAAATAATTGTAGAAATGGATTTGCTACTTGAATAAAAATCATTCACTTCATACTAACCTTTTTCTATTTAAGCCACAGATTACCAAAGGCAACTCTTCCAGTTTACTGATACAAACCACACCTGAATTCTCACATGCACCAGCACCTTCAACATCTAAAAGAAAGGAGAAAAAGAACAAGAACCCAGCTTCAAAAAATTAAACTTGAAACCTTAAAGACAAGATACAAAACAGAATCCACAGACATCAGCTACTAAACCAAACTCAGCAATACCTAGAAATAACAAAACGGTACCAACAAAACTCACCAAAAACAACAATGATCCAACCCAAATTGCTTAATTGACCAATAGCATCCTTCTTGATGTTAGAAACAAGATACACAATTTCCCCTCCAATGTCACCCCAGGAGAGTGTAATCTCATTAACACCGTCAATAGATGACTCATCATTCAAGGGAAAACAATCAGTGGAGTATTGCATTGCCAATTTTTTTAAGTACTCCCACCAATAGCAAAAAGCAGATAAGAAATAGTTCTTTGAAACAACCATCTCATCGAAAACAAACTAGAAATATAAAAGGATCACCGGGAAAACCTTATTGTCAGGGAGAGAAGGCGAGTAAGAGATCCCAATGTGGAGGTTTGAATGGCGGAGCTTGCGGAGGAGAGAGTGAGCTGGAGGGTGGAAAGAGGTGGTGGCATGATCTTGAATTAGAAGTGACTCATGGATTATCACTCCTTTCACAAATGAACCCATTTTGGGTTTTCTTTGTCACTCTCCAGGTGAGTGAGTGAAGAAATGTAAAGAGAAAAGGAAGGTAAAGGAAAGAATAAGTGATGCTCTACTTTAGTAGTAGAGAAGAGCAGAGTAAGAGATGCCTTGAAAAGGGAGGGTCTTTTGCATTGAAGTGCGTGTGTGTATATAAATGGACTGGATATCACCAGAGGACAAGACATTCACTTATGCAAATATTGTCCTGTCCAGTTCATTCTCTCATGAGTCCAGCGCACCATGAGCTCACAAACACAAGTAAATGAGTTCAACTGATGGGTTCACCTATTAGATCCACAATCCACACGTCTCCTGGCTAGTTGAGCTTCAAAATCCAAGTCGGGGTTCAAAAATTGTTAAAAATTTGTTCATGAGGTACATAGCCTTGTGCCAGACACCCCCCCACCCAAAAAAAAAAAAAAAAGAAAGAAAAAAAGAAAGAAAGAAATGCAGTCCTTAAATATTGGAATCAATAGCTGAGTACAACATGATACAGTGATGACAACTACAACAACAATAAACCATTAGTTTAGCTCGTTGCCGTGACTCCAAATGTTATTTTGAAATTTTGGAATTAGAAGAACCACACAATCACATAATCAATATATGTCCACATGATAGCCTCCTTAATCATCAGAGACCTCTTGCCAGTAAAGTTTATGATTCCATAAGCCTTTCCATCAACAACTTGACAACAGTGGGAGCATCAACCGTCACGGCCACCTTAACTGTGGGTTTATCAGTCCATTCAGTCACTTCTTCAAACCTGGTTTATAGTAAGAAAAAGAAAACAAGAATCATTAGAAAGGCATTTAGTTCGACGAAGTTAATGATTTCAAGTATTCATGCAGTCTTACCTTTTCTGTTTGTTATATAATAATGTTAGTCCCCTTGTGATGCCAGTTGTCTGGACTCTAACAGCACCTTCTGTGTAAGTGAGAAGTGAAGGATTCACAGCTGCAAGGAGTGCTGTTGGATCATGAAGATACACTCCTACATCAATAACAGAACTAAGGATTAGTATTTTTGAGAATTATAATTCTACTTAATCACTGGATATATCAATGAAGGCATTTTAGTAAACAAACCTTTCATGCTGTATGCTTCTTGATGATAAGAGAAGTACACCTCTAAAATTTTGCACAGGTACTGAGCAAATTTTCCATTTGACTGTCTCAATTTGTCTCGCTCAGCATCTGCAAATAAAACAGGGAACAAAATCAATGAAACTAGAAATCATCAATGAGGGTGTTTTTAAAGGACACAAATTGAGTCACACTGGCAGAGAATTGTGTAAAAGAAACCATTGCCTCTTGCATAACAAGTAACACAAATAAACGTGTTTAAGAAATGGTATTAGTGTTTTAAGTGTCTTGATCGCCATGATTATTTATGCATAAAAAAAAAAGAAAAGAAAAGAAGAAAAAAAGAAAATCAGCTAAGGTAACACAATAATTGCCGAAGTAACACCTGAGAGAACAACTTGATGGGTAACATTTATCCCCACAGCCAAAATATCTGCTCCACAGGTGAAAACAATATCAGCAGCATCAGGATCGCCAAATATCTGGTCATCCAGTCAGGAGTAAGAAAGTTAGATAAAGAGATGGGGGAGTAGGGGAGCAGACTAGGATATATGCACACAAAATCATTAGTAGGAGTGATACAGCTAACCGACAAACTATGCTTCCAAACTTTCTAATGACACTCTCTCAAGTCTCAGACCAAGACGTAAGGATCTTTCTAGAAAAGAGCAGATGAAATGTAAGTTCACTACAGATAACAAATCCCATAAAGAAAATTAAATAAAAGAAGAAACAGCAAAGCTCAGATGTGCATATGGCCACTAAAACAGCAATATCTAGAAAGCAAAGACCACTGCAACAGCGGATTGACTGCATGGATTTGTGCAACTCACATTTGCCTCGGCTGCTGGATTTACATTCCCGTTTACTGAAAATGCTCCACCAAGAAGAACAATCTGCCCGATATTTTTGCAAAACTCAGGATCTAATTCAATAGCCTGCACAATATAGATGATCTGTCAGGTAATATACTTAATGAAATCTGCTAAAAAAATCCAAAGGACCAAGAATCTGACCAGAGCAATATTTGTAAGTGGACCCAATGCCACCACAGTGACTTTTCCAGGGTGAAGTTTTGCTTGCTCGACCAGAAAAGCAGCTGCTGACTGTTCAACTGGCTTTCCTTTAGGTGGGTCAAAATTCTGGTTGCCAAGTCCATCAGCACCATGGACAAAATCTGCAATGCGAAGTTTTGTACCTTTCTTTACAGGAAACAGAGACGCAATGAATAAAAAGAATTCTCGAAACTCAGCCACATATCAGTATGTATCTTTACATCGCCATTTGATCAGAGAAAATTGTGATATTGAGTGTGAAATTCAGAGTTAAAACCAAAAGAGCAGAAGTTGAAAATAAATAGTAAAAGACTTGTCGCAATATCAGAAAACTAGCGGCTCCATGAGTAGACACTAAATCCATCAACACAAGGTTGTCCTTAGAAAACAACAACCATAAAGAGTCAAACCACACTTCTTTCCTCACCAAAGCAGACACAATGATTATATGAAACTAACAGAAGATAAGGATTAAAAAATTCTGAAAGGAAGCTAATATTGCACATAATCTATTCAACAATGAAGAATGAGTACATACAGTTATTGTGACATGAGATCCCTCGGCAACTGGAATATCAGTCCTCCCTGCAAACTCCAACTAATCCACAAACAGCACACAGAGAAATACTGTAATTTGCAAATGGCTCAATATCATTTATATCATAAACCTTGGAAGTTCAAATCAGTTAATCAAATTTCAAATCTAGAAAGAGAAAGAATTACCAAATGCAAGGCATTCCTGGTGGCTAAAGTGGTATAAACATTCCCATATATAGTAGTAAGCCCAATCACCTCAACTTCAGGTGATCTCAAAGCAAGAAAGATTGCCATGGCGTCATCTGCATCGCATCAAAAGTTCAAATCTTTACAATAAGAAGACAAATTTGAGCCATCAAAAATTGAAATAACAACTCTTTTTTAGCAAAAGATATAAACTTTCTCAAATCCCGGATCATGAAAAAGTCTAAAGATTCAGAATTTCAATTGATCCACTTTCTCAACAACCAAACCCCACAACAACAAAAAGAGAGATTGATATAAAAAAAACGTGTAATTAAACTTGATAATTTAACTCATTACTGGTGTCTAAACTCAAGGGAAATCCATCAATATTTAAAGGTCTAGATGTTAAGAAATTAAACAATAAAAACAAAAAGATTTGAGAATTAGAGGAGTCAAAAAGAAAGAAGGAAAGAAAGAAAGGGATACATATAATAATTACATACCAATGCCAGGGTCAGTGTCTATGATGATCTTCTTTGGTTCTGCTGCCATGGAGGTACCAGGTACAGGTGAGGTGAGCACTCCGATGATTTACTTGACTTGTTGAGAGGATTTTCACAGTGGCAGCTCAATTCCTTTTCCTTTTCTTTTTTATGCTTCAAAGGTAGTTTTTGGTATTTTCATCTCCAATATTAAAATAATATATTTTTTATATTATTATATCAAAATAATTTAAAAATATAAAAAAAATTAATTTTTCTTGAAAACACCACGACATGGCTGTGTAAGCAAAAAGGATAAAAGCATAATAATGAAACCAACCCAGGCAGAAGGAGAAGTGTTCAATTAATCCCACAACGAAAGGCCTTTCCTCAATTGTATCATTAGAATGCAAAGAAATCTCAATCAAACCCTTTTGTCTTTCTCGTAAATGCCCATTAATGGAGGTTGAAGGAATTTTGTCAAGCTAGGCCTCTAATTGCAATCACGAGCTGTGAGCAGGATTAGCAATTAGGATTGATCTATACATGCCATAAACATATATAGGTGAATTATTTAAATTTAGTTTATTTTATCCCACAAATACACACACACACCCACTACATGCTTTGAATTTATTGGTTAATGTAAATGAATATGAATCGAAAGAAAATAAATTAGCATTCTGTTCACAAACAAATGAATATCTATTGTAATATGTAGGCTTTATGTCTTCCAATCTGAGTCCCTTGTATGGATTAATTGAGCTGCAAACAAAATTCAGTGCTATTTGTATGGCTGACGGTTCCCTTTATGTTCTTATATGTCACTCCTCCAGTACTCATCTTTACTCCTTATCTACGCTTCACACAATCTCTGGAACTAGGGCAGTGGTTTTGATCATAGATGATATGCATGTTATATAGCGTATTTCATGATAATATTTTGAAAAACAATGTTTCTAGCTGATGATTCAAGATTTTATCACTCAATTTTTGTATATATTTTTTAAAAATACTAGATGAAGAAAAACACGCTGGTATAACTTTCCTGAACTCTTAGGTGTGTTGAGCTAGCACGCAGTAGCCCTAGACACACCCCACCACAAACGCAGTTGGACATCGCAGTGCGCCAGACCCATGCACATCCTGGGCCTAGCTAGTGCTAGCTGCCAAGCCCAGGTGCAACATGGGTCTGGCGGCGCAACTAGGCCCAACAACTTGGCATGGCGCGGTGTCAGGTCAACGAGATCGGCCTGCCGCGCATTTCCCAAGAGTATCGAGCCTAAGAACTTTTGTCATCGCACCCTAAGCATGGTCAGATTCGTTATACCAATGGATTCAAACATGATACCTAGATCTAATGCCATTAATTCCATAAATTTTTTACATAAATTATAGTGGATTTTTTTTTTAATAAATAGACTTA
>Ga0325414_1003168_pt1 | contig 17016 bp, 15 predicted proteins | sample PopdelMetagenome_8_FD_206183 | JGI IMG/M metagenome (GOLD analysis project Ga0325414, IMG submission 206183) | Populus deltoides microbial communities from Bellville, Georgia, United States - Leaf-PdKOR-R3 | ecosystem: Host-associated > Plants > Phyllosphere > Phylloplane/Leaf | place: USA... | reverse complement strand
TGACAAAACTTAAAAGGTGTGTTTGTTTCCCCGACATGGGTTTCACTCGGTAATTGAAAATAGATGTATTAACAAGGATATTAGATAATCGAGTGACGTGTTCATAGTTTTTAGATCCGGTTTGGTTTAAGACTCGGATTCCGGGTTTTTATCAGGTTACTGGATCGTTCGGGTTAATTTTTTTTAAATGAAAACAATGTTATTTTAGTAAAAAAACAAAAGTCAACAGGTTGCAACTGAATTTTTGATCGGGTTGCCGGGTCAACCCGCTGGGTCAGCTGGGTCACATCGGATTTTTTTCCCCTGTTTTTTTTAACCCGGCCTGGTTTCAGCCCCGGGTCGGCCGAGTTCCAAGTTGACCCGCTGAGCTGGGATGAGTTTTAAAACTATGGATGTGTCTTTTCTTTATGAACATTAAAAGCTTATTTTTGAGGAAAAAGACTTGGAAGCGGTCACACTTTGGTTTTCTTCGCGTTTACACAACGATCTATCAATAATTCATAATGCACCTAATTTTCTCTTCTTCACTCAATTTTTACCATTAAATATTTTTTCACACCGAATCGAATCATTTTAGTTAGTGTTGTTAATGATCTAGTGAAGCCAACGGGCTCAAGAATCTAATTTCTTAACACTATGCGGGCCATGTTTAGCCCAATTATGAATATAGGCCATATCACATGACCCTTAATACTAGACCTATCAGTATATTCTCAACAAGAAATACTAGCCCACAATGCACAGTCCACTTATGATCTCGTGTACTATGTTTATTTATTTATTTATTTATATGAATTATCATGTGAAGCCAATATTCACATATTTAAACTAAATCCCTCCTTGTTAAGGATTAGTTATATTTGGGAGAGATTTATTTTCATCTCTTTGGGATATGCACCGAGGTAAATAAATGTGAGGAACATGCCTGCTGAGGTAAAGTCTAGAGAGGTCAAATTTTTGGAGAATTAAAAACCGAAGCTATGAGAGAGTTCTGGAGAGAGGTTTTCCTATTTCCCCCTTCACAATACTCAAAAAATTTCTTTCTCAGCAAGCATGGCTCTGTTAGAAAGTTCTGGAGAGAGCTCTTCCTATTTGTCTCTTAACAGGGGTTTTTTTCTCCCACCAAGACAGCAAAAATCTGCAGCAATAACAAGTTTTTATTGTCTTCAAGCTTTGACAATCTTACTCAACTAACAAGTAGAAACTATGTGGTTCTCGAAGGAGAGCTTGCCACGGCCACCACCTCCTCACTATGAAACTATCTTGTCGGTGGCAGCTTCTGTCACTGCCTCTGCCATTCTCTTTCGCTCTATCATAAACGAACTCTTTCCCGATTCTATCAACGAATATTTGTCTTCGAGTCTTCAAAAAATATCATCCCGTTTATCATCCCAGCTCACTATTGTCATTGAAGAATCTGACGGACTCGTTGCGAACCGAATGTTCAAGGCTGCTAACGTGTATTTAGGCTCAAAGTTATTGCCTTCGACGCGTAAAATCAAGGTACATCAGCAAGAAAAGGAGGATGAACTAGAAGTTAGTGTTGATAAAAATCAGGAACTTTTTGATGTGTTTAAGGGAGTCAAGTTGAAGTGGGTTGCGGCGTCTCGTGTTGATGGGCTAGTTTCTTCTAACAAGAAACGCCAAGACAGTGCCTTTTCAAGGTCTGAGGTACGATATTTCGAGCTAGCTTGTCATAAAAAGCACAGGGACATGGTTTTGAGTTCATATTTTCCTTATATTTTGCAAAAAGCTAAAGCAATAAAGGAAGAAAAAAAGACAGTGAAACTGCATACTATTGACTATAATGGTCCTGATTATTGGGGTTCTATCAAGTTTGATCATCCTGCTACGTTTGATACAATAGCAATGGACCCAGAGATGAAAAGGGAATTGATTGAGGATCTAGATAGGTTTGTAGAAAGTAGGGAGTTTTATAGGAGGGTAGGCAAGGCTTGGAAACGCGGGTACTTGTTTCATGGACCACCTGGAACAGGGAAGTCAAGCTTAGTTGCAGCCATGGCTAATTATCTCAGATTTGATGTTTATGATTTGGACTTAAAAGAGGTTCAATGCAATTCAGATTTGAGGAGGTTGTTGATTGGCACAGGCAATCGGTCAATTTTAGTGATAGAGGATATTGATCGGTCTTTCGAGTCCGTGGAAGATGATGAGGTAATTTCAATGCCATTTTTCACTTGGATGTCCGAGTTCGAATATGATATATACAAGGAGTAGGGTGTCTCTCGAGTTGCGACCTTGAGACTGGTCGTGTAAGTTTGTTTAATGCTACTAACAAAGTCATGTTTTTGTCACAGGTAACTCTGTCTGGCCTTCTGAATTTTATTGATGGCTTGTGGTCAAGTTCTGGAGAAGAAAGAATATTAGTGTTCACAACAAATCACAAGGACCAGCTTGATCCAGCATTACTAAGACCAGGGCGTATGGATGTCCACTTGCACATGTCATATTGCACTTTCAATGGTTTCAAGACACTGGCACTTAATTATTTGCGTCTTCAAGAGCATCCCTTGTTCGGAGAAATTAAGGAGCTGTTAGAGAGAGTACAGGCTACACCTGCAGAAGTTGCTGGAGAGCTAATGAAAAGCGAGGATCCAGAAGTTGCACTTCAAGGACTAATCAAGTTTCTCCATGACAAGGAAACATCTGAAACTAGCAGGAATAATTGAAAGCTGATAAGCATTGGTTTAACATCTGAAACTGGTCGTGTAAGTTCCTCATTTTGATTGTGATAGTCCGCTTGATTGCAGCATGCTTTCTCCAAAATCTCCTGTGCAGTTGCACATGGGTTTCGACATGTGCTTGCTGCTGCATGGATAAATTATCAGTTAAACTGAAAACGTGAACGGAAAATGTGAATGATCAGGTGAAATCGTTTCTGTTATTACATTGCCGTATTTTCGCAGCCCAGCATCCGGGCAAATTGTTTATCAGGGATCCTAGCTTCTCCCTCTCTTCCTCTTGGTCAATGTTCACATCCCTTACACTTCCCTATCTACATGTGAAAAGACTTCAGGCGTAATTTTTTTTTCTTTTATAATAAACAAGGCACAACGCTACTTGCCCAAATAATGGTCTGTGCCTACTGGTGCAAATTCTCAGTAACAAACACTACAGGCTTGCATTTCAATTTCATGTAGAATAGACAAAATGCCAGGAAAGCGCTTCTCTTTCTGGTATCTTCTTTTAACAGCAACACGCCAATTAAGCTACAATTGGCCTCTCCTCTGATTTACTCAACGTACATCCAAAAATTGCATCTCTCCACAGTCCACGCATAAGGACCTTCCTGAAAAGAATCAACTTATCTAACGAAGGCAAACCACAACAGGAGCAACAGCCCCACCCTCTTTTTTATGGATGCCAAATTCTCATCCAGCGCAAATTGGAATATTACCTTGTATATCTGTGGAAGATTAATTATGGAAATTAACGAAGGTATCAACATAAATTCCTCCTGTACAGAAACCTCTTCACCAGCAAAACTTCTTTTTCTGCATCAGGCAGCCAAATCCTTGATGTCAGTGGATGCAAAAAAAGTGGTGCTTTCGATCTGTGCTTTTAAAATGCAGATGAAAGATTATACTCTTACCTGAAAACTTGCCTTTTCACAACCATCTACATATGCAAGAAGTTCTTCTAGCCTGATCAAAGCTTCGTGCAAAGCCTTTGAGTGAGAAGCATGATGGTTAGAAATATGCCACATGGACCACAAGTACAAATTTTCTTTCCATCCAAAGGTTCACATTATCAATTTCTGATTAAACAAGTATTCCTAAAAATTATAGTTATTTGTTAAATGCAGAAAACATGGTGGCGAAGAGCCATCAGAAAAATGAGGTATTGGCATCAAACCTGTTTAGCTTGCCCAACACTCAGATACAACCCCACTCCATCCCATCAACTACACCCAGTGAGATTCATGTATCTAATAGCTTCATATTCAGTTGGTGAAGACTTATTTCTACCAGAAAAAATATCTAAACAAGAGAAACAGTTACCTTTTTCGTTGCAATTAGCTCTGCTTCTAATGCATCCACACGATAAACAGCAGCATGAAGTAGCTCCTCTTTTTCACAAGGCATCTGGAAAGGTGTTGTCTGTAATGTGTCAACCTTCTGCTCAAGTTCACCCAGCCTTTTCATGACAGATGAAAGAAGGTCTGCCTCAGTAAACCCTGGAGTGGGAGAAGGGGGTCGGAATTCCTCCTTTGGCGCCGATGCAAAAGTCAGGTCAGTAATGTCACTGGCAGAATCAGATGCAGAGTGTTTCTTGGCCTTCCAAAATGCCATTGAACGGAAGAAAGCAAGAAGGGTTATGAAGAGGGCCACAAGCACAGCCCAGGTACGAGCAGAGATTCCTTCTGAAATCTTCTCTACACTTAACAGAGAAGGTGTGCCTGCAACCAATTTCATTAATTTTGTTCAGCATCTGATATAATATCATATCAAATAGCATTTACTCCAACTTAAACCAGTGAAGTCCTCGTGAAATCCAACTAGTCATGGTGATACCCCTTATCAGAAAAGATAATTAGAGCATGAGCCAGGCGAAAAAGATCCATGACCTGTCTCTTAATTAATGTTCTCCCAAAACAATAGGGAGACGTCTGGATCTCCATATAAAGGCCCTGAAAGTGTAATGTTTTTATATCCAAGTATCATAACATCCCACCTACTATGATTGGTGTTTTTTTAATTTCCCCAAAGGAAAAACAAGGAAAATGGAACTCTAAGGGTGAAACTACAATAAAAGGAATATTACATTTAACTTCATTTCAAAGTTCCCTTCTCAGGGCTGCCACACCAAGGAGGCAGCAGAGCCAAAGGCAGCCACAATCCTAGGATACCCTATCTCTATCTATTACAACAAAATCCATCTACACAAGTTCTGCATACATCGACCCTAGTCACTAACAGTTACCAGTCAGAATTTATCCGTATGATAGCGTTGAATCTTGCTAACCTGTGGAAGTAGATGAATCTTGAAATTCAGCATCCACTGTCTTGTCAATTATAGGTATATTTCCATTGTTATCAGGGAAAATGGCAGCACTCGTCTTACCAGCCACCCTAGCCTGTATAATTTAAAATATTAGCATTATATACACACTCAAAACGCACAGACACACTTGCATTTCATTCAAGGAATGCATTCTGTTGGAAGATGCTTTTAATGTATCCATCTTCTAAAGTGAAACAACTTCAACTAAACTTCACATAGACTCGTACATCTAAACTTTCAGAAAAACTTACTTCTTCAGAGACAGGAACCAGGCTTGGCAGTAAATAGCTCCCAGTTGGCTTCGGAGAGCCAACATCTTCCACTTCAGATCCTGACTCTGCAGTGGAAGTATCACTTGTTTTTATCTGGCTTAGCCAAAAAAAAATAACCAAGTTTAGAGAACATGCAGTTGAGTATCGTACAAGACAAAAGCTTTCCCGAGAGAGTTTACCATTGGATTGAATGGCTTGTCATAAGCAATTACCCGGCCCTCACTATTTGAAATAGTTACTATTTGTCTGGAATATTGTGCTTCACCAGTGAGAACCATCTGGACGGACAATTAATCATATAACATGAACATATTAGAAAAGCGCTTTACCAAAAACAGAAGTCTGAATAATGGTGTTTCAACATACAAAGGCACCACATAGAATTTAAAGTAATCACCACACCTTTAAAATGTTTGGATCTTTCCACGGCCCCTTGTCAGATCTCATACAGCCTCCCTGATCAGCACAAGTACAGCTACCACCTAAAAACTCCGGCAACTCACTGAACAAATTCCAAGATATTTTTAAAAGTTTTAGACAGTTTGTATAATTGAAAGGGAAGATAACTAGCAAGGAAATAATCGTAGAATTTTGTTACCTAGAGCCTATTATTTCAAGCAACTTGCTCTGGTACTTGTTACCAAGAACCTGAGTTAAAATTCCAAAATCAGCTAGTATACATCTGTCAACTGTAAATGTTAGGCAATTCAACAAAACTAAGGAAAGCACTACTCACATAAATCTTGGAAGCTGTGTTGGGATCGAGAAAAGATTTCACTGTTTTCCAGAGCAGCTTAAAACCAGGACCAGCATTAATGACAAACATTCTGCAAAGTGTCTGTGCAATTTTCTGTTTTAGCTCTTGTAACAAAATAGCTTCCCAACTTGATTTTTAGGCATAAGAGTCAGTGTTAAAGAAAAACTTCTATGAAAATTGAGAGCAAAATCACATACCTCAGGATAGTTGTCACCATCAATCTTCTGGAGCTTAATGATGAGTTCTCGTGCGGACTTGGTGAAGTTTTTTAAACCCTAGAGAAAAATTTGTTAAAAAAGAATGCAGAATGTAACAACCTCGAAGAGGTATAAAAAAAACCCGATATTAATAAATAAAACATACAAGTCCTTGCACATCCAAAATAGTTGTACTTGAATCTATGTGTCTCTTTGCAGCAATGGAGCAAGCTGGAAACTTAATCGCGAATGTCTTTTCAAACTCCTGCACGTGATATCTCAAATATCTTTCTAAAGTGGTCACTTCCATAAGTTTGCTGGAATCAACTTTTCCAAGTCTTTCGATGTAAACGGGTCTCCCATCCTTATCAACACCATGATAACCCTGAGGGTAGTACTTTAGAACTTCTTTCAACTCACTCAACTCGAAATCCTGAACAATGCCACTAAACTTAAGAATAGGAGAAATTATTTACTTCATAGACTAAGTCTACCGCATCACTCATAGACTAGGCGAAGATAGATAGACAAAATCATGTGGAATGCATACATTAACAAGCGGAGACCGCTGTATTTTATCCTATTGTCTTGTGTTTATTGGATCAGTCTATGAGTGAGGTGGTAGACTTAGTCTACCTAAAAATTTCTCTAAGAAGAGCCACCATAAAATGAAGATGCAAGGATACAGAAATGAAGAAGGATTGTGTTAGTGTTACCTCCAAAATTGTGTCAGTACCGAAGTCTTTCCTCCACTGTAGCATGTTGGCCCACATCTGTTTGGCTTTCTCAACATCAAACTTCCTTGCTTTTAAGAACCTGCAAAAACGAGATTCTTGAGTATTGAAGCTGCACAAAAGTTCTGCTAAGCTGAACCAACTATTCCTCATTTTCAGCATCAAGAAATATGTGAAAATAGAAACATTAATAACAGCTCTCACTTCCAATGTGTACACGATCATTGAACCTCGTAAAAGTTTACTTAGAAAGACGAAATCTGAACATGAAACAACCACTGTAAATGCTCATACCACAGCCTATATTTGATTGATTTGAAAACCAAAATGAACAATGCAGCTATCACTGTTAATTGACGACCCTCTCATCACTTCTGCAATTGAAATTGAAATTCATAAAAGGACAAAAAAAAAGAGCTAAATAATTGGATGACAATCTAACCAGGTGAAGTCAAAGGGGAGCTTCAAAAAGAAATCAGGAACACCACATAGTCAATCATTTTCCCATTCGTCTTGCATCATAGCATTGAAGACTTCAAGCAGCCAATCATTTTCCCAGTTTTTTACAGGCCACTCTTGATTTATTTATTGACAAAGCAATTGGCAAATTACATAATCAGCCTCTGAATAATATTTGAAAGAGGATGTAACGCCTAAAAACCTGACAAAACCCATTCCGAATTTACTGAAGCAAACGATTATTTAAATAATCAATAAAACAAAGGACACGGGCTAACAAGCAATCAATAAGAGAACATTTGATGAATTAAAATAAAAATGACGAAAGCAAAGAAAATATTTTATCAAGACCGTAATCAGCACTACAAGCAAGCAAAGAAGAAAAGGAACCTCAATAACATATGATAATCATCATGTCTAGCAGGAAGCAAATCGTCCGCCATAAGTAACTGTTTAAATGAATCTACAACCCGAAGCTCCTTAACATCTCGAACATCCTCAATTGCAGCAGAAATCCCTTCGCCGCCACCGCAGCCACCAGTACCTTTTTTCTTGCTTTTCGTGAGAGAACGCCTGAGTTTACTAGACGCCTTCATTGCTTTCCTTTTCAAACTCCCAATTCTAGTCTTCCTTTCTTCCTCTGAGTTCTCAAAATCCGATTTCCTCTCTCTTTTCTCTTCATTACTAGAGAACCCCTCAAGACCTAAAAGCATCAAATAATTAAAAAAAAGTTATTAAAAAATTTATTTCCATGGTTTTAGAACAAGTCATTACAATTTAAACCACTATTTTCTTTCCAAAATTGCTTAATTTTCACAATTTTGATAATCTAGTAAACTGTGATTTCTAAACAAAGATTGTTCCGCCAAAGAAAATTAAAAAAAAAAGATTGGTACAGAATTTATGACAAAAATCAAATTCAATAATTAAAGAAAGAGAGAGCTTACAAGGCCTCCCTAAGCGATCCGGCGGGCTCGACATGTCAAGAATTAGAGATCAATATTACAAAAGAATAATAATAATTAAGGACTGTGGTAACTGTTGTATTGCTTATTTGGATTTTTTTTTGACGGAGTTCAGAAGAATCTTTTTAAACTGCCATGGACTGCTTCTGCTGGTAGAGGAAAAGGTAGTGGTGACGGAAGGAGAAGGAGCGTTACGAAATGGAAATTGATAAACTGAAGAAAAGAAGAGGAGCAGTAGTAATTATCTGTAAATGAGCGAATAAAAAGTTGTTTTTCAACTGTAGATGGAAGGTGGAAAGGCGGAGAGAGGGTGCCTATAGATGCGGCTGATCTTTATTGCATGGCTGTCGAGTGTGCTGGTGGGTCCTGGAGGCTAGAGCCAACGGCGACAGTTGGTGGAGCCAACTGGGGTTTTTGCTTTGGCGGGAGTTTTACAAGCCGACACCGCGTGGTTGTTTCGTTTTAACTGCCTTCTTGTCAATTTTTTTTTACCGTCTAGAAACTGAAATCAATTTGGATTGAGGTGAACGGGTGATGCCCCCGGGTCACCGACCCGTCAATTTGACCTTTTGTTCGGTGGCTCAACCATTCGGCGGTCAACCATTGGATTACCGACCCATCAATTTAAACTGGATCGTAGGTTCAAGGTTGCATCCATCATATTTTGTTTTTGTTTCTTTTTTATTAATCAGAATAAATTTATAATATTAGTAAAATAAAAGGTGACATGTTCACAAGACAAGCCGATTTCTTGTTCATCCGCCCAAGACTATCCATTGTTTCAAGTTTAGTTCTGATCTACAACTTGGTCCTGCAGTTTTCCAGACCAAAAAGTGTTGCCCAATTGTGCCAAATCCTTCTTGTCATTTTCTATAATCGCCTGTGATGTTCTCGAGTCCTCATTGATAATATATACACTGACCGTATTTAGATGAGATTAAGGAAACTCGAATTTCAACCTCGAAGCCATCAATCCAGAATCTTTCTTTTCTCTCTCTTTAATCGATACGAAACTAGGCTTGGTTGGAAAGAAGAGAGACAACCGGTCCATTGCTGTTTTTGTAATCTACACTTTTCGTAATTCCAAATATTCTGGGCACCACGAGAATTTTAACTAATAGCAAACGTCTCTCCCACTTATTCAAGCAGTCCCAGATTTAGAACTTGTTTGCTCGGTTGGCTTTCTTACCGGTACCCAGTTTTGAGGGACGATACATGCCCTTCAAGAGCTGAGATCGTCAACATTCACCGAGTTTGACTTGTAGCAACTGGACAGAGTTGAAGTGACGATACATGTCTAGAATCCTTACGAGCACATGATGATGACATCTGTCATCCGGTTTACTCCGAGAGTTCCCTTGAGAACATTGAACTTCTCGTTTGGGCGGAAGTGAACAGGACAAAACCATAAAAGCAGCACCTTGCAGGGTCCACAGTTAAAAATCTCACATCATGTCATGCTGAGTTTTTCGAGCATGGCCATGGTCCGAAGATAATTAAGAACGCCATTCCAAGTGCACTAAAAGCAGCTTCGAATAAAGAATATAAGGTCAAAGCAGATTCGGGCCACTTTAGGTTTTTGGGCTTTCCATTATTCGAGAATCCCTTGCAGTGAAAAGGCAAAGAACTCCACAGTTAAGAAGGGGAAAGAGATACAACTAGGGACATTCTTCGCGGACTGGTTCTTTGCTTTTCTCCTTCTCTAGTTTTGGTGCTAAAGGGGGGGCAGTGTCAACTCAGGCTAAGCATAAGAAGAAAATATAAAGGTCCATAGCAACACAGCAATTCAAGGAACGCCCTTGAAATAAAGGACCACGCGGGTCTATCTAAAACAAAAGGGGGGAGAAGACCAAGTGGGTCAAGCTGGAAATGCCCTCACTTACCATGCAGAATCTGACAGACTGATATCTGACGTAGACATCTAGAGCCGACGAATATTGAAACAAACAAAGAGAGCAAGTCATCTTCACTATTATTTACTGGATTTCAATCATTTACTGGGTGATGTGATTTTGATACTCTTACAGACATACCTTTGTAAAGCCATAGAGCATAAAGCAGCAAAAAGCTTTGATGCAAACCCAATGCCTTGCGTGATTAGATAGCTAGAGGGAATTGCCTTCCATTCAAGAATAATATGCGGAAATCAACTATCGTCAATTGCTTCCAACATTTCATTAGCGAAGTTTATCTATACATATATTCACATACTTGCTACATACATAATGATAGAGTGGAATGCCGCCACGTAATCACATAATCCCACCATCCTCATCACCTTCCAACAATGGTTTATATATACAAGTTTTAAGCAGTGAGAACTGAAACAGCCAAGAACAAATAATGCGTTAGTAAACCTTTGTTGATTGAATCAAATCAACAAATTTCTTTGCATTGAATCACTGATTGGATTTGCACCTGTCATGTATATTTCTTCAAGTTCCTCTTTGCCCGAAATTGACCAAGTTTGTCTCTCCATTGAGCTGTAGCAGATCATGAAAAATATAAAGATGTGAAGTTATTACAGCATTGAAAATAACTAATTAGCATGACTAAAAGTAAAGGCGCTACAATGCAGTTGTAATAGACTAAGGACTACTTTGGAAAATTTTGAACCAGACCACCCAAAATGATAAACAGCAGGGAGTTTTATAATTTAAAGTAGCTTATTACACTGACTTTGTGTTTAATCACAAGAAGTTTATATAGACTGGTCAGAGCAGTGATTATCAGCAAAAACCAATCTGGTTTCTTTCAAATTGATGATGGGTATTGGCTAAATAGGCAAAGGAAGCTGCTGAAAAAGAAAGCACATGTAACATGCAGGCAAAAAAGAGTGAAACATACCAGCATCTCCATAACGTTCCTCGAACGCAGCTGTAAACATGTTGCGCACAAGATTAAACTCCTTGGTATCAAGACAAGGTTGTCCAGTGGGCCTGAACCATATCAATTCCAATTAACTCCTCTTTCCCAAAACTGAGGCATAATTAAGATAAATTTGAATTCTTATTTTTCAAATTATTAGTAGTTAACTTTAGAATCACAGACAGCAGACATGTTATTGAATCTAGGGAAGGCCTTCATCCCTGAACATGAATTACAAAATATTGGCTAAATAGTATTTGAACTGATGCACACCTGCTATTGGGTAACAATCTTCTTGCCAGAGAAATCCAGCAACTTTTATTTTCAATGCTGAAGGATAAACAAATGAAGGAAAGAAAATATCTAAAGATTTCCACACTTACCTGTCAAGTTCAGTGAATAATAAGCCATCTGAAGCAGGAGACTGAATTGGCTTTCCAGATTCAATGACTCTCATTCCATCACTGTACGCCAGGTACTTATTAACTTGAATAGGCACCTACACAGATTAAGGAAAGATGCACTTCTACTGATCAGCAAGCCACTAATAATTTTGTAAGAGGTTCAATATCAAAACATTGTTTATTTCAGTTTTACTGCTTAAGTACTGACGATCTTGAATCATACTTTCTTTTAATTCCTAATAGATAAACAATTATCAGAAAGTTGCTCTCTCTTTCCACCACAAAGAAAGATAAAAATGATGCGGGAGAAACAGAGAAACAAGGTACATTTTTAATGATCAAAAGTACCAACTAGCATGCGGGTGTCAAAGTCAAGACGGCATCATGATTTGATGTACTTTGCCAGGATACAGATTTAGGCATTACATATTACATTAGGGAGTTAGCCTAACAAGCAGATATAAGACATGAAAATCCATTTGACTCGGCATTCCAGAATAAAGATGTATGCATTGCAGTAGGCATTTCACATTCACTTACACCAGATGAGAAAGCCCATTTATATCAACATTTTTAGGGCTTTTCTCGACAGGAAATTTCAAGAAAACTAGCACCTTCACTCAGTCAAGCAAGCTTTGGCATTGAGTATATTGGTGCAGCCAACAAAACGAATGAAATACACAGAGTACCTTGCATCTAACAGCAATATTGATGGCATCTGATGGACGAAGATCAAAGCTGACACATTCAGTTTCATTACCAATCTGTGACAACATCAAAGAGTGTGAACTATTTCTACTTGTAGTTATACAAGTAAGTGAAATGCACCATGGACTAATTCAAATGAAAAAAATAAGATACCTTAGTGAGGTACAACTGGGCAAAGTATGCTTCATGCACTCTCTTCGTAACTCTAACAAGTTTGACCTGCAAAAGAGTATCATAATCAAAACATCGGTGTAAATTAGTAGTATTTCACTTACAATGGTAGAAAATAAGGAAAGTATACTTCGCATCTCCTTCGTAGATTTTCTATGGTGTAACTTCGCATCTCCTTCGTAGATTTTCTATGGTGTAGGCTATAATCTGCCACATGGCATTAGGCTTGTTTATGCACTTCCACGTGCTTGAGCCTGGCCTCTCTCTCTCTATTTTTTTATTTTCTTTGTTTATGAAAAGAAAAGGGAAGGGAAGAAGAAACACCAACTTACTTCAAAACCCATCTTTTCAACCATGTCCTTCACCACTTGATACATAGTTGGTCTTGCCTGGAAACCGACAGCCAAAATTCCTCAGCATAGCTATATATGAAACAAATCCAAGCAGTTGCCAGAGTCCAGATTTGACAACTCCATTATTCCGAAATAAAAATCCTATCACATTAATAAGGAAACTAAATACATACAATTTGGACATTGCGCACTGCTGCCATGAGCAACACACTTGGCATCTCCACTGAAAGCAATCAAATGCAGATCATCACTCCAAAATGACAAAGTAAGCACTGGTCTCTAAAGTATTGCAAAGAATGTATTAGAAACTACTGAGTATAACAGCGAACACACAAACAATTATTGGGAGAAGAAGACCAGTCCCATCTTCCATCTTCAATACAATCGCAGGATGGGGAGCATAATCCGGCAGATGCCCACCTTGAGGGTTGTTGTGGACACATCTTAAGTGCCTTCCATCCCTCATTTTGATCACAAAACCATCCGATCCACTCTTCACCTCAACTACATGAAAAACCCAATTCAAATCAACAATTTAAATACATCACAAACCACATTGCACAAAAAAATCTTCAATGATTAATGCTGGCAGTCTACAATCACAAAGCATGATACTCTAATGTAATTTAAAGGCAAACCCTACCAGCTTCAACGACACTGGATTTGACATAATCTTCATCATTTTCATTGAAATTCTCGGCTGTACTCCCATTACCATCTGACGATGAGCTCAAACTACACTGCACTGTATTGCATCTTCGCGCTTTCAGTTGCCGAGAAGTAAGACCCACCTTAGTTTTGTAACCCTTAAATCCCCACAATTCACTTCTAACCAACCTAGCCTTCACCAAGGGACCAGTCATCGGGAAAGCATGTTTTCCTGCTTGTTTTGCACGCACAGGAGGGCATATTACCGGTCCTTGCAGCGACACCATCTCTCCTCTTTAAAAAAAAAATTAACCGAAACAGGAATAATAACAGAGGTTAAAACCGTAATTAAAAAGCGAAATTGAGGTGAAATTGAAGATTTATTTATTTTGTAATTTATGATCAAAAGAATAATATACTGTAAACCGTGTCTTTTCCAGAAATAGAAACAAAACACAAAAACTCAAGTTTCCTACTTGCTTTCAGACAAAAAAAAAATTATGATCATCTTTTCTACAAATAAAACGATCCGTGTTTACTCAAAAAGAATCAAAGGAAACGAAGATAAAAAAATCCACCACACCTGAAAATCACCGATCACAGCTGGTAAAACGTAACCAGTAAGACCTTCAGTTTCTCGATCTTGTATTTACAGTTTTCTCAGCAATCGAGAAAGGGTTAAAGAGAAACGATCAAATCAAGTTAAAAAATAAAAAATAAAGGATCAAGGAGAGTGGAGTGGGTTAGTTGTTGAAGAAAGCTTGTAGAGTAAGGAATTGAAAGCATATACAGATGGGAGAACCGACAAGGAGGATCGGATAATAAGGGAAATAGAGATATAGGGGTGTGAGAGCAGATAAGAGATTCTATTTTTTTGGTTTAGCAGTAAGAGATTGGAAGAGATAAGAGATGCTACAGCACCGATTGATAATATAACTGTAGAGAGAATGTGAGCTGGGCTTTTCTTATCGATGATTTTTTTCAAATGACGGTTCTAGCCTTGTTAGTCTGTGTAATGGCATACGTATAGCCATGTCATGTAATACAATTAAAGTCAACATCCAGATGTTTAAAAAATGATCATGATTAATTTCTTCTTCTTTTCTTAGATGAATAATGGTAACTTCATCGTTGAATTTTATTTTGAGTTTTTTTAATGAATTTTTTTTTATATTTAAGTTTTGAATTTGTTTTTTTAATGGTAATTAAGGGATTTTTTTATATAACGGAAAGGTTTTCTAGTTTTGATATTAAAAAAGGTTAAATTTTTTTTTTTTTTACAGTAATACTGGTTAAATTGTTTTATAGTAATAATAGTTCGGCTTTTAACACAGAATTCATGCCGAGACTTGTAAGATTTTTCTTATAGTCTTCACTTGAATCCGAATCCAGCGTTATAATATAGAAGATAAATCTATATAGAACCGAGCAGATACCTTCAAGGACTGCATGCATGCATGTTGTCGCGGGGTTAAATTTTTCACCCTGAAATTCAATCCAATGCGGCAGTCTAGTTCCAACTACACTCAGCTTTGCTTTACCTTTTCGCTCGTGTTTCCCTACGACTATACATTTCACTTACCCAAAGAGGTTCTCACAATTGCCTCGTCGTAAACAAATAATAAATACAAGCAAGCACACCAAACTTTACAAGAATACTTCTGAACCTTTATTTATCTCGTCAACAAAGAATTACACAATAAAGAGTGTGTGTGCTATGCACATAAATCGCATGCTCTGCAACAGAGGCTTGACAGCCTATTTATAGACAAACATGTGAGCTGCAGGGCTCACCCATGATCTCCTATTTTTCAGGACATAGTGGGGCACTTTCTCTCCCATAATCTCCATGATCTTAGTGGCCTATTTTCCAGCAAGTAATGGGGCATGATCCCAAGATCTCAGTAGCTTGGAGAGCACCCCAGTTATGCTCCTACGTCCTGCTCCCATGATGCTGTCACTTCACTCATGTTCTGCCCTCATGAGGCTGCCACTTCACCCACGTTTTGTCTGTCTACAAGGTAATCCTGGCTACCTGTTCTGCTGCGTCAACTGCTGACTTAAAAGGTCTATTATCTAAACCCCACATCCATACCAAGTCGCAAGCTCAAAAACTCGCATAGACTATTAGACGCTGCCTACCAAATTCATTTATGTCTATGAAAGATTTTTGCTGTCCATTGCTGTCGAATTCTGAACAGTATGTTTTTATTGACACGTCCCCGCACCAAGAGCTCTAAGACATGTCCTCTTTAGCGTGCTGTATTCATTAATTATGGCCTGGCCTCAGAGTACATAATTACAAATATGGAAAAGCATTATTTACCTAATGTCAAACTTGGCGGCAGAATGTTAATAGGAGCTTTGCATCTCTATATAGCTTTCTGAGAATGTGGATTTTGAAAATATTTCCGTGGTTATTTTTTAAAATAATTTTTATTTATAAATATATTAAAATAATTTTTTTTATTTTTAAAAATTATTTTTGATAATATTATATTAAAATAATTTAAAAATATCAAAAAATTATTAATTTAAAATAAAAAAAAATTAATTTTTTCAAGTATGTTTTTAAAATATAAAAATAAACAGGAACAAGGGGGAGGGGAGGAGCTTCCATTTATCAATCAAACATTTGGTTGATCCATCGTTCAATGCAACAATAAATTTTGTGTTTATACCAGTTTCTGCATTAAAATATTTTATTTTATTGTAAAACTCGATTTAATTTTTAAATTAACTTATATTTAATAAAACTTTAATGAGCTCCGATTAAATCGAATTCAAGAATTTTTTTAAAAAAATTATCCGGAACAAGGCTGTTTTGTTTTTTATTTTTTATCCAAAACAATTTCATTTCTACTTAAAAAAAGATCTGGAATGTTTTTTATTTTGAGATGGAGAGAGTTGACAAGATAATCCAAACTTATTTAAATCAAGTTTAATAAAGATGCATTTGATGGGCAACAATATAAAAGTCAAAAGCTTTATAGAATGATAATGTATTAATTAGGAAGCAAAATGTTAACTCTTCACTTTACCACAAATTATTCGCTAATCCTCTGTTCACAGACAAATATAACGCCGTAAACACACCGTATATATGCTCTCACCTAACTAGGCCATGATCATATACAGGATATGAAGAAAAACAATGTCACGTGCGACAAATTTGTCAAAGTTAGGCCATTCCCACCTGTCAAAATTGAACGGAAACCATCCTTCACCAATCTTACAGAATCAACAAGTAATCCCACTTACCGCGCCAGATTATAGCACCGTAATATTGAAGTGAGTACAGGGGTATTTCTGATATTTAGCCAAATGGATAAAACAAAAGGGCCTGCAACTGGAACCGTTTTCCTGCGAGGTGACGACATTATTTGCTAATTAGCGGAATCACATTGCAGGCGGCCCAATATGCCCAGATACTGCCACGTCTGTAATGATTTTAC
>Ga0325414_1003167_pt1 | contig 17018 bp, 6 predicted proteins | sample PopdelMetagenome_8_FD_206183 | JGI IMG/M metagenome (GOLD analysis project Ga0325414, IMG submission 206183) | Populus deltoides microbial communities from Bellville, Georgia, United States - Leaf-PdKOR-R3 | ecosystem: Host-associated > Plants > Phyllosphere > Phylloplane/Leaf | place: USA... | reverse complement strand
AGGCATTGGGGGGAGACAATTTCAAGAAATTAACAGGCAAGTTGAACATTCTCAATATTCATGCTCCAACTTGAAGGGGAGTGTTGAAAAGATAAGTAGAAGTTGATCTTCAACAGTTAAAGTTAATTTGCTGCTAATGTTAATCCACTGTTGAAGATTATCTACTTGTTGCTGATGTTGATCCACTGTTGAAGATTATCCTCTGGAATTGAAGTTGTGTAAATGAACTGATTGAGTTGGACTCAATCACTTATAGCTCCTGAATTCTAGCTACGTAGTTGTATATATATATTCTCATTGTAAACTCTGAAATATAATTTTAAATGAAATAACACTTCTGTCAATTATTCTTCCCAGCGTTCTTTTATCTTGTTTTCAATATATATATATATATATCCATGATATTTTTTTTAATCATATCCTTTAATTAATAATAAGGAAATTCTATAAATGTCAAGGGAATTTTATGTGCTAAAGGAGGATCTACAATTAATGCTTTAAGACTCTTAGATGGTGTTTGTAATTTCATAATACTATAAAGGGGTTATGGTGATTAATTTAACTTAATAAAATTATTTGTGGTTGTTTCAAATTAATTTTCAAAAGAAATGCTTGGAGTTAATTACTTGAAATCAAATGTTATCCAAATTCAGAACAAGGAATAAATAAGAGGAGACTAGACGGATTCGTAATTTCTCAGGATCATTAATTTGCTCTTTTCTTTTCTCTCTCCGTACTCAAGTATTTTCATACACACCTGCATAAAAATCATAAAATGGATTATAATTAATCTTGTTTAGTATTGTGATAATAATTGTTTTTTTTATTTAAAAATAAATTAAAATAATATTTTTTATTTTTTAAAATTTATTTTTAATTATTAGCATAAATATATAAAAAAATTAATTAAATAAAAACTTATTTTTCAAAAACACTTTTAAAGTATAAAAATACACAAGTATGCAACCACAACTTCATTTTATTTATATAAATTAATATATATAATACGTACCAAGTACAAAGACTTGTGTATTTGCCTAGTTGTAATTGGCAGCTTATATTACATACAGAGTCACTCAAAAAAAAAAACACAAACTCTTGATCACTCCGACCCCATACTAGCAGTATTACATGCATGTAAGAAACTAGAAAACCTGACAGATATACCAACGATGATTTCCCAGGACAAACACTCTAAAGTATCCACGCGGCAAAAATCTGCTGGCCTTTGTAAATCAGTGGTTACATGTATTCACCAATAATTATATTCCTTTAAGAGACAGGAGTGGTCGATTCAATCCCACAAGCATGATTGCTATTTGTAAGAGCATTTTTGCATATCTTTTCCACTATAGGCCTCAGGTCCCTTGGGTGCACGTTAACCATCAGACCATACTTCATAAACAATGTCAGTGACATTTTTTGCTCAACACGGTGGCCCGGCACCACTGAGATCCGGTGGCGCAACAACAAAGCTGCCGCGATTGACTTCATTTGCAAATAAGCCAAATCCTTGCCTAAACAAATCCTTGGACCTGCATTAAACGCGACAAACCTGTAAGAATCCGGCACCTCGATTTTCTTGCCATCCGAGGATAACCATCTTTCCGGCTTGAATTCTAGGCAATCATCACCCCAGATAAATTCCATCCGACCAATTGCATATATTGAGTAGGTTATGGATGATCCTGCCGGAACAAAAGCTCCACTGGGCAAAACATCATCGGCAACTACATGCTTTGAGTCTTGTGGCACAGAAGGGTAAAGCCTTAAGGTCTCAGATAATGCTGCCTTGAGGTAGGTCAGTCGGTCAACTTCTTCAAACACTAATGGCTCCTCCAACCACTTGCGCGTATCATTGCCACGTGTCTCCATCAAAACGGTGCAAATTTCAATGAGGATTTTCTCTTCCACTTTTGGATCCTGACTCACAAGCCAGAAGAACCAGCTCAGCGCCGTTGATGACGTGTCACGTCCAGCTAGAATAAAATTTAATGCCACGTGTTGAAGAAATTTGTCCGAGTAGGATTCCTTCTTCTTCATAAACCTAGACAACAAGTCGTCATGCGGGTTCTCATTGCCACCTTTCTGCTGATTAACCAATTCGAGTTTTCGTGTATTGATGATGTCAGACAAGTATGCGTCTATGTGGTCAAGGCTTTGGCTCAAGCTCATTTCCATACCAAGCCGAAGACTTTTCCTCAACTTCCACACTATTTCTGGCAAAATGAAGCGCTGCAACGTAGCTTCCGTGGCTGTGTCGAAAGACACTGCAAAGCCATTCTCAGGAAATTCCAGTGACAATGTTTGTGGATCCTTGCCAAAAGCCAATCCACAAATGTTATCAAAAGTGAGCCTAAGTAGCATGTCTTGAAGATCGACCGGCTTGGCCTGTTGTTGAGCCGACTCAAGTATAGGGCAAAAGCGGTGCTTGATGGCTCGGCTCACCCACCTAGCCATGGCTTGGCGTAGTGTCCGGGTGGTAAATTCAAGTGCGGCCGTCTTACGCTGGAACAACCACGTTTCACCATCTGAGTTGAAGATGCCATCACCAAGCAAATCATGGAACACAGACTGCCAATTGGGTCCTTTTGGGTAATTATCAAACCTGGCTTTCAAGATGTGCTCTAGGTTCTTGGGGTCGCACGTGACAGTCACGAGGCTTTGCTTCCGGGCTACTAAGGGAATTGCAACTACGCATGTCTGGTACGTGCCGCCACACTTGCGGAGGTTGTCCGCGATCCACTCATGCATGCGACTAGAGTGCCAAATGAGATCAGGAAGACTGCCGAATAGAGGCCATACACGTGGACCCTTCATTGACCGCGAGATGAAACTCAACCAAATCGAGTAAGCCACCACTGCTGTTAGAATCATCAAAGCCGTCGATATATCCATCCCCCAAGACTCAAACAACTTGAATATATAATAAGACCAAAATCAAACTAGGACGTAACCCAAAAAAAAGAAGCGAAAATGTGGAGTTTGGTGGGGTGTAACTCTCAAGCTTGGACTAGTAAATTTGAAGCTAAGACTTGAAAATGGGCAAAAAGAAACAAAACCCAGATCAGATATGGGTTTGTTTCTTGAATCAATCTTTTTATCAAGAAGTACTCTCGAGAATGGAAGGTAGGGCATGAAGGGATGTGATGCATGGAGGAGGGGACCGAGACAGAGAGTTAATTTATGGAGGATGGAGAAGGGGAAGAAGAAATGAGAGGACGAGGAGAGATGTGTGAGTAATGATCAAAAGGAAAGTGAAATTTTATATAGTGATCAAGAGTACTGGTTAGAGAAATCAACAGAGAAGCAATAAATAATGCCAGAATATGTTGTTGAATTTCATATCATTTATAGTCGACCATTCTCTCTCTCTCACTGGACCTCACTGGTTCAAAACCACGATGATATTTAAATTATAAATTCGGCCATTAATTGCCCTACAGAAGTCGTTGAAGGTGTTTTACAAGGCAAAATCCCTACCCCACTTTCAACACATAAACAAGCTTAAGTGGTGTAACTTAATTCTGGTCAGGTTTTGCCGTTTTAAATTTATTTTTTAAAAATTATTGGTTTGAATTTTATAAACATTAATAGAAGCTTGTAGCTTATATGATAATGTTAATTTTAAGACCTATAAAATTAGTTGAGGTATATACAAATTAATCTAAACACCTATATTAATAATAATAATAAAAAAACTAGTATTTAAGACCTTACAAGTTGTTTAATCCAAAAAAAAAAAACCATCCCATGCCATGCACGTTAACACAAATCATGACTAGTCAATATCCTTTTCTTTGATTATATTTTTTTTATTTTGGTGTTGTTCATAAACAAGTATAAAGAAGGAGAAGATATTTATTTTGAAAGAAATATTTTCTTTCTAGTTTGGGTTTTTATTATGTAGTAAATTAAATGAGAAGCATGATAAATCGATTCTCTTAATGGACTTTCTAATGTTATTAGATTGATATTTATTATAATATCAAAAGATATCACTTGGCTATTTAATTAATTTTAATATTTATGAGTATTAAAATAAAATTAAATAATAATTATTCAGTTTAATTTAAAAATAATTCATTAATTAACAATTATAATGTTTCAAGTTTATATAAACTTGTTACTACACGGAGAACAAATATAAAAAGAAATTGTATTTTCTTTCTTTGTTACCTTAAAGATAATATTTTTCTCGTTTTTAAACCAACTCACGTCTCTAAACCAATTTCATATTTATTTTTATACCCAAATAATTTACTAATCTTAATATTTTTTTTCTTCAAAATATAATAGAATACCCAAATAATTTACTAATCTTAATATTTTTTTCTCCAAAAGATAATAGAATAACTAGATCTCTATATATAGTTGTACTAATGTGTTTATCAAAAAGATAGATAAAAAAAATACTCTGATTGTTATTGGACTCGGGTTAGAAATCATGACAACGCATATAACAAATATATTCACTAATGAGTTGATTAGTGCCTATTTAAAATTGTGGCAGCGGTTGCGGTTCAAAATGTTTTTTGTTTAGAAATATATCAAGATGATATCTTTTTATTTTTTTAAAAATTATTTTTTATATCAGTGCATCAAAACAATCCAAAAATACTAAAAAAATATTAATTTAAAATAAAAAAATTTAAAATTTTTAAAAGCACAATTTGAACCGCGTTTCCAAATGACTCTAAGCCACCAATGATTTAATTAATCAAACCATGACTAATTAAGCCTCTCAGAAAAAGAAAAATGCTGATCACCTAATTTTATTTCCTTCACCTTTATTCTTTGTGTTTAATGAAGAACCCAAAGTAAACGGGATAGTTGAGGAAGCAATATATATGTGTATATATAAAAGAAGAAGCAAGGTGGAGGACAATAATACGTGAGAAAGGCAGGTAGACGGGGGCTGCTTTAATGACATCCCATGACTTTTGATTATATAAATCGATTCTTCTTCATGTGACAGGTTTCAACGGCTAACATTTAATTGCTGCAAACCCGTTTCAACGGTGTCATTTTATTGCCGAAAACGACTGGCCATTTTTTTTAATCAAAGATGTAATGGTGTGCTTGGTAATAAAAAATAGTTTTTCTTTTCCTTTTTCCGTTTTTATTTTCCTAACAATAATTGAAAAATTTGTTGAAAATATAAAAAACAGTTTTTTTTTCACTGAGAAAATAGGAATTGCATGAAAACTACAACTATTTAAAACAAAAATCAAAACCATAATTTTTAATAGCACCCTAATATTTTATATTTGTGACAATCTAATTGTAAAGTATTAATTTTATTTTATTAAAATTAAAAATGAAGGAAAGAATGTCCTTGTGGGTGTATTGAAATTTATATATGATGCTCATGTTGCTATAATATTAATCAATGTCTAATTCATTAATATTCTTATCCTATGACAAATTAATAATTTAATAATCAAAGATAGACCACATAATTAGCATGATTACAAATGCATCAACCAAATATTTACATTAATTGATTAAATTAAAATAACTAATTAAATAAAAACCATATTATCATGAGCAACTAATTAATTTTGATTAGGAAAGAGACCAAGAATGATAATATTTAAACTCAAAATCTTTTAGTTAATATATAAAACTTTGATACCATATAAAGAAATCAATTAAATCTTAAATCTTAAATTATTAAATAAAATCTTAATATATAATTTATATTATTCTTTAATAATAACAACAAGAGAATACTTTGTCCTATGTTGTGTGTTGATTTTTGGAGAGGATAGAGCATGCTTCGGCCATGAATTAATTTAAAAAATAATGCCAACCGTCTCTCTCCCATCTGTAATATATGTTGATAAATTTGGAATCCCAATAATTTACACAGCAGTATCAACAGCAAAGTGTGATTGGTACCAATAGCTGGTTCAAATTCATAATTAAGCTATTATAATTTTTAATATATGTTGGTTATTTACTTGCAAGAGCATACGTGCGGTCGATAATATGTTAAAATTAAGTACCAACCAATTTTTTTTTAATTTTTTTTTCATGATCAATGAGTACTGTTAAACAATCGCACAATAAAAACCTGTGATGTTAAGAAGAAAGAGTCATCAAGTCTGCATTCATATTCTAGGTTTTATGAGTATGGTGTGATGAAGTACTTGCGTTTTTGGTGTGATAATGCAACCATCGAGTTATGATAGCCAGCACTGGTTTTTAGGGGGATGATCCTTGAATACTTTTATAGGCTCCCAATCGATCAAAGAGAACAAATTAAATGGAAGCTATGGCTGGCTATATTGATTGTGCGTGTTCTTCTTTTCCTGGAAGTTGCTAATTTTTGCAGAAACAGACGATCGAGGTTCAGTTCTAATTATCTGAGAAATGGTGGGAGCCTGTACAGTCATTGTATTGCTAATATAGTGAATGGATTCTAGCCAGTACTTGTTTGTGGTCCTAATCACATTTCTATGAACTAACTAGGTGTGTTGAATGTACATTATGGCGCAGGCAATCAGCTAAACAGGCCCATTAATTAATCCCTGCCCCTCGTCTATACTTTGATGTGGAAAATTAATGAACCGTCAACCCATAGTTTTGGCTATTCTAAGGTTCTTAATTATTTTTCTGCCCAGTTGTCTATGATCCATTTACTTTTTTTAATAGGTGGATGGGAGAGAGCCTTCACTTCAAGTCAGAGAAATGCTTATGTATACTTTTGTTAATTTTTGTTTTTATTTTTTTGGAGAGTTTACTAATAATTAATATGCTTGCTTATAATTAATTACTCTCCTTTGAATCCAGGAATCTAATCCTTATCTTGCTTCTTGTTGTACTCTCATGTTATTTTTCTAATATATTCAATAACCAAGTTAATTAATGATAACTAATAAATACTCAAAACTTGATTAGGTTTGGGTAGGTTTGGATATAATCTTGTTTCGAGTTTAGATATTAAAAATTCATACTTATCAAGTTTTGAGTCGGGTATGAATAGTTTTTAGATTTGAGTTTGGATATAAATAATATATTCCACATAATAAGGATTGAAACCTTAAAGAAAAGAGCCCACACAAAAGCTCAGGACCAAAATCTAAGTAATTATAGTGCTACTTGCACTTTAGCAATAAGATTTACTAAAAAAATAATGAACACAAATATACTCACAAGGATGAATTACAAAGAAATAATCTCAAGTCTTCAGTTGGTGTAATCTACTTCTTTTTAAGTGATGCATCAACCTTTTACAGGGAAAGATCGAGAGGCTAGCTAGCTAGTTCACCATTTGGTGCAAGGGAGAAATAGGCCAAGAAATTCAAATTTTAAAAAACTAATTAATATACCTGATGGTTTAAGCTAGATGATTTTAAAAAATATGTCATCAAAGAAAATAAGTCAAAATATTTGAATTATAGAAGATTGGCATGCATACCCTCTGATTTATCAATGGTCTTTGACTTCTTACGACTGATTTGAGATGCTGATGTACTAATAGCTAGGTTTAGGCTTTTTATATGCGGACAAAACGTGTTTAAGGGAATTTTGGGATCAATATTTAGGATAGTATATTTGGTGTAGGAAGATAATTTGAAGAGTCAAATTAGTCCCTAAATTGACGAAGAATTAAAAATTAAAATAAATTATGACATATATTATATGACATGCATTGAAAACATCATATCATATTTAATATATTTAGTTTTAGATTGGACCTGATCCGATCAAAATATTTTTTATTATTTATATAAATAGTGAAGTTATTTTTTTACTGTTCACTTAAGGGAACAAGAAATGAGAGTAATTCTCCATGCAAGAAGCAGCAAAAAAAAAACTGCTTTCCTTCTCCCTGCGTTTTAAACAAACAAAATAGTGGGACTCATCAACAATAAATGATTTTTATTTGTTACCGTACCGATTGTCTACTGTGGTTTGCTTCAAAAGCAGAATGAACCACGGAAATATAAGGCACGTAGCCACAGTGAGTTTGTATTGTCGAGATAAAAAAGGGTTAGGAAGCATCCCGAGCTCTGTCATTAACTGGACCGGTTAGACCTGACATAATCAGATTCAGGACCTTGTACAGATGAGAGTGCGTGGACTTCACGGCCAGTTGGCCATGGGGGTGGGTTGTGTAATCAATTACAGCAACTTATTTGCATTCTAGAGTTTGACATTTCCACACATTCTGATATCTTATTAGCTGTCTGATCTTTCGACTAAACTAAAATTGTCCCCCTCCCATCATTCTATTCCTGCTCTCTCACTGCAAATGCACTGCAGTGACGAGGTTTTTTTTCTTATAATTTTATTTTCAAAATACTACTCCCCCCCAAAATGAAAAAATAATTAATTTATCTAACATATCATTAAATTTAATGACAGCACTATAATAACCTTTAGCATGACATGCCATGCTGAAAATGAATTGACTGAAAATCCTATATTTTTTGCGCAAAAAGTAAATTTGTGGTCCTAGAGCATAGGTCTTTTTCCTAGTTGATATGGAATTTGGATGATTCGCAAGCAATCAAGAGTATCCGCATTTGCAGCAAAGAAAATGAAAGAACTTGAATAGGATAATGACCGACACTGATACACAAGGTTGCATTTGATTTTGGAAACAGTTTCCATTATAATATTTCCTCTAATTGTCTGAAAACAGTTTTTAGTTTCACATGTTTACATTCTCAAACAAATTTGGTTGGCCAGAAATTAAAAGACATTTTTTTTATTATTCATTTTAGAGCTTATCACAATTTAGAAGAGGAAAAAACTTCACTGATATATTTTTTAAAATAGACACATTATCCCATCTCTTCCCAACTTTGGTCACTAGAAAAATTTCTATTAGTTGTTTAATCACCTTGCGTTGAAATAAAAAGCCACCCAACCAGAGCCTAATTGATCTTTGAGAGGTGAGGACAATTCAGTTTCTTATCAGTCTTATGAGACTCTTGATGCGGTCCCAAAAATATTTCCTATCATAAAAAGGAAGTGAGAGAGGTACCACTGAGACATTATTTGACAAAGTAAACAGTGTAGGGCTTGTGTGTGCAGGTGTACCTATGGGCTGGGACCGGTTTTAGCTATTTGAACATTTTATAAACTCAAAGTATCTCGAATTAGTATGCTAAACAATAAAGTTGACATAATCTCCAGTTCAGAAATACTGCCTTAAAGACTCTACATACCTGATCCTTGCATGAGCAGTCTTCATCCATGTAACATCACCAACACAAATCGATAGTCCGTATTCAAGCAACAGCTCCAGGAAAATAGAGTGCGTCACCATAACAGCTTGTATCATGCGCCTTCTTTTTTATTCATAGATCTATCTATTCATTTATGATTTCATAATAATAACATCACGCTTATTCACTGATTATCATCCTCCCCGTTTTCCAGATGAGCTTGGCTTATTAAGCTTCCAACTTCTTAACAGGGAGTCTTAAAGCTGCTGCAGGTTCCCACTGAGCTGTCTCTTTGGAGCAATTTGACAATAAAATGTGTACATGTAAGCTCGCAATTAGCCTGTCAACCTAATTGAGCACCGGGCTCCTCTCTTGCTCCATTGAAACTCAAAATGTAACAAAGTGATATAAGCAAGCAAATTAAATCCTTGGATGAAAGATAGTGAAAGGTTTGGGATGAACTTTCTTCGCTTCCAATGCCTGTAAGCCCAGTGCACATTTATATAGCATGCCTGTAAGCCCAGAGCAGATTTACATAGTAAAACTCAGTATGTAAGGTAAAGAAGACATGATAACTGTCGATCTCAGGTGACTATACTATATAGAAAATACATGATTCTTTGAGTAAATATATAAAATGAATGGAGTTGTTAAGAGAACATGATGCATATATGCTTCATAATTGGTTGTATTTAAAGATGCATCATACCTTATCTAAGACTCATCAATAAATAAAGCCAGAAAAACATCATTCATGATTTTGAAAGCAAAATGATGATTCATCGAAGCACAAGTTGATGACCCAGTGACTTGACCAAAAGTGCCATGCAAACCAGTGAGACTTTCTGTTTCTCAACAGATCTGCTCCCGTTCGAATTTAAAATTTAAGGCATTGAATGTAAAACACCATATCATAGTTCCAGGATAACCACAATTAAGATCCACAATCACTACAAGGAGGGGCGGGATGGGGTATAGAAGGTAACCACAATTAAGATCCATTAATCAACTCAAGAATAGAGCAAGGCGACCAAAATTAATTCATCTTTCCAGAGAATGAAAACATCAAATCAACATTTAACTTAATCCACACTCGAAACAAAGCAAAGTCGTGTGTTGTATGACAACCTAGTTCTTTTTTTAGGTAGAACCTATTCCTGAGAAATGGTAACAAGCTAGTCCTGAAATAATAAGGATTAATTCAATAGTTTAGCATCATCCCAACTATAGCTTATGTGCCAATTTTGATGTGCTCAGCCTCTCAAATGGTGTGCCTAGAGTTTCTGCAATCATGCTACCTTCACTTTCCCTAGAAACGCATCAAAGAATCTTCAAAAAGTAGTAGTGAAACGTGCATTGAGAAGCAATACCATAATAGTATAGTGACTAGGAATCCAAAGCCAATCTGTGGTGCTTTAACCAACAAAGTCTCAACATCAAAACTCCCTAAGAAAGACCGAGGAAATACTTTCTACATGTTGAGAACTCCAACCAGAAATGAGAGATGCACGAAGAAGGGGAAAAAAATCAAATTATTGATTTATAAAGCCATGTAGACATAGAAAGGTGGACAAATTTAGCTACAGAATTATAAGGTGTACAGCCAGAAAAAATTCCTCCAAGGCGATGTTGCTCCATGAAATTGAAACAATGCTAGGTATTGCAATTTTAAATTGATCATTGATGAAATCCTAATGTCAACTTTGATAGAGTGCAGAAATAACGATCACTTCAGATTCTGATATGGTAAAAACAGACATTCAAACTCCAACATTCCAATATTGTGTTGCAGTTCAAACCTAAGGAACTCAGTTAAATATCTTATCATTGGTGATCATCTGCATATTAATTTAAGTAAATAAAACAGAAAACAACGAATTGTTTACCTCATACAAATCTCATTCAATTAACCATTTATAAACAATTAGAGGCTTGATAAAATACAAGGCCATTTACAAAAATATCAACTATCAAACAAACTATGCCCTACAGCAACAACAACAAACCCCTAATATACAAAAAAGAAACAAGATACTGCCAACTTTCAAATAGTAATGTGCAGTCTTACAATTAATCCAGAAGTGTCAAACCCATTTTTGAAATCAAAATCCCCTGACAGAACTTTGCCAAACCTCAACGGACTGCCGATCCTTCCTCGTCACAAACATTTTGTTCCCTCCAAAAGCTAAATTTGTAACCCTTGCGCCTTCCATGTCCTTCACTCTCCCCATCAAATTCTTCCTAAAGACCCTTTCTGGCAATCCCTCTTCTCTCTTCCTCAACGAACCCATCACCACCTCAGACCAAAGCTCAATATCACCGCCCTTACTACAGAACACTTGACTCCCATGAGCCTCAATCTTACACCCAACCCCTTCTTTCCTCACATTCCCCACCTTCCTATCGTCACCTAAACAAACCCACGAATCATGCCCCTCGCTCCCTAACTTCCTCAAATCTGCATTAAACACCTCTCCAGAATTCACCCCAACTTTAAAAATCGATGACAAACTATCTGAAACAGTAATATCGGAAAAACAATCAACTTTTTCCTTGAATTCCCAAACCACATTTCCACTCCTTATATCCCAGAACTTCACATTCCCTAACACGCCTGACGGTCCACTGTGAGACCCTGCCGCCATTACCACATTATAACTCTCTACCCACTTCAATTTCGTGGCTGGTATAGCAGAATCCAAATCAGCACCGAATATTTCATAATGACCAATCTCAGTAACTGGAGAAAAGGTCTTTAAATCATAAACCATTATCGAATTCGAGTTTCGCCTACTTGATTCGAAACTCGTAAACAACATATCATTAGATGACCCAATTGCTTGTACTGTTGACCCCGATTTAGTCACATTTTCCCAATTCAATGTCTCCAAGACAAAACCCTTTTTCTCAAGATCCAAAATTTGCAACCCCGAGAAGTCAGTAGCCCCAGCAGCCACCAAGTTTGGGGAAATCGCTAGCATAGAATCAATCGCAGTGAATTGGGTCAAAGTCGTTGACTTTCTCTGCAATGACCAATCAAAAGATGTGATCTTGCTACCATGAGACACATGCAAGGTACCATACGGTGTCGTAGCAACCGCTGACGCCGTGTCCCGGCTATTCAAGGGCAAGATTAGGGTTTCCTGGAGGTTAAAAGGGTCGAATTGAGATGGGTTTGAGAGAGAATTAACCAATAAAGATTCAATCTTGTAAAACTTTGACTCTTCAATCAGGTCTTGGAGATCATAAGACTTGGCCTTTGAAGGGAGATTTCCGGTTCTTAAGAGGGATAAGAGGATAGAGAATAACTCGGGGTCTCGGTCTATGAAATGGGGACCGAGATGAGTCAACTCGGAGAGCTGGGAAAAGAGGGAACTTGGACCTGCTAGAGTTAGAGTTTGATCTGTTGTTTGAAAGATTTGCCCACCGACGTTAATTGTTACTATGCTTGATCCTGTTGATGGATTGAGTATGAGTTTCTGGAGATTTAGGTTGTCGTTTCGAGAGGCCATGGTAGTTGTTGTAAAGGTGGGCATTGCTTTTGTATTTTGTAATTTTTTTCTTCTATGCCTTCAAGAAGAAAAATCCCAAAAATTGAGTAGGTGATGGTGGGCTAGTGGTGGAGGTGGAGGACGGGGCCGGGGTGATTGTGTTATACAAGGTCAAGCAGGTTGGTCTTTGATTTGTTAAAAAATAAGTGGCAATGAAGGTTATTTTGATGGCTAGTGTCTTGAGGGGTTTTTTTTTTTCAATGTTTAAGGGTTTTATTCGTTTGAAATTAAAATAATAATGGTGGAGCCATGAGAGATGATAGACCATTTACTTGATTTATCCTGGAAGTGACGACTACAAGCTGAAAGGGCACAATGCAAAACAAAATCAGACAGAAGAAGATGATCCAAAATATAAAAATTCCATATCGTGTTGGTATAATGGTTGTTGAACAGGTGAGAATCCACATGTTTGACTACTGTAATCTTGCTGGTGAAATTTGCTTCTGTTAAACAGATCGGGAGAATTGCGCTTTGACCAATACTCTAGCAGTTCATGCTAATAAAATTATATTTTTTATTTTAATGATAACCTTCAGTTACATATCAATAGGTAACAAAATAACAGGCCTTTTAGCCCAACCAACACAGGTAAATGGGCTTTGTTGGAAGGGCAAAATCTTGGATATAAAAATAAATGCCTGCAAAACTTACGTACTAAAATCACATTGTGTTATAAAAAGAATTGAAAAATAAAGCCGTCGGGTTCGTCCATGCACGGTTTAGTGATGAAGGGCTAACAAATGATAGAGCTTTTAGCCCAGCGACACCGATATTTAGAGGGTTGACTTAGCTGGGCCTTTGCTGGACTTGAGATACAATAGTCGCAGGACTAACTGTTTGCAAACGAATTGAAATTACATTTTTTTAAAATTTTAAATTTTAAAATTTATATATATATTTTTAGATTGTTTTGGTATACTAATTTTAAAAAATAAAAAAAATATTATTTTAATATATTTTAAAAAAAAAATACTTCAAATCAGACGACAAGGATGATATAATCTTTATTAATATTGTATATGATACGCTATTCATGCTAAAAAAAAAAAAGCCAAAAAAACTATCATCTGCCCCTGTTTTCAGGTCTCGAAGGACTCAAAAACCGCCTTCATTTAAGGGTCAGTCTACCTTCCTTCCACGGCAGATGAAAAAAATCACTACAATTGGCTTCAGTAAGTTTGGCGCTTGGTTTCGGCGACCAAATTAAATCTTTCATGGCTCCACAAAGTAGGAGTGAAGAGGTCTATTTATGCACTGGCTAGCTAACATCTGACTGCACCATAGGGAAGAAGGACCAGTTCTTGGTTGTTTCGCCCTCCTTCCCAATAACACTTCCATTAGCCCACCAGTTCGAACTACTAGGTTTGTGTGAATCTCCTTCGTCAGCATTGTCAAAGTTAAATTCATTAACAGAGCCAAGAGTGATAGGCTGTTGCTTTCGATGCTGTGGTGCCTCCCCATCTGTTGAAGGTGTCTCTGGTGTATCATTAGATGTGTCACCAGATCGACGCTCAAAGCTTTGTATCAATTCACCATAATTCTCTTCTTCTTTAGCTTTTGTTCCATTTTCCACATATTCTGGCACAGTTTTAATAGAACATGCTGGCTTCTCTTCCACACATCTTGAGGCATCTTCGACACTTAACTCGAAAGAGAATCTATGATTAACAACTTGATCATCATCGTGTCCATTTTCTGAATGAGGATGTGAAGCAACATCAGAAAACTGACGACGCAGGAGAAAGTTGGGCGATCCGTGCCTCACAGAATCTGGAGTCAGAGCCCCTGAATCTTGATAGGATCCCCATTCACGGGTGGAAAGCTTATCAAGGTTCAAGAGCTTTGGAGGTCCACCCATTCGGAATTCAGGAAAGTGAGGACCACCAACAGCAAATTCACCATCAGGGAAAGGAGATGATGTGCCTGAGCCTGAAATGCCAGAGCTAGGTGAAATGAGTTGGCCAACTGAGCTTCCAGGATGAAACTGATAAGACTGAAAATCAAATGGGAATCTCAAACCAGTAACACCATTTCGCAGGGTAGGGTCAATGAATTGAGCGAAAGGCACCTCAGGCGAGGAAGGTGTAGTCAAGTGGACAGACTCGGGAGGAGGAGTGAAAGGAGCAGTTGATGGTTCAGTGGTAAAAGCTGAGAACACGGGTGGTGAGACTAACTGGTTTTCATGGGCATAAGGACCAATAGCAAAAATAGAGGCAGGCCCACTGGGAGAGTACATGCTAGCAGATATAGAGGAGCGGGACACTAAACCTGCCGGTGATTGTGTAACAGAAGGGGGTTCTGATTGAAAGAAAGAGGCAGGGGAGGAGGGAGGTGCAACAAAGGGGAACGTGACTTCTGGTGCTTGGGCTGAATTTTCAGCCGCAGGAGCACCACTCCCAGGAGCTGGTGGTTCAGGAAAAAGGACAGCATGCCCAATTTGCCTTTTGCGCTTCTGATATCCAAAACACCAATATATGCTCCAGTGGCTTCTCCATCTTCGCTTCTGTTACACAAAACTAGCATCAGAAAGCTGATTTAGAACATGAAATCAGACAAAATATCCTCTCGAGCAATTCAGGTTTATTTTTATATTTCTCATGACAAGAGATTCAGAGAAACTCTCATGCACTAACCATGAAGGAAACCAATGAATAGAATTCCATGTTTTAACACACTGAGCAACTCCATCGATTACGAATCAAAACAAGACATGTTATGTTATGTTTACTTTTGACAGATTGACGAACAATAAATCACTATAGAGAAAAAATAGCTTATATTTATATATTACTCCGCTGCTGCTGCAACTGTAATAAACAGAGCTCATTATGCCTAAACACTTCAAATTTTATTGATCACTACCCATCACAAGAACAAAAAAAAAAAAGGAGTTGATAAATAATGATATAGATACAAATAATAAAAATCATCAAGCATCCAACAACGATAATAAAGAAATTACTAACCAAGAATTCCTCTTTGAAGCAGCAGGTTAGGAGAAAGAGAAAAAAATGAGAAAAACTGACATCAAGTGCAGGAAATGGCTTAAAGTAAAAGTAATAAGCAACATCTAGTTTGATTCAAATCACATTGGTTGAGTGTCGAAACAACTTTATCAAACAGCTCCCCTCTTATTTGGACCTTGAAACCGCAAATCCTTTCAGTTGCACGAAATCTCTGCTCTTAATCTATAGATAATCCTGAGTCTATGATACATTTATAAGAAGTAGAGAGATTAATTTCAACTAAAAAAAGGCACTTTCATATATTCTCTTAGCAAAAACAAACTTGAACCAGATATACAAAAAGTTTTTGCTAAACAAAGCTAGACAAAGAAAACACAACATGTAAAGCAGCATACCTTATCCAACCAAAATTTGCTTTGATTTTGCTTCGAAAAACTTAAATAAATGAAATCAAGATCACAGGAATCACCACTTGATCTTATTTAAAACTCCTAATCTCAAGCATTGTAAGATTATTAAAAACAAAATTAATTACAACTACCTGAACCGTAGCTTGAGGTACACGGTTCTCAGCAGAGGCGATCGCAGTAGCGGCAGCGTTTATAGTCTCTAGAGTATTGTTTGCAGCTCTCGACTCTCCATTCACGTCTCTCATCTCTGCTTATTTTCTTTCCTCTCTCTGTTTTCCCGGAAAATGTTTGCGTTCGGGCTAGAGAACTGAATCGTAGGAGAGAAAATTCGAGTGGAGAGAGAGTGATGAAAAGAAAACTAGAAAACCATCTCTTCCTTCAGTTTTTGGTTATGCAATTTATCATCTCTCTCTCTCTCTACATATCTGTATGTAGAGAGAGAGAGAGAGTCTGCGTCTGTGTTTTAAGTATTCTTGTGGTTTTAGAGGTCAAACACGGCAATTGGGATCAATTAATTTTCTTCGACGACGACCAGACGTTCTGCTTTTCTGGTATTTTGCTACGGAATAATTATGGTATTTATTAAATCTAATTTTACCATTTTAGCCTTGTGATCCACTCCAATTTTCTGCCCTGATGTTTCCTTTTGGCCATTGCACATGGTTTGGAGTGGGAATGGGAAGGAAGGAAAGGGTGTAAATGTAATTGTCGAGGGTGTAATTGTTTATATATATATATAAATATATATATAGATTGTTAAAATGAATGCACGTGTGGCCATCCCACTTCTAGATGGTGCGCGCGTGCATATACCCCGCGGCCCGCCTCCCTCAACGAAAGTTCTTGCCCTTCACCGCCTCCCTTCAACAAAACTTGCACGGCTGCTCTCCCTCCCTCCCTCCC
>Ga0325414_1003165_pt1 | contig 17021 bp, 5 predicted proteins | sample PopdelMetagenome_8_FD_206183 | JGI IMG/M metagenome (GOLD analysis project Ga0325414, IMG submission 206183) | Populus deltoides microbial communities from Bellville, Georgia, United States - Leaf-PdKOR-R3 | ecosystem: Host-associated > Plants > Phyllosphere > Phylloplane/Leaf | place: USA... | reverse complement strand
GAAACATCTAAAAATAAAAATAAAAATAAAGGGAAAGTTAAAATTTAAAACAGTACAACATAAATAAAATAATAATATTCTAATACAAAGAAAATATCAAATTAAGCATCATCTTTATTATATATATATATATATATATATTTAATCTTAACCAAAAAATTAAGAATTTGTTATTCTGCTTTTAAAAATCCAAAAATATAGAAATGTCCATTTAACAAATCCAAGATAAGCAAAAATATAAAACTATGATATTTGCTTCATTTTATTCCATTACAAATGAAATAAAATGTTTGAGAATGTAATAATAATTATTTTTTAAAATGATTTTTTATTATAAAATGTATTAAAATAATATTTTTATTTAAAAAAATTATTTTTGATATTAATATATATCAAAATAACCCAAAAAATACTAAAAAAATTTATTTTTTATAAAACATTATTTTAACAACATTTCCAAACTGCATGAAAATGATCAACATTACATGAGACCCCATCCGAAAGCTCAAGTGCTCAGCTTCTCTCTCTCTAATCAGAGGAGTGCAACTCACGCCATAATTAAGAGCGTGGTTTATAACCTTTATCTCTCTAATTAACAAAGTGATTATCTTAATGAGCTTTTGAAAGAATCATAGCCTTTCCACTTCTTGCCAAATTGGCCTTGGTCAGACTTCAGAGAGGGCTTGTTCACGCCGTCCGTACATTGTCGTCGCCTGTGCCCTGGTCAAGCGCGAAGTTTTTTTTTTTTTTCGCCAGGCTTAAATTTTAGTGTCGCTATTTGTGCACGTGTGAAACTTGGCCCGCTGCGTGCCATACTCATGCCTCCACGTTCCTTGCCCCTGGTCCACAGGAACCTCCCGCTCCACACCTGCCTAATTAATTAAAATTAAAGTTTGAGTAAATTAATATATAAAAAATAAAGAATTGCATATCTTAGCTATTTTTCATGTTTTTTGATGGGTAACAGAAATCTATTTAATTGCATAGCTTTGATTTATTGGATAGAATATTATACAATATACAAAATTAATACATATTTATGTCTTAAAGTTGCATTGAATTTATATATTGTTGGATTTTTGTTAATACTTTTTTATCTACATATTTATACAGCATTATTTAATCATGTTTATTAGGCAGCATTTCATAATTATTTTTTCGATATAGTTAAGATATAAATGTGTTTAGTACAAGAAAGAAATGAAGACATAAATATAAAAACAACCTTTTAAAATAAATTTATGCTGTTTCAAAATAATAAAAAAAGATATATATATATATATATATAAAATAAATTTATGCTCTTTCCGGTTCTGTAGAAACTGGTGCCTTCATACTCTGGAAAGGCCACGTCTATTATCATTATCAAGTTGGGATCTCACTGTTATGCTGCTATTTTTAGGATTCTCATCCGCACAATGAACTCGAAAACTTTGGGCTGCTAAAAATGGAGGTTCACTATGAACATTTTAGCAGTGAGGTGAATGTTGGAAAAAGATAGTAAAAAAAGAGAGAGAGATTAAGAGTAAAATAGAATTTTTACATTTTATTATATCTTATCTGCCATCAACCAATCATGATATATATAGATAATCACTTTATTTTATACATTATTACTAAATATAATTCTATCTCTATTTATTATTTGGTCTCGTCTCATTTATCTTAATTGCTTGTGTTTTTTTTATCTCAAAATACTGACCAAACGCTATTTAAGATAGTATCTCTATTTATTATTTGGTCTCGTCTCATTTATTTTAATTGCTTGTGTTTTTTTTATCTCAAAACACTGACCAAACGCTATTTAAGATAGTATCTCTATTTATTATTTGGTCTCGTCTCATTTATTTTAATTGCTTGTGTTTTTTTTATCTCAAAACACTGACCAAACGCTATTTAAGATAGTATACATAAAAATAATAGGGGGGAAATGTGAATGGTTGAAGGGAAGAATATATAGACATAATAAATTCAGGTTAACTCGACTGACCCTTTACTCGCAACATGAAATTAGGATAAAAAATAAACTTTCAAAAGAAGGACCGAACAAAAAAGACTGAAGTTAAATAATAAAACATTGAGTAAGAAAATACAAGTTAACTCAGGTTAACTTGAATAGCAAACACTCAGGACATCCCAACAAAAAAAAAAAGAAAAAATCACATGGCTTAATGACCAATAATTTTTCCACTATTCATGATCAATACCGATGAATAGGATAGAATGGAAAACTCCCTTTCATTATCAAAAATGAAAAAAAAAATCTAGAATATACTTTTATTGTTTATCAAATTTATGGTTTGTATTGGTGCAAATCCAATTACCTTAATTTTCAATTGAAAATGCATGAGAATCCTCTATTGGTAGCAAATGATTATCAACATCGTGGTAAAAATAGGACTTTGGCCATTGCACAATCTCTCACACGTCATTTGAATGGCACATATGTCATTATGTGTTAACGAGTGTGCATCAATAATGTTTTTTAATAATATTTAAAAATATAAAATTATCAAGTCATTCTTAATAAAACCTAAAAATTACAACAAAATCAGTAAAAAAAGATCAAAACACCCTCACAAATAACTTTTGTTTTTTCAAATTGCAAGGTTAATTCCACTATTTTATTGTTTTTTTAAAAGAAAAGAAATGATGATGAAACCTTTATACATGTATATTTTGTTCTCTCTTTCAAGGGCATAGCCATAACTCTATTGCTTATTTTTTTAAAAGACAAGAGTCGATCACCCAAAGATTTTTTTTGCTTTTGAAGGAAAAATAGTCATTATATTATAATAAAGAAAACATGTCCAGACCATTTTATCCCTAATAAATTTTTGTAATGATGAATATATTCTATGAAAAAAATATTTTTAACCTTGAAGACTTAATCATTTTTTTTTTGGTAAGGACATTATATTTATACTATTTTAATCTATAATTTTTTTTATTTCTAGAGCTATAATAAAAAATTAAACTCATTTAGTTTTTTTTTTAATATGAAGCTCATCATTTTATTTCCTTTTTCTTTTTGAATTTTGTATTTAATAAATCTGAGCCCATCACGTTTGCTTCGTTAGTTTTTAAAAATTAGGCCCAATTCCATGTCTAACATGACCTCTTTTGTGAAAATATCTGTATAATGATCTTGAACAAGTACATAGTCACATCGGTGGTGTAGCTATTGGTTGAAATTGAGCTATGAACACGACAATTAGCTCTCAATCAAAGGAAAATGATTGTTTAAAAAAAATTGTGAAAGGAAAATTAATAAAAATCATTAAACAAAGAGAGAATTTTATTGTAATTCTTCTTATAAAATACTATTAATTATAATAATATTTTTTAGTTTTTTTAATTATATTATTTAATATTAGTTTTATTGTAAATCGAGTTTTATAATTTTTTTAATTTATTTTTATGATATTATTTTAATCGCATAACGTGAACTATGAGATTTAACGAGTTGATCCGAATTTTTTTTTTATTAATTTTTTTTAAAATTTATTATTTAATATTAGATTATTTGAGAACTAATCTTTGTTATTTATTTTAATTTGCTTTATATAAATTTATTATTATAAAAAAAAAACTAAAAAAGAATGAGATTTTATTGTATCTCTCCTCACTAAATACTAATAATGTTTTTTTTCTGTGAATTATTTTTCAATTTCAATAATATTCTTCAATATTAGGTTTATTCAGGATTTAACTTTATAATTTTTTTAATTTACTATTCATGAGATTATTTTAATTTCATTATCTTGACTATGGATTTGACAGGTTCATTCGAGATTTTTTTTATTGATTTTTTTTTCAAATTAATCTTTTAATATTAGGTTAATTGACAACTAGGTTTCATTATTTGTTTTGATTTGTTTTTTATGAGATTATCAATGTCTCATGAATCAAGTTACATGTTTGGCGGGTTAATTCAAATTGTTTTTTATATTTTTTTAATTAATTTTTAAATTTTAATTTTATATTTTAATATTAAATTTATTAGGGATTGAACTTTATAATTTTTTACAATTTATTTTTTATGATATTATCTGTTAGGTTACAGTCAAATACGTCAATCTTTCTGTTTATACTATTGCATAGTTTTTCTTGACAAAAAAAAAAAAAAAGTATTTCCAAATTATCCCATGAATCGAAGGTCTCGTCATTTCTTTTCATGCCATCTTAGTGTCTATACATCACATCATCTTGCAGAAAAAAAATAACTTATTTCAATAAATGTCCTTGATATTATAAACAAATCCTATCCCTGTTCATAAGTTATAAATTAGTCCCTATAATTTTGTACCAAATTAAATAATATCTCTAATTAAAAAAATTAATTAATTAATCATTTTCCCTCTTTTCATGTTCTTTTGTAAAGCTAGAAATACTAATTTATAATTTACTCCCCAATTCATCTAACCATTTTATATGAAAAAAAACTACAAAGACATTCCCCACTTATATATGCAATTTCAATTAGGTCACAAACTTTAAGATTTAAGCAATTATATTCTCAACTATCAAATTGCAATAAATACTCTTCATCCTAAAAGATATTAATATAATTTATTTATTATGTAAGTTTTTGCACTAGTCGTGAAATCAAATCAAATTTCAGCAAAATATCTTCAATCTTGAGTCTCCTAAAATTAACCCCTGCCTATGAAATCAAACGTGATGATTAACTATTTTTTTATAAGTTTCAAGATATTATTTGTTTGCTGAAAAGTAATTTTTTTGAAAAGTGGTGTTTTTAGAAAACAGATTTCTAGAAAGTAAAATATTTTCTGATGTTTGGTAGAATCATGAAAAATAAGTTGAAAAACACTTTCCAGCGTTTGGCTATATCATGGAAAATAAGCTGAAAAATAAATTGTTAATATTTTTTTCACGTTTATTAAAATAATAAGGAACAAATCTTACAAATTAAAACGTTGAATGCGAATAAAATTAAAAAAAAATATAATTTCATAAATTATCTCAAATAAATAAATATCAATCAAAATAATAGAGATCAAATCTAATAGATAAAAAAGTTGAAAGATGATGAAATTAAAAAAAATTATAATTATATAAATTATTTCAAATAAAATAAATAACAATCAAAAGAATGAGAACCAAATCTGATAGATAGAAAATTTCAATTAAGAAAATGATAAAAGAAAAGCAAATAACAATCATAAAAATAAAGATCAAAGTTTATATAAAAATCAAATTCGAAGGGATGAAATTGAAAAAAAAAATCAAAACAAAATATATAGCAATCAAAAGTTCGAGGACCAAATTTGATATAATCAGTAAATAACATGACATTCCTAAAATTTCACTACTTCTGAAAAGTATTTTCTGCTCAAAATAAAAGGAAAATACTTTCCTAGAAATCAAGTCAAATTTTTCTTTGACTGGAAAATGTTTATCGTTGACCAACTTTCCTAATAATAAACAAACATAAGAAAGTTTGGAAAATGGTTTTCAGAAAACCACTTTTCGTGAAACAAACGAGGCCTAAGTAATCAACTTTAAAATCAAAATATGACTAGGATGATTATACATTTAATTCTCCTACACTTAGTGTCTGGATAAATTTCTTCCTCGATTAGTTCTTTACTATGAGGCCATGAGTAGCCAACATTATTTGATAAAACCAATGTTCTCTTAGTTCCTTGACTTGGTTCCTTTACTATGAATTGTTTTTGCTAAAAATATTTTTTTATGTTTTTAGATCGTTTTGATGTGCTGATATCAAAAATAATTTTTTAAAACTAAAAAAAATATTATTTTAATGCATTTCTAAAAGAAAAACATTTTAAACCACAATTGCTACCACAATCCCAAACAAGCCCTTCATCAGTTTACGAAGCAAGATTAGGGAGTTCGATTTATGTTTTAACAAGTGGATGGTGCGTATGTTAAGATTGTGAAATGTGGTGGAGGGAAATTTATAATGAAATCGGTGGACAAGATATGAAAAACATAGTCATACAAAAAACCCTAGAAATTAAATGATGGGATAAATTCTACAATTTCTCGAAAAACATGTATATACTAGCTATTTCATCAACACTTTATCATGGGTCGGATAATTTGTTTTCAGAAAAAAATAACATATAGGCTTTTCCAACATATTTTTTCATATAAAAAATTCTCAATTATAAACCAAAATGCTTATACACACATCTAATTAATCAATCGATATTTGATCAAGAGATAACTAAGATTAAGATATTTGATCTCGTAACATGAGATATGTACTCAATTATGTTTGGTAAGTTTGTTCCTTAGAAAAAAATTTGTTTAATCAAACAATTATCCGTGCCAATAAAAAGATTAAAAAAATCCATTAGTGAAAGCAAATTGAATAAAATTGTGAAGCCCAACTATCAAACAATTCAATATTGAATGACAAAAAAGCAAAAAAATAAAATAAAATTGGTTAACCTACTAACCTCGTGACAATGGACACATGATTAAGATAGCTCCATATAAAGAAAAGTGAAAAAAAAATCAAAGATCAATTCTAAAAAAATAATATTGAAGGATTAAATTAAAAAAAATAAATTTTCAATACAACAAATGCATGGTTAACCTGTTATGCCACCGCGGAAGGCAACGTTTGACCACCAAACACATGAAGAGAACACCAACGCATTTCTAATGCCATCGCAGAAGGCAGCGTTTGACCACCAAACACTGCTGAAGATGCCGCCCAAAAAGCGCCTGCATGGTATGTGCTAGCCATCTTTTTTATTAATATTTATATTTACTAAAAGACCAAAGTGCCCCTTAGTCTTCCCAAGTATAACAAAAAAGCCAAGAGTAAAAGATGAAAGAGCCCTCTGTAAGGAAACTTTAATTTTTTTGATACTGAGGATGGTTAAATAATCTTACTGTGCATAAAAACAAAAATCTTCATAAAGCCCCTCCACCAACCTGATTATATAAAACAACCATTACAAAAATATTAAAATGTATTTGACCACTAGTGAATGAGATTTTACATTTTTATGGTAATTAAGTCACTTTACTATTCATAAAAAGTTGAAAATACAATAAAACTCTACACATTAGATTTAATAAATTTTACTCTAGAGATAATAAAGTTATTTTACTATGCATAAAAGATGTGAAAAGACCGATCTACCCCATCAACATGGTAATAACCAATGAACCCTTTTGCTAAAAGTAAAATTAGCAAAATACCGTGAGTTACTACATTATTTGACCCACATGTTTTAGGCTTTTTTGTTTTTATTTTAATATTTAGTATAAATTTCAACTTTAGTAAATTGATAGTGTACAAGTATGTGCCATAAATAACTAATAAATAAAAAAGAAGGAAAAGGCATAAGAAGATCATGTTGACGATGGTTATGTGATACATTACTTCATTTGCCAATAATTAAAGTACTACCAGATTTGATAGTTTTATCAATGAAATTTTTTATCAGTATTTACATTAGTAGTGCATCGGTACGTATGTTACCAACGGACTCATGGACAGAAACAGTCTGTCAGAAAAACTTTTGTCGATAATTTATGAACTGTAGATGAGTTCGTCAATAATAAATATACCGATGGATTTATAGACAGATAAAGCACGCCAAAAAAATTACCCAATTTATTCCATTGGTAAATATAATATATCATCGACATAATATCATCTGTAATTCTTGTTAGTGTATTAACAATAGCAATGATATTTGCAGTAATTCTTTTTCAAATCTTTGGTTTTGTCAATAACTCCATTAGTAATAGTGACATTTACAATAATTATTTTCCAACTTTTTGGAATATACTGATAGAGTTGTGCCATCGATAACCCCGTCAGTAATATATATATATATATATATTATTGAATAAAAATAAAAAAATAATTAAAATAAAATAATTTATATAAAAATAAAATATTTTTTAAAATTTAAAAATTTGTATGTTTAAATACAATAAATCTAAAATAGAAACGGTGTTGGAGGAAGAGAATGCTGGCTGTCATCAAAACCGCGATGCCAATTAGGGGGTGCATATAAATCACCCATATGTGATTTCGTCTCCATTACCAATCAACAAAATTCTTCATAATCAATAGTGAGTTGTTCATATTTATCATTAAGACAGGATGTCTAATTTGATACCTATTAGTCTAACATCGTCGCAAACTCTAAAATTTGAATGCTCAGAATTGATTGCGAGCATTCAACTGTCGGAAGCACAATGAGTCGTTTGCAAGTTATCAGCTGTAGTGTTAGAGAGTCCATACACCCAAATTCAATTGGGCCCATTGGACGATCTTGCCTCCAACCATAAATTCAAATTGATATCTAGATGGATCAAATGATCATCCCCGTATCTCTCCTACAACCGGTTGTTATATGTATCATGGAAAGAAAAAATAAATTCATCAAATTCAAGGAAATAATAGCTTAAGAAAAAAAATGATTGAAAACCTACATACCATAAAATGTTAAGCTTAACAATGAACTGTTGCACCCTTTTTTAGTGGTCATCACTCTACACATGGGCTTCAAGAAAAAGCTTCATCGAGTTTCGTTCGCATCCAAGAACCGTAGCTTGCAATAAAGAAAATGTTGTGAGTAAAATATATTTACAACAAACAACTAATTAAAAAATTAATATAACAAAAAAATCCTACCATTCGCTTCGCATGCGAAATGAACAGAATGAAGTCGCAGGTGTGCGTGGTAATGGAACCGTGAACACTCTAGTTTTGGTTATCCATACAGGATTGTGACTATCAAATGAAACACACGGATGTCATGTGTTGAATGTTTTCCTCCCATACAACCTCTGAGACGTACGACAGTTTGAAATCCTTCCAATCCACTACATCATTCCATCCTAAAAGCTCTCTTTCTTTCATATGTTTTTTGGTGTTCTTTTGTGCCTCATACTGAAAATCACATGAACTATATGGTACAAATTAATTATATGTTAGTAAATGAAAAATAAAATTTTAATATTTTTAAAAAATATCCTTTGATCATACTTAATTGCAGCGTTATTCTCTCAAACCCACATCGTAAAATTATTATTAGATCTCTCCCATTCAAATTTTTTCTTGAAGTAAAAATTTATAAAAGGAGAATTTCAGTAATTTCAATAAACGGTCCAAATTAACATAAAAAATATTTAAGTTAATACTAATATTGAACCTTGAACATCATGCATTTCCTTGAGGTGTCCATTCAGGATGTTTGGAAACCTTGCTCCATTAGAAACAATGAAATTTTCATGTCATTGTGAAAGCAAAACAAACTTACGTTGAAAGATCATCCTTCTACTGGGCTTCGTACTTACGGGTAAATGGATCTCGTTGTGAAGAGACCCCCTTTGACATTACGACATCGCACTCGATAAGCCCACATCCTGAATCAATGCTTGTGCCTCATGTGCCTATTCTTGTTTGGCACATAATGACTGATGGTCATCAACATTACTGTTAGAAGAACTACAATAATCATATCTTTGCGACATGCAATAAACTTTTCCTTAGGCAAATACACAAATAAAGGATAAAAAAAATTAAATGATTCTTATTTTTTAAAAAATGTTCAGCGACATCTCTCATATATAGGAGACCATCCAAATTTTTAAACCTGTAAATACACAGCATATATGCTACAAAGTAATTGATTTTATTCAATTTCTTCTAACAATTTAGCATAATTCAATTTCATAGATAATTTTTATTCTCTACGTGATAATATTTTTAATCATAAATTTATTACAAATTATTCTAAATTTACAAAAAATAAAAATAATAATTAAAATTAATCATATACAATTAATTGAAATTAAGCAACAAAATTGAAAATAAAACAACTAAAATTCAACAAAATAATGAAAAATTATTACAATAGCAACTAAAATTCAACATAATTATTTCTAAGTGATAATATTTTCAATCCTAAATTTACAAAAAATTATTCTAAATGGAAAAAATACAAAATAATAGTTAAAATTAATCATGCGCATTTAATTGAAATTGAACAAAAAATTTGAAAACAATAACTAAAATTCAACAAAATAATACAAAAATTATTTCAATAACAACTAAAATTCATGTCATTTATTAATTCATGAAATTATTAAGAACACAAAATTGAACAAAAATAATGCAAAAAAAAAAGAAGTAAAAGGAATGAAAAATTCCTACCTTCATAACGTGCTTTATTTTGGCTTTTAATTAAAAAAAAGATATTGTTAATAAACTCAAAAAACAAAGAAAAAAATAAAAACATCATACCTTAGGATGAAAAGAGAAAAGAATGTTTGATCTTGGGTGAGAATGAGAGAGAGAGAGAAGGGCAGAGAAAGAGAGAGAAACGAGTGTGTGAGAGAAGAAAAATGAAGAATATGAAGCCTCGATATGTTTTGATTCCGGTCTTTTATTTCAGTTTTTACTGTAAGGAAATTAAATATTAATATTTTTAATATTTTCATTGGTGATTCCATTTATAAAGTTAAATGAAAATTTTAAACTTGCACGAAAATTTTCAGAAAGCCACTCAAAATACTATCGACAACTTTTCATTTTATCTGTATATTCATATGTAATGAACATCATGAACTGTGTTAGGGTAAAGGGGAACAATTCCTATGGTCTCTAAAATATACCGACAGACATATTATGTCGATATACTTTATGTAATGATCACTAGAATAGTGTCAATGTAAAGGGGCTTAGTTCCCATGGTCTCTTAAATATATCGACAGACATATTCTGGTGGTATACTTGTATGTAATGAACATCATGAACAATGTCAGGGTGAAGGGGAACAATTCACATGATCTCTGGAATATATCGGCTAATACATTCTTTTAGTATACCCGAATGTAATGTACAGTTTATCGGTATTTCTATCGGTGTAAAAAAGTGTCTAAAGTCAAATTATATATGTATTCCTAATCTATCAATCATGCAAATACTTAAATTCACAGTTGCACACACATCACAATAACACTAGTTCACATCACAACAATAGAATAAATATTTACTTGTCATTTAATAATAAATTAACATCATTGTCATTATATTAAAGTGAATTTTGTCCATAAACATTACATTACAGTTTATGGCATTATATATTCGTGTTGCGCAAATTAATCAGAATTCTCTTCTTATACATCAATTGACTTATCCTTATCTCCATCACAATCTTATATGTTAATTTCATCGCTATCATATTCATCAATCTGTGTTTGTCCGTTAGAGGTTAAAACATCATTCAACTCTTCAATGTCAATATCAATAAAAATCTTCTCGGCGATGTGAAAATTTGAATTTTTTTCTAAGTCATTAGACGGAGAAACTCGATATGGATCAACTAACTCACCAAGTTGAAAGACATCATCTCCCATAGTTAATTCATTGTTGTCATCCTGAACAACCCCGATATGACATATGGGTTTTGTTTTCACTATAGATAACCAATTAGCTCTTGAACAATCCTTCCTAAATGAATGATTGCATGTGTAACAAACTTGCTAGCATTGCTTGGAGAAAACAAAGACATTGTCGATGTTGTGGAGAGCCTTTAAATTAATTTTGACCAAACCATAATGATGATTTACTCTAATTCCTCTATCAATGGTGTCATACCATTAGCATTTGAATAAAATAAACATATCATATTCACTATGATATTACAATTCAATAACCTCTTCCAATTTCTCATAACAGTCAACTTCAAATTCATATGAAGTCGATCCCTTAACATAAAAAACCCATTGTTATGTCTTTTTGCTCAGCCCATATTCTTCAGTATGAAACACATATCCATTGATGGAAAACCTATTATAACACTTCCGGTTGATAAATGTGGTACATGAAGTATAACTATAAATAGTTAACAAGAAATGTGTAATGAAATTAAGTATCATGAGAGATAAGAATAATTAAATAGTACTTACATGTGTTATGAACCACGTGAAAAATTGTTCACCTTGTAATCGAAAGATTTAAGATTAAATCATTGTAAGTTTTGCGATAGTAAATGTTGCCTGCAAGGAATTCAATAATGTATCAGTTTATGGTATTATAAGAGCTAATTTGTTTGAAAATAACATGTTAAGCATTATACTTATTGAATAAAAGATCTCAGTTCATCATAATTAAATCATATAATTATATGTATGTCTGAATTCTATTTCTGACAAATATCTTTTCCTTACAATATTTTTTTGTATGGGTCATCCAGGACGCGATAATATTAACATATTTTCACTTAAAGACATTTCCCCACCATCATCATGCCTTGGAACTTGATTGATTCATGTTCTTAATTAAGGCTTAAAATATTACGAGATAAATGTTGAGATCTCTTCAATAATATAAGCTTCACATATCAAAGTCTATGCCTTATTTTTTACTTTTCTTTTAAAGTTGAACAAATACTTGCATGGAATTAAAAGAATGTTTTGAAATATGCAAAAAAAGATAATAAATTTTTAATTATGATGCATGTGTAAACCTTAATCTCTTAAATGGATATATCTATCTATATTAGACTGCGCCTCTAACTTTTGTATCAAATGGTAAATGTATGGGTAGATGCTCTATTGAGTCAAAAAACAATTGAGAGAATATCATTTTAAGTTTGCATATTGTTTGGACGATATTCATTTTAAACCTCTTCATGTGTTGTGTCTGCAACTTGTTGTAGCTTATATCTTTAAAGACGTGGCTAATCTCTGTGAGTGCATCCCATATCACTTTTTGCAATAAATCCTGGTAAGCTAATAGAATGAGTGTTTGCATAAACATATGAAAGTCACGGCTCTTCATTCCATATAATTTGCAATCCTCTAAATTCACTAACCTTGATATGTTCGAGGCATGTCCATTAGAAAAACACAGACTTTTAAGCTATTGGTAGACAAATAATTGTACATTCTTTTCTAAGAAGGAGCTGACTTTGGGTTTTGTTAAAAATAACCTAATACAAATCAACTACATATTTTTTACAGTGATAAAACAAAGCTATATTCATTATAACCTTGATGTTGTTTTTTGCCTTCCCCTTCATGTCCACCGTGTTGAAAATGTTCTCAAACATGTTTTTTTTATGTGCATGACAACAACGTTATGGCAAAGAAAATTGGTCGTGTAATAAGGAAACTCCTAAAAATACTTCGTTTACCTAATTATAGGTTAAACCAAAACCATGAAACTTTTACTTACCAGATTAAAAATCAAACACAATGTTACCGTACTTCGACATCACGTTATACAATTCTTCACCTAAAATAAGGGATGGTGCAACATCTCTTTCAATAATGCCAATAAAGAAGTCCTTTTTGTCTAAACTTGTGATTTGTTGGCAAGAACCATTGATGACAGTAAAAAAATTGTTTACTGTTGTTTATTAGCGTGAATGCCTTATTATTTTCCATACACTATAGACATGCTATTTTTCCACACACACACACACGATCTTTTTTTATTATTATCGTATTAAAGAAATTATCTGGCTTTCTATTCTTATTTGTGTGAAAATGATTTTTTTGGTCAAAACATTAAATCATATACCTAATTAGTGATTCTCTTAATCTATTAAAAAAAAAATTAAACATGACAATCAGTTTAAAATAGAGATGAAGTATATATTTAGTAAATACAAGAAAAAAAACATGTTTAATCCTAATAATATACCTAGTTACATGTTTTTTAGACATCACAATGTGGTTTGTTTTAAGAACATGACATCTAAATTAGTTGAATGTGCAAGTGAATTTCACATAGTTCATGAATTTGTTTTTTTAAATTACCATTCCTTCTATAAAAATCAAGAACATATCTATATATAAGGAGCGGGGATGAAAATATGATTGGTTTTACCTTATCCATCTCCACTTTATATTTATTGAATTCACAATGGGGTAAATATTCTTTTTTCCATAAGGTTGGGATGGGTTAGAGGATTCCCCTCAATTAAAAATATTTTGTTTAATTACTAAAAACATTTAAGAATTAATGCACAATACAAAAATAAATTATTATTATTTAATTTTAATATAATTCTAATATATAGTTAAACATAAAAAATCAAAAAATAAATTCAATAAAAAATATTTTTAAATATCATTTTTGTTTTTAAAAAATATGCTTAATTAACAAAAACAAAAAACATAATCGGATTCAAATTTCTCAAGGAAGATATATCCTTCGCTTCCATCCTTATTTATTTATCTAGACAGTCCTCAACATATAAAAATAAAATTGAAATATTTATTTTATTTAAAATATGAATATTTTTATATTAAAATAAATTATTTATAAGTCACATGCCTTGGTATTTCTCGTGATGATTTATTATTTATAACAATGATAAATAATCTTAATATATGTCTTTTAAAATGTTTTATAATAAATTTGTGTTATTTATAAGAATAATAAGTAATCTTAATATATTTATTTTAAAATGTTTTATAATAAATTTGTGTTGTAGTTCAGTCGTTAACAAGAGTGGTAGATCAGAGGTCATGAGTGTAAGGGGCATAATTATTTTCTAAATTGTGACATGCAATTATCTATCATTTTTTTTTTCTGCTTAATTAATTTTATAAGTTTTTTTCTTTTTAATTAATTTTATTTATTTATTTTAGTTCATTAATATTAATTTTTTTTCTATTTAATTATCGGCTGATGCCTTTAGTTTTTTTACTTCTGTTTTTACGCCTTTGACTATAGACTGCACTCTGCAGTCCACGGTGAAAAGGCTGATGCTTTTTATTTGTTTTTATATTTTTAATTAATTTTTTCCATTTAATTTAGTTTGTTAATGTTTAAATTTTTTCTATTTAGTTATCAAACCTCGGATCCCGAGTTTGACGGGTTAACCTGGTTTGACGGGTTAGCCCAATTAATTCTGGGTAACCCATCAATTTTTTTTTCTATTTAGTTATCAAACTTTCATGACAATAATCCAAGATTTGACGGGTTAACTTTCTTTGAAGGATTGACCCCATTAATTTGGATTATTTTCTTTTTCTTCGTTAGTTTTTTTTCTTTATGTTGGTTTTTTTTTAATTAATTTATTTAATTATCATATTTTTATGACACGACCTTGCAACCAGACCCATATCCAAGGCTATTGTGTCTGGTGTTGCAGTCAGACCCACTTAAACTTGGGTCTTGCAAGTTTAATGTTATTATTAATATTATAAATATTACTCTTAGGTCAAATGTTGCAGCCAAACTCAAGATTCTTGGTTATAGCTTTACAGAAATACCAAATATTTTTAGATCTTAACTTTTTTTGATATTTTTTATGCAAAAAAAATTAAGCCGCGACATCGCGCGGGTCATGTAACTAGTATCTATATACAGGGAGTACGGATGAAAATATGATTGGTTTTTACTTTATCCATCTCCACTTTATATTTATTGAGTTCACAATAGGGTTAAAGGATTCTTTTTCCCATCAGGTTGGGATGGGTTAGAGGATTCCCCCTCAATTAAAAATATGTTGTTTAATTACTAAAAACATTTAAGAATTAATGCATAATACAAAAATAAATTATTATTATTTGATTTTAATATAATTCTAACATATAGTTAAACATAAATAATCAAAAACTAAATTCAATAAAAAAAATATTTTAAAAGATTATTTTTGTTTTTAAAAAATATGCTTAATTAACAAAAAAAAACATAATCAGATTTAAATTTCTTAAGGAAGATATATCCTTCACTTCCATCCCTATTTATTTATTTATTTATCTGGACTGTCCTCAACATATAAAAATAAAATTGAACTATTTATTTCATTTAAAATATAAATATTTTTATACTAAAATAAACTATTTATAAGTCACTGTCCTGGTGTTTCTCATGATGATTTATTGTTTATAAGAATGATAAGTAATCTTAATATATTTATTTTAAAATTTTTTATAATAAATTTTTGTTGTAGTTCAGTCGGTTAACAAGCGTGGGAGGTCAGAGATCACGGATGTAAGGGGCATAATTATTTTCTAAATTGTGACATGTGATTATCTATCAATTTTTTTTTTTGCTTAATTGAAAAATAAATCGGGTCCATTATTGACCTTTTCTTTTTCTCTTTTCATGGTTTTTTTTACACTCCATAATAAATTTGTTAGATTTACTTAATCTTTAATTTTAACAGATTCACTTACTATTTATGTGTGTGTGTTTTCTCTTTATTTTTTTCTAAGTTATATCTTTATTTTTTTCAATTTTAATTACATCTTTCAACATTAGATATATTGAGGATTGAATTTCATAATTTTTTTTTATTTATTTTTTATAAAGTTATCTAGTCTTTGACTTGGACCGTAAGTTTGATCAATTAACTCAGTTGACTCGAGTTTTTTTCTCCTTTTTTAAATGATCTTTTTTTTTTCTTAACTTCATCATTCAATATTGATTTTATTAGGAATTAGATTTCATAATTTATTTTAGTTTGCTTTCTATGAAGTTATTTTTATCTTATGACTCAGGTCACCTACTTGACATATTAACTCAGGTTAATTGAAGTTATTTTTTATGTCAATTTTTTTATTGATTTTTTAATTTTAGATATATTCTTCAACATTAGGTTTATTGGAGATTATATTTTATAATTTGTTTCAATTTGCTTTCTATAAGGTTATACCGGTCTCATGATTTGATTCGTGGGTTTGACAGGTTAACCAAGGTTGAATCGAGATTTTTTTAATTGATTTTTTTTAATCATTTAACATTGAGTTTATTAGAAATTAAGTTTTATAATTTATTTTAATTTACTTTTTATGAGGTTATTATGATCTTATAACCCAAATACAGATTGACATATTAACCTGGGTTAACATGAAACAATTCAATTTATTACCATCTATTTTCTTTTTTAACATAAAAAACATTTTTTTTAAATAATTTATTATCATCTTAATATTTATAAAAATATCATTTTAAATATTTATTTTAAATTAAATTATATTTTTATTAAATTTTAAATCAGTCATCTAAGTCATTTAGAAAATTGCTTTAA
>Ga0325414_1003163_pt1 | contig 17022 bp, 15 predicted proteins | sample PopdelMetagenome_8_FD_206183 | JGI IMG/M metagenome (GOLD analysis project Ga0325414, IMG submission 206183) | Populus deltoides microbial communities from Bellville, Georgia, United States - Leaf-PdKOR-R3 | ecosystem: Host-associated > Plants > Phyllosphere > Phylloplane/Leaf | place: USA... | reverse complement strand
AAAATTTCATCGACACCTTGAGGTCTATATTCATAGTTGGTTAAAACAACTAGTGAAGTCCAACCCTAAAATATTGCAATGTCAAAGCATCAAAATAAAAATCAAAGGATCAATTCTTTTTTTATAAAAAAACCATATTATTATGAATTATTATTATAATTCACAATAATTTGTCTCATAATAACTTCACTATGAGACTTAGTTTTTTATTTAATTTTATTTTGTAATTTATGATTAAACCAATCATACTTGTCCTTAATTTATAATACCCTTGCTAGAGCAGAAATTACAAAACATGTTGTCCTTTTCCTTAATTTATAATACTCTTTTTATATAACACTAATAAAAAAAAATCAAAATGTATTTGATTTTTACTATGTTATATTTTTTTCTTTTATTATAATATCTACTGAATGAATCTATTCATAAATCATATTGAAACCAAATTGAAAACAAAAAGAATAGAACAAATATTTAATGAAAAAATCAAAATAATAATAAAGAGATAAATAACTAAATGGATAATTCAGTAAAAGAACATCTTTGCTTTTAAATTCAGTTGATTCAACAATTTGATCAATAACTTAGTTGACATAATTAAATCTAATAAAAAAATAAAAAGTAACATAATATTATTTTAATAAAAAAATATTTTACGTTAATCCACCAATTCAATAATGAAAGGTAATGTTTCAAGTCAGATCCAACGAGGACGGCAAATATCCTTACGGCAAGACAATGTTATGAATCATGATTGGAGTAATAAAGACATGGATGGATAAAGAAAAGAACAAAACAAAACAAAAATACAAGGAAACTTGAACTGTACAGATGCAGATGAAACAACTGCTCCAACAAGCACCAGCAGATTATCTAAGAAAAATTTACCATCATCATCAAAATCTCTCCACAGTCTTGCCCTTGTGAGGTAATAAAGTTTCATTCTTTGTGGTCATCACTACATAATTATAGCATTCATGTATAACATGTGCTTTTGATTCCAATTTCCTATCAAATCTTTTTTAATGAATTTCACTTGATTTGACTAGATATTCTCTCGTTTTTCTCTGTCAATTATTTGAGGGGATTCTGCATCTGGGTTTTGTGTGTTTGTTTGTGGGTTGGATTTTTTTGGGTTAATAATGTTCTGAAATGATTGGATTTATAGTCTTAGAGGATAGATATCATCTGGGTTTGGGTGAGTTTTTCTTTCTTTGTTTCACGAAATATTAAAATTTGGGATTATTTTATCAATAGGTTCTTTCGTTTGGTGCAAACAAATCAATGACAAAGTAAACTTTTTTCCCTTTTTGGTTGCATATATCATTTTTTTTTCCCTCTACTGCTGCTTCTTAGCTTCAATTATTCAATTTTGGATTCATGATGTGAGTTTGTCCGTGTGTTGCGACTTATGAGAGCTTGTATGTGGATTTTTCCAAACATTCATGCCAATAGCACACAATGGTTTTCGTTTGAATCGTCCTCTACTATATATTAACGTTTCATGCTGGTTCTGTTATAAATTTCAGGTTGTTGCTAATGTTCATTTTTTGACGGAAGAAGAAAAAACTAGTTTCGATGGACGATTTACCAGACCAATTGGTGTGGGATATCTTGAGCAGGGTCAAGAAAACTGTAGATAAAAACTCTGCTTCACTAGCATGTAAACGTATCTACGAACTGGATAATGAACAAAGACAATCTATGAGGGTTGGTTGTGGACTAGACCCTGCAAATCAAGCCCTGACATCGCTCTGCAATAGGTTTCCTAACTTGGCAAAAGTAGAAATAACATATGCTGGTTGGATGTCTAAGTTGGGAAAGCAATTAGATGACCAAGGGCTTGTCATTCTTGCCAATAATTGTCCTTCTCTGACTGATCTGACACTGAGCTACTGTACATTCATAACTGATATAGGTCTTCGGCACTTGGCTTCTTGTTCCAAGCTTTCTGCCTTGAAGTTGAATTTCACTCCAAGAATCACTGGTTGTGGCATTTTATCTCTTGTTGTGGGCTGCAAGAATCTTACAATTCTTCACCTTATTCGATGTCTTAATGTTATCAGCGTTGAATGGCTTGAATACATTGGAAAGCTTGAAACACTGGAAGACCTTTCAATTAAGAATTGCAGAGCACTTGGTGAGGGTGATTTGATTAAGCTAGGATCTAGCTGGCGAAAACTAAAAAGGTTGCAGTTTGAGGTGGATGCTAATTACAGATATATGAAGGTTTATGATAGGCTAGCTGTTGATCGATGGCAAAAACAGTGGATCCCGTGTGAGTCCATGTTGGAGCTTAGCCTGGTGAATTGTATCATCAGTCCTGGGAGAGGGCTTGCTTGTATGTTGGGGAAGTGCAAGAACCTGGAGAAGATTCATTTGGACATGTGTGTTGGAGTCAGAGATTGTGACATCATAGGCTTAGCTAAAAAATCAAGTAACCTTCGCTCAATTTCACTCCGAGTTCCTTCTGATTTCTCTCTGCCACTTCTGATGAACAATCCACTGAGATTAACAGATGAGAGTCTTAAAGCCCTAGCTCAGAACTGTTCAATGCTTGAATCTGTCCGGATATCTTTTTCTGATGGGGAATTTCCTTCCTTTTCTTCATTTACACAAAACGGAATCCTTAATTTGATTCAGATGTGCCCAATTCGGGAACTTGCTCTTGACCATGTGTATTCCTTCAATGACGTTGGTATGGAAGCTCTTTGTTCAGCTCACTATCTTGAAACCTTAGAGCTTGTCAGATGCCAAGAAATCAGTGACGAGGGGCTACAACTTGTGGGGCAGTTTCCTCGTTTGTGCATTTTACGATTAAAAAAATGTTTAGGGGTTACTGATGATGGATTGTACCCTCTTGCTGGGACAGACAAATTGGATTTCTTAGCTGTTGAAGATTGCCCTCAAATTTCTGAAAGGGGCGTTCAAGGAGCTGCAAGATCCGTGTCATTCCGGCAAGACTTATCATGGATGTATTGAACTTGTATTGGACTAAAAAGGGGGGTCTACAAATTTAATTTGTGCAGTCTTCAATGGATTTCTGTAAGTAAGTGATCATTATTTGCGATTTGATCAAAATCCTGTCTTCTGGATCCGTTGCTTGTTGTATGATTGTTACTTATAGCAGTCAGATTATTTGGCTGTGATTGCAAAATATGTAGTGCTGTAATTAACCATAAATTTGTTAAATAATACCATTGGCCTTGTGGATTTATTATGAAATAGCATTTTGAAACTTCAATTTTGCCATTTTTATCACTCGAAAGTTCTAGAAACATTACTGTAAGCATTTACGTTTTGAATTGATAGAACATTTTGCGGAACTGGTCACCTGAGAATTCCTAAACTAGTGAAATGCCTGATTAAAACTCCTATGTGCATTTTCACAGCCATAATGCAGGGCATCTGTCTGGACCTGCACTCTTCAAAACATACCTTGCCCAGTCAAATTTGCAACTCTTCAAAACTCACACCATAACAAGTTTCCAGAATATCCAGATGTTTCATATTTAATAATGATAAAGAAAATTAAGTAGTGTCGAATCATGGAAAAGCACGAGGTTTAGAACTCGAGTAGAATCATGCAATGCTTGGAAGATTGACAATTTTTCTCTTGGTAAGGTTCATTGTGCAAAAGACAAAAGAAAACCATTCCCCGTATCTAAGACTTACAGGGAAGGCTATAAAAGATAGAGAAAAAGGTAGAATCTTCTGTAACAATCTATCTTTAAAAATCATTATAGAAATTTTAGGTGATTTTATAACTTTCTGGTTTTATTTCAGCCAATAAATAGAGTGATTTTCCATAAAAAAATGGAAAATAAAAAAAGATGCATATGTTAAAAATATTTTAAAAACACTAGTTTATAAATTATCTTAGCAGCATATTTTTCAAACATGCCTTAAAACCCCAAAAATAAATACTTTTTTTAATATAAATTTTGGCTTTGCCAAATACGAAATTAAGCTTTAAAAGCTCATCTCAATCACGTGGACTAAGCTTCGCAACCTGGCCAGCACCCATAAACACAACCCATGATCAAAATAGAATTTTTGAAGATCAAATGGTGATTTTTGATTGAACATTATCAAGAACATCATGAAAACCTAAGAATCAAATCTAATCTAGAGACCAAGTTGCATCAAATCACAGGTACAGAGAGCTAGACCATGTAAAATTAAAGTTTAAAAACTTATTCAAAGAGAATAATATGCTAAATATTTCAAGAATCGAACCCGATAACCTAAAGCAAAAACCTAGGTCTTCAAAGGAATTAAGGATTGATTGTTCTAAACTAGTACTCAAATGAATTAATTGGAAGAAAAAACTCATATATATGTCTAGGCTTTGATTAAAACACGTAAGACAAGCTAATAACTTCAGTTTGCAAGAAATTTAAAATGGCAGCCTTTGAACATCAAACTTAGAAACCTAGAAAATGCCTTAAACCTAGAAAATCATAAAAAACCTGGAAAAAAAAAACAGAGCCTAAACTCAACAACCTTAACTCAAGCACACTCAAACTGATTTGCATAAAATATTAAAGCCTTAAGAAAACAAACAAAGAATGTAATGCAATAATTAAACTAATAAATACCACAAAACTTCAAAATGAATATCTTCAACACATTACATCATTACATTGATTTTAACACTCGTTTTCTTTAAAAAGTATCATGAATATGGCTTGAGTAAACACATCATTCAATCTAGAAGAACCAATGGTCATAGCTTTGACAAATCATGCTTATCAACACATATATTTTCAATCAAACCAAGTTCTAATGACTAACCTAACCATCAAAAGTGACTTGGTTGTTATTTAAACAAACTATTAACCTTACATTAATAGTCTACCATATCTTAAAATCACAAGTTATGCATTCATTACCACATTGAACATATATTCATCAAAACATGCATATTACTTCAAAACATAATTAAACACATCAAAACACGCACAATGTTCATCAAACTAACAACTAATAATGGTGGATGAACTTTGAGCATTCAAGTAAAGACTTAAAGGGAATTAAAAAGGGTGTGCCTATTGATCAATATCATCTTATAAAAGGTAAATGATATAGCTTTCGGTCAAAACACAGCTTTCTCTTCTGGATGTTCTTATTCATTTTCTTCTTATTTCCATCTTTTTTCAGCCTTTGTTCCTCTGCTATTCTTCTTTACTCTTATTTCCTCTCACTTTTTCTTAATTCTTTTTCTCTCTCTTCTCTAGACTTTTTTCCTTTTTGATTCCCTATTTTTTTTTTCTTTATGGAAAGTCACTCCTTTTATAGGCTGAAACAAAACTAGAAAGTTATAAAACCATCTAAATTTTTTATAATGGTTTTTTAAAGATAGGTTGTTATGGAAGATTCTACCTTCCTCCCTATCTTCTATAACCTTCCCTGTAAGTTATGGTATATGGTTTTTTTTTTTTTTTGTGCAATGAACCTTACCAAGAGAAAACAACCTTAAAAGTTGGCTCTTTTATAGGCGACCCTCTTTTTCAGTCAAGGCTGACTGAGTAGGGTACTTTGATGAATTAATCACGAGGATTGAAGTGTAAACGTGCCATCAAATGACATGAACACATGCAGAGAAGATGCATATCTATCACTTGGAATAGACTACGCTTCATTTTTAGGTTTAGAACTCCACATTTATTTATTAGAAAATTGACTTTCGATTAGCTTGAATCTATCAAGGCATGAGAGGTTGATTATATTGAAGTTATGGCACCAAAGCTGGAATTAATGTATCAGTTGTAGGTTATCTTTCATTAATGTCTATCTATTAGTAATATCATTATCTTGATGTTGTTTAGTCAGTTTTTACTTCTTAAGATTTTGAAACTTATTTAGGATAAGTTACATAGCTCTTTAAATGAAGGAGTTTATGTTAGTTACGTTTCTTAATTTTGTTGTAATTGATTTCATCTATAAATAAAAGCTAAGGGATGACAGTAACCTATAAAAAACATTCTGCTCTTTGTTCTTTACTGCAAGTTCTCTGTTCCTTGTTTTTTTAGTTATCATCAACATTCAGTTCTTTATATACCTATTATCAACAATTGGTATCAGAGCTTTCTTTGATCCTTGAAGGGATTGTGAGTGAAACACGAGAGATTAGTGAGGTTAAATCAAAGCAGTTTTCTTTGAAAGGATTGTGAGTGAAACATGAGAGATTAAGTGAGTTTTTTTTTAAAATGGATTTTTTAAAATGGATTCTGCAAATTTTCCAACAAAAACATCAGTGTTCACAGGGCAAAATTTTGGTGTGTGGGCTGTGAAAGTGGAAACTTATCTCAAAGCTTTTGATTTGTGGGAGACAGTGGAGAGTGATAAACAAACAAATCAACTAGAAAACAATCCTACGATCACACAAATGAAGTTTTTTAATGAAGAAAAGGCAAAGCGATTCAAAGCTCTTACCTGTTTTCATAATGCAGTGAGTGAAGAAATCTTCACCAGAATTATAGCTTGTAAATCTGCCAAAGAAACGTGGGATAAACTAAAAGTAGAATTTCATGGAGATGAGAAGTCAAGAAAGATGCAAGTCTTGAACCTCAGAAGACAGTTTGAAGGACTGAAGATGAAGGAAACCGAGAATATCAAAGACTTCTCTTCTTAAATTTTAAAACTTGTGAATCAAGTGACACTTTTGGGGAAAATTTTCCAGATTCAAGAATAGTGGAGAAGGTTCTGGTAAGTCTACCAGAGAAATTTGAGCATAAGATTTGCTCTCTGAAAGATTCAAAAGATTTTTCAAAAATGAGTCTTCAAGAATTGGTTAATGCATTACAAGTGGTAGAGCATAGGCAAGCTTACAGACAAGAAGAAACAAGTGAAGAAGCTCTTGTTGCAGTTTCCAAGGAGAGTCGGGCTAAGAATTTTTACAGGAACAATCAAGAAGGAAAAAAAGAAAGAGGGAGAAGTTGGTAATCAAATAACTGGCATTAGAACAACAAAAACATTATCACTAGAGGGAAAGAAAAGAGAGAACATTTCCCTCCCTGCAAATTCTATCAGAAAACAAATCATCTAGAAGCTTGGTGTTGGCTTAAGAATGCACAATGCAGAAGTTGCAAACAATTTGGTCACATCCAAAGGTTCTGGAAAAACAAATCAGTAGCAACGAAACAAGCTTATATTGTAGAAAATTCAAAAGCCAAGGAAGATCATTTATTCATGGCTACATTAGAACATATGTGCAATACAACAGAGTTAAACAATTCATCATGGCTTATTGATAGTAGTTGCACTAATCATATGACTGCAGATTTGAGTTTATTCAAGGATTTGGATAAAAGCTGCATGTCCAAACTCAGAATTGCCAATGAAAAGTATGTGAAGGTTGAAGGTAAAGGGGCGATTGAAGTTGAAAAAATTTCAGGTACAAAAACTCTAAAAAATATGCTTTACGTACCAAAGATTAATCAGACTCTAGTGAGTGTGGGACAATTACTGGAATCTGGCTACTCATTATCTTTTAATGATGGAATGTGCAATATTAAAGACAATATGGGAATACTACTACTCTCTGCTAAGATGATGAATAGAAGTTTTAATATTGAATGGAAAGAAGCTTGTTTGAGTGTTAACACTTGTGTCTATATTGATTATGTTCTATGACACAAAAGATTAGGGCATTTCAATTATGCTACTTTAAAAAGGATGGTTGATCTGTAGATGGCTTCTGGTTTACCAAAAATACAAGAACAACATGATATTTGTGAAGCCTATCAATTAGGAAAGCGGACTAGAATTGTTTTTCCTAATAATGCATTTAGAGCATCATCAAAGCTCCAACTGGTACACACAGATGTGTGTGGTCCAATGCACAATGAATTTTTGAATGGTTTAAAGTACTTTCTATTATTTGTTGATGATTATAGTAGATTCTGCTGGGTTTATTTTCTTAAATCTAAGGTTGATGTGTTTGCTGAGTTTGTAAGATTTAAGACAACAGTTGAACTAGAAACAGGAAACAAACTGAAGATGCTAAGATCTGATAATGGGGGTTAGTTTACCTTTTGAAAATTTGAGGGATATTTGGCAAAAGAAGGGATCAAACATCAGCTAACAGTGCCCTATACTTCACAACAAAATGGAGTTAATGAGAGGAGACACCGAACATTGATGGAAATACCAAGATGTTTGCTATATGAGAAGAAAATGCCATTAAAATTCTGGGCAGAGGTAGTAAACACAACATCCTACCTTCTAAATCGTATGACCACAAGAGTGCTGGGAGATAAGACTCCTTATGAAATTTGGTATGGCTTTAAACCTAATGTTGATCATTTAAAAGTTTTTGGCAGCCCTTGCTATGTCTTGCAACTTGAAGTTAAGAGAAGAAAACTTAATCAAAAGGCTGATATGAGAATTCTTATAGGCTATAGCTCAAAATCTAAGGCCTATAAAATCTATTATCTGAAATCTAATAAAGTTGTGATTGCTAGAGATGTAAAAGTTACAAAGAATGGTACATGAAACTGAGAAGCTGCATCAATTGTAGGGACAAAACAGGAACATCAAATTGAACTGGATGCTACAGAGGATGATGATACTATCGATGACAAACCAGTAAGGGGGACAAGGTCCTTAGCTGACATTTACAGCAGGTGTAATGTTGCTGAAGCAGAACCAATAGATTTTGAAGAAGCTATCAACTCACAAGTATGGATAGTTGCAATGAAGGAGGAGCTCACGATGATAGAAAAGAATGAAACATGGATGCTGGTTGACAGACCCGTTCACAAGAAGGTAATTGGTATGAAATGGATTTTCAAAACCAAGTTGAATGCATATGGGAGTATCAACAAGCACAAAGCAAGACTTATAGTGAAGGGTTATTCACAAGAGCCAGGTATTGACTTCACTGACATATTTGCTCCAGTATCTAGGCATGATACAATAAAGCTTTTGCTTGCTCTAGCAGCACAAAATGGTTGGCATATTTTTCAGTTGGATGTTAAGTCTGCATTTCTGAATGGTGTTCTAAATGAAGAAATATACGTTGAACAACCTGATGGCTTTGAAAAGCAGATCACATCAAACAAAGTATATCTGCTAAAGAAAGCTTTGTATGGATTTAAACAGGCTCCTAGAGCCTGGTACAATAGATTGGATGGGTATCTTTTGAGCTTAGGCTTTGAAAGAAGCATGAATGAAGTAACTTTGTATGTGAAAAATGTTAACAAACATACTCTGATCATATCAGTATATGTAGATAATTTATTAATTGCAGGAGACAAGGAGTAACTGGTAGAGAAGTTTAAAACCAACATGAAGGATAAGTTTGATATGAATGAACTTGGTTTGTTGTCGTACTTTTTTGGTATGGAAGTAATTCAGTCGGAGCAAGGTTATTTCCTATATCAAAAGAGGTTTACAATGAAGCTACTAAACAAATTGCAAACCAGTCATTACACATATGGTACTGGGACAAAAGCTAATGAAGGAGGATAGAGCTCTCAAAATTGATGGAAAAGCCTACAGAAGTTTAGTTGGCAGTTTGTTGTATTTAACTGCTACACATCCAGACATTGTTTTTGTTGTTAATTACCTCTCTAGGTTTATGCAAAGTCCAAGTCAAATCCATTTTATTGCAGCCAAGAGAGTTCTGAGATATCTGAAAAGGACCTTAGAGTTTGGCATGCATTTTGTGAAATCAAGTTTTGTTAAACTAATTGGTTTTTCTGATAGTGATTGGGCTGGAAGTGATGAAAAAATGATGAGCACCTCATGTTATTGCTTTGCTATTGGAGGAAGCATTTTCTGTTAGAACTCAAAGAAGCAATCAGTAGTTGCACATTCCACTACAGAGGAAGAATATATAGCAACATATGTGGAAGCAAAGCAATTGATATGGCTAAAAAAAATGTTGAATGATCTATACTTTGATCAATGAAGTCCCACAAATTGTTCTGTGACAATACATCAGCAATAACTATTTCAAAGAATTCTATTTTTCATGACAGGACCAAGCATATGAAGATCAAGTTTCATGCTATCAGGCAATTCCAACAAGAAGAGGAACTAGAGATGATATATTGCACTTCAAAAGAGCAATTAGCAGACCTGTTCACCAAGCCTTTAGCTAAAGATAGATTTGAAGATCTAAGGGAGAGGATAAGAATGTACAGCTTTGAAACCAAGGAGGAGTGTTGAAGTTATGACACCAAAGCTGAAATTAATGTATCAGCTGTAGGTTATCTTTCATTAATGTCTATCTATTAGTAACATCATTATCTTGATGTTGTTTAGTCAGTTTTTACTTCTTTAGATTTGAAACTTATTTAGGATAAGTTACATAGCTCTTTAAATGAAGGAGTTTATGTTAGTTACATTTCTTAATTTTATTGTGATTGATTTCATCTATAAATAAAAGCTAAGAGATGGTAGTAACTTATGAAAAACATTCTGCTCTTTGTTCTTTGCTGCAAGTTCTCTGTTCTTTGTTTTTTTGGTTATCATCAACATTCAGTTCTTTATATACCTATTATTAACATATTAGGGACAACATGTTGTCGAGTTTTTTTAAAAAAAATAAGATATAAATGTTTAATGAGGATGACTGATCCTTATAGAGAAAGTGTTTCACATATGTTTGGTGCCAATTAGAGCTTATGGGGTGGTCAGAGACGCCCAATTCATTCACCTAAGGGTGACTTTTCGATCAACTTTCTCAGTTAATGAAGAAGAAAAACAATGGTTAAATTACATGTTATCCCTTCCCTTTATTGAAGCCCGAACAATATGTCACCTGTATCTTATGTTATCCCTATTGGCATAACCTAGCATACTGTAACCTCCCACAATTCATGCTACAGTAGTGGAGAGACGTTGAAGGATGATTGGTGTATCAATGGCAACAACCCAACATACTATGGTAGTTCGACCAGCTAAGGAAAGAGACGTTGAAGGATGATTGGTGTATCAATGGCAACAACCCAGCATGTTATGGTAGTTCAACCAGCTAAGGAAATTTCAACGAATTGATTGAGCAAATCTTGGATTCGAAACAAGGACAAAACATATCCTGACAGAGCATATCTTGGGATATTAATACAGCTTTAATGTAATTACCATTCCTAAAAACCTTGGGCTCATCCTGGCAGAGCATAACATGGAGATTTAATATCTTTACCCACATCTGCTCTTAATTATGAAACACCATATTTTACACTTTATGGAAACCATCCCCATTACACTTCCCTCCGTGTGTTTGGCTCCAAATTTTTCCCTTACACATGGGATACACGGCAAAACAAGTTTGATCCAAAAACAGTCCTTTGTATATTTGTAGGTTATAGTGATAAACATAAAGGATACAAGTGCTTTCATCCATCAAGCAGAAATTTTTTTATATCTTGCCATATGGTTTTTAATGAACTTTTTTTTTCTTTCAAAACCACACAGAAACAAAGCATGGAACCACCTACATCTCATGTTATAAGCATTTTTTACTCATGGTTACCACAAATTCACCCCACACGTACTGCTGAACCAGATTCACAGGCATTAACACCATCAGCTACTATTCATCTGCCTCATATACCATCACTCACATTTGTCTCTAGCAGTGTAACAGGTTCCTCCTCAGACACGACTGGACAACAACAACTTCAACCTACACCTGCGCTGGACATGACACAAACCACCACACAAGAAACACCATAAGTCCAAACTACATATCACGCTTTATCTCACAGGCAGGAAGACATGTCTGACCAAACCTTCAACAATCCTCCATCAGACATACAAGTCAATCCACCAAGCATCCAGACACGGCATAACCCAGCATCTCCTATAATCATAGGATCTCAACGAGCCAACTCAGCATCTCCAATGATCACTCGATCAAAAACATGAATTATCAAACCCAATCCCAAATATGCCTTGATTTCCTCTATATTCTCAGCTAGTATACCTCGTAAACCACATAACACACAAGTTGTTCTATCTCACCCTGGCTGGAAAGCAACAATGGATGAAGAACTTGAAGCCTTGCACAAAAATCAGACTTGGAAGCTTGTTCCACACACCTCAGACATGCATGTAATTGGTTCAAAATGGGTATTCAAACCAAAACTCAAACCCGATGGTTCATTAGATCGCCTTAAAGCTCGAGTAGTGGCAAAAGGGTATCATCAAGTGGATGGTCTGGACTACACTAAAACCTTCTCTCCAGTCATCAAACCAAGAACATATGAATGGTCATCGCCATAACTCTTGTTAAAAAATGGCACATGCATCAACTTGATGTAAAAAATGCATTCCTTCATGGTTTGATTTCAGAAAACATATACATGGAACAACCTTCAAGCATGGTTGATCCTGCATATCCAAAACATGTGTGCAAGCTTCACAAAGCACTCTATGGTCTCCAACAAGCACCCCGTGCTTGGTTTGATCGGTTTAGTATTTTTCTTCTTAAATATGGTTTCTTTTGTAGCCTAACCAACCCTTCCCTGTTTATCTTTCACTCTAACCTTGGCATACTAATTCTTCTTCTTTATGTAGATGATATCTTGCTGACAGGTTTCTCCACAACGTTAGTGTCCTTTTTCATTTAGCTTTTGAGCATATAATTCGTGATGAAAGACTTGGGCCACATTCATCACTTTCTTGGCATTAAAATATCAGAAACATCAGCTGGACTACACTTGTCCCAATCTCACTATGCTCTCACCATCCTGGAACGAGCCAACATGGTCAATTACAAGCCTATGAGCATGCCCCTTGAAGCTAAAACCAAGACCTCATCAAACAAAGTCTTGCTTGAAGATCCAAGTTATTACAGAGGACTGGTTGGAGCGTTATAGTACCTAACCCTCACAAAACCAGATCTCTCATTCAGTGTGAATTATGCTTCATAATTCATGCATGCTCCCATAACTATGCATCTAAAATTGGTCTAGAGGATCTTAAGATATGTCAAAGGCATAATTGATTTAGGTTTGCATTTTACTGTCAATACAACACTTGATCTTTGTGCTTTCTCTGATGCAGATTGGGCGGGGTGCCCCACTACGAGACGCTCCACCACATGATACTATACATTTCCAAAAGGAAATCTCATCTCATGGTGTGCAAAGAAACAACCCACAATCTCTCGATCAAGCACCGAAACGGAATATCAAGCAATGGCAAAACAACAACAGAACTCACATGGATGTCATTTATCCTTAAAGATCTCCAGATTCCACTAGCATCTACCCTAACTCTCTACTGCGATAACATAAGTGCTCTTCACATGACAATAAATCTAGTGTTTTATGCTCGCAGCAAACACATCGAGTTAGATTATCATTTTATGCACGAACGAGTTGCACTTGGACACCTCATAACTCACCATATCTCCACTACAGAGCAAATAGCAGACCTCTTCACCAAACCAATGTCCAAGGCAGCACTCAGTCATTTTCGAACCAAACTCTACCTCCGACCCCATCACAGTTTAAGGGATGGTATTTGCATAACCCAGCATGTTGTAACCTCCCACAATTCATGCTACAGTAGTGGAAAGACGTTGAAGGATGATTGGTGTATCAATGGCAACAACCCAACATACTATGGTAGTTCAACCAGCTAAGGAAAGAGACGTTGAAGGATGATTGGTGTATCAATGGCAACAACCCAACATGCTATGATAGTTCAACCAGCTAAGGAAATTTCAACGAATTGATTGAACAAATCTTGGATTCAAAACAAGGACATAACATATCCTGACAGAGCATATCTTGAAATATTAATACAGCTTTAATGTAATTACCCTTCCTGAAAACCTTAGGCTCATCCTGGCAAAGCATATCATAGAGATTTAATATCTTTACCTCTCATTGTTTGTGTTTAAATAGAGGGCATGGTCCTCAGTATTTTGTATTGCGAAAAACAAAAGTATATAATAATTACTTCTTTAGTTGTGTTCACGTTTAGAGAAGCCTGACTTGCTCATCCCATTCTTCCTCCTGTTCTACTTTTTTCTTTTATCCCTAGTTAATCTCTTATGTCTTGATAGATATTTTATCACCATTATAATTATCACGACACCATTTCATTGTTATATTGTTAGTTTTATATTTTATCTAATAATATTTTTTAAATTAAATAAAGTTTTTGTGAAACTTTTCTTTCCTATACCCTACTCAGCAATTCTTTTGAAGGCAAGCCTGGCTTTCTCTTTCAACCTCGCTTTGATAGTCTCTTTGAGTCTCCAAATTATCAAAGTCAAGGCTTAATCTTACCTCAAAACAACTTTCCTGCTGGTCAATTGAGGAGGGTTTGAAGCACTGGTTATTTACAAGTTTCAAACCACCCACTGATCTAGTTTAGTCCCCTGTTTTTACTCTGTTTTTGTCCTGTTTTTCTCCATCATCAATGGCTAATTGAATATTGTTTTGTCTGTCATGTGATATTAATAGAACAACGCAGACAACACACAGAGGTCCTTTTCAAGTCCTCCTGTAGCTACAGAGAGCTCCTTGAACGAAGAATCAAACTTCAAAGATGGACGTTATAGTGCTGAAGAAAGAAAGGAGAGAATCTCACTCAAAGTATAGAGCCAAACGTTACCAAGGAAGCCTCATCGCTAATCTCTTCTGATCCGAGGAACTTGTTAATGAGTCGGGTTTAAAATGTTAATTTATGTTCTAGCTATAATCATGCAGAAAAGATATATATATATATATATATAACCACAATCAACCGCATTATTTTTATTATATTTATCTTTGTTTAATATTATAAATATTAATAAGGTAAAATTACTTTATCATCCTATAGGTGAAATGAATCTATCCACTTCTTTCAATTAATTTCTTTTATAATATAACAAAAATATCTTGTTATTTATTGATTATATCAAATTTCAACCTTAATTTTTTATTACTATATATTTTGCAATTTTATTTTTTAGAATTTGATTTAATTTAATTTTTATTTAAACTTTGATCAATATTTTTTTATTGTTATTTGCTATCTCTTATTATTTTCTTTATTGAAAATTTTTATCTATCATATTTGGTTTTTTTATTGCTATTTATTTTTATTTAAAATAATTTATAAAATTATAATTTTTGTAATTTCATTATCTTTCAACTTTTTTATCAGTCAGATTTAGTCTTTATTATTTTAATTATTATTTATTTTATTTGAAATTATTTATGATTTTTTTTTAATTTCATCCTCCAACCTTTTTTATCTGTAAGCTTTTATCCTCATTCTTTCAATAAACTTGAAAACAAATTAAAAAATTAAAAAAGTTATTTTTTAACTTATTTTTCATGACTTAGTCAAACACTAGAAAGTCTTTTTTAACTCATTTTTTATAATACTACCAAATATCAAAAAGTAATTCACTTTTTAGAAATTTATTTTCCAAGAAAATTCCTTTTCAAAAGAAAACTATTATACAGTAAACAAACTAGATCTAAATGATTATTTGGAGTTGTGGTTCAATTTACTTTTCATGAAAACTTAAATTTTTTTTTGTTTCAAATTAATATTTTTTTGTATTTTTGAATCGTTTTGATGTGCTGATGTCAAAAATAAAATTTTAAAACTAAAAAAATATATTATTTTAATGTATTTTAAAATATATATATTTTAAAAATTAACAATTACCATACTTTTAAACACCCCTTAAATTTATATTGATGGCTAGGGTTTCTTGTTTGGGGTTTGAAAGAACATTTTTAGTTGCAATTTTATTATTTTAAACCAATAAGAGCTTTTTATTTATTAAATTGAATACAATAATAAAAATATAAATAATTCAATATATTTTGTTGACTTTTTTTTACTATTCCTAAATGTTTTCTATGAAATAAAATACATCATAGGACATTTATCTATAAGTTTTTTCTTTTACTTTGAAGATGTATTTTTCAATTAAAAACAGATATAAAGAATTTATTATTAAAAATGAAAAAGGAGTCACTTAGCTGTTGAAATTTCATAAATAGTCATAATTAATATTTTCAGCTCAAACCTCGATACATCCCCATCACCCCCTGAGTATTTATTGATTTATGTGAAGTTTGAGAGTGTGGTAGTATTTAATTTTTAAAGTGTATTTTTATTTTAAAAATATTAAAATAATTTTATTTTTTAAATATTTTTGATATTAATAAATTAAAATGATTTAAAAATATTTTAAAAAAATTAATTTATAATAAAAATTTTAATTTTTTTAAAAAATATTTTTAAAAAGCAAAAGTAATCTTGGACAGGGCAGGGAAGAGCAATTTTGGGGACAAAGATTAGTCTAGATTTTAACCCTTTTTTAATTAATACGTTTAAATTTTTTTTTTACAATAATATAGGTGTTCGAGTCAGTTTGTACATACCTCGACTATTTTCACAGGCCCTGAAATTAACGACCATGCAAGCCTGTAGCAGCTCTAAAATTTATAGAACTCGAACTAGTGAATTTTAGAAAGCAAATTTAGAAACTAATTAGTTGAATTACACCGGTTAGAGTTATACATTTCAAATCTTAATTACATATGAAGATGCATGTGACTGCAAACAGCATTAGTATTCAACTCACTCATTTTAGAAATGGTTTTTTACTTATCCGTTTTTTTAAAATTTTAATTTTTTAAAATTATTTTTTTAATATTTTTATATTATTTTGATATGTTAATATCAAAAATAATTTTTTTAAAATTTAATATATTTTTAAACAAAAAATATTATTTAATATATTTTTAAACAAAAAATATTTTAAATTACCCACTTTCAAATACTTCTTCTTTAATTGATCATCAATAAATAGCAAGCAACCATTCTTTTGTCAGTAGTGGAGGCAGAGAAGCCACCCTAAAAAACATTAAAAAAAATATTAAAAAAATATTTTTATATTTGTAAAATTTATATTTAATATTAATATGTTAAAACAATATAAAAATACTAAAATATTTACTTTAAAATAAAATCTTAAAATTATTTAAACATATAATTCAACTATATTTTCAAACACATCATTAAAAGAATAGAAGGAACGTG
>Ga0325414_1003162_pt1 | contig 17024 bp, 5 predicted proteins | sample PopdelMetagenome_8_FD_206183 | JGI IMG/M metagenome (GOLD analysis project Ga0325414, IMG submission 206183) | Populus deltoides microbial communities from Bellville, Georgia, United States - Leaf-PdKOR-R3 | ecosystem: Host-associated > Plants > Phyllosphere > Phylloplane/Leaf | place: USA... | reverse complement strand
ATTTGAGAATGACTTTTTTTGACGTGTTGAATATACGGATTGTTAATCTAAATAAAAAATTGTCAAATTTTGATTTAATATCTTTTCATAAACGAGTAGGGTAATCTTTATGAATCTTCTTATGCTAATTATTCTGCCATATTTTTGGACATAAATATTCCACATGTTTTTGTTTCCCTCCTGGTTGAAAAAGAAGACACCATGTTTTTGGATCTGTTTTGATTGTCCATTTGCTTAATTTCTAAATTATTAATTATAAATCATCACTCCACTTGCCAAATTAAACTAGTTCAATTGTAAATTTCAAAGTATTACAGACTTTGAGAAATCTTAGTCAGAATAAATCCATTAATCAGGGTCAGATCTGAACTGGAAATCTTCCATCTTTCCATGCTTGAACAGGTGGCTTCCTCCAGACACATGATTTTCTACAACCACTAGAACAAGTAAGCAAATCCACCGCCAGAGAAGAAACCAACGTTGAGATCTTGACAATTGAGAAGCCACCGCCTCCGGCACCACCACCCTCGGTGGAGCACATCCTCCCTGGAGGCATCGGGACGTACAGTATAAGCCACGTATCGTATTTCAACCAACGAGTTCCAAAGCCAGAAAACACAATATTCTCAGTAGCTCAAGCTAGCAGTACCGATAAAAATGACGAGAATTCCAACTGCAGTTCTTATTCAGCTAGTGGATTCACACTTTGGGAAGAATCCACATTGAAAAAGGGAAAGACAGGGAAGGAGAATGTGGGAGAAAGATCCAATATTATCAGAGGTACTTAATAATTATCTGTACTTTCCATGTTCTGTCTGTTTACTTTCCATTGTTGTGCTTTGCATGTGCATGTGCAGTCCATCTCCCTCTAGCAACATACAGCCAAGAGATGTGATGTTAAATATATCGATGAGGTGTTATTGTAAATATTGCAATACAAGAGACGTAAGTGGAATATAATAATACTACATGTCAATCTAGCTAGAATAAGCACTTAGTTACTATACTCGTTTAATATTGAGGATGAGATTCAAACTCGCTCGATAATCAAAAGCTAGTCGTGATGTCCATGAAACTTCCATGTCTAAAATCTCAAAAACTTTTAAAGCTTTTCTATCTTATTTTTTTGCTATATTATTTTCTATCTCACAAACTCAATTTTTTTTTTAATCATCACTACGACCACTACAACCAAACCCAACCTCAAAATCTTTGCCCCGAATAATTTTGGTTGATTTTGAGCAATAACAAACTGTAGTCATCATGTTAGAAACATAGTCATATTAGGACTTCACTATTTGGTTAGGTCCATGGTTCAAGTTGGTTCGGATCATCTCATGCTCATGTTATATTACTACAAGTTCAGTTTTGAAGACCAAAGGCATAGACAAGGTCCAAGCTGCGAAATCAGCCCAAGATAGTCTCATTACATGGCTTCTCTCACGAATGGTACTCTCGGGTCTAAAATAGGCAACCAAATAACTAAGAGGTTATTATTATAAATAAAACAAGATGTAGTTTTCAATATGACGAGTGAGATTTAAATGAGACTAATAATATGACATTGCATGGTAAATCGGTCCAAGTCTTCATAATATTTTATTTGAAGTTCGAATAGGTAGACCACGGCATCATTAAAGTTCTCTGCTCTTTTTTTTTTCTCCTCTCATATTGATATTATCATTATGGACCACAATAATAATATCAATATTTTTTTACAATATATAGATTTCCCATTTATTATACGTAACTATTTTTCAAATAAAATGTCTTTTTAGCAATAATAGAATAAATTATTTAGTACAAAAATAGCGGGGCTAGAGTTCTGGGCCGAACTTTTAATAAGCTTTAAGTCCACTCGCATGGCCCAAACAAAATATCCAATGACAGTATTGTTTTAAATGATATTTCGATACAATATTTTAGTGATAATTGGAAATGTTTGGCGCGTAACAGAAGCGGCAGCGAAGACGGATCAGTGGACGACGTCAGAGAGGCCGTCACAGTCTTCATCGAACAACCATCGCAATAGTTTCAGCTCTCTTTCTTCCTCACAGTCGGTTTCCTTCTCCTTCTTCTGCATGTTTCTTGGGTTTTTTTTTTACTGTTAAAATATCATGATGAGATTTTGTTTTGTTGGTAATTGAGCAGGCCACCAGGGCTGAAATGTACCCAGAGCTTCATAGAAATGATAAAGTCAGCCAAAGGTAGTAACTTGGACGATGATTTAGACGATGAAGAAACGTTCCTCCTTAAGAAAGAAACCCCTTCTCCTATCCATAAAGGTGTGTGTGTGTGTGTGTGTGTATAGAAAATAAATGTATAAAAATTCTCTTATTTGAAAAAAAATATTATGTGTGCTCTGTTTGAGTTGCATGTTTGTGAAATTGAGGACTTTGTTTTTTCTTTTTTCAGGGGAATTGAGGGTAAAGGTGGACGGAAAGAGCAATGACCAAAAACCTAACACGCCTCGGTCAAAGCATTCTGCAACAGAACAACGTAGGAGGAGCAAGATAAATGACAGGCATGCATTAATTTCTTACATTGAGAAAACCTGAGGGTCTTTTCCTTTAATCAGCTACTTTATAATGTTGTTGACGTCTTGTTACAAGTGAAGTTTCAGTTATCTAAGAATGTTAATTTGGTAAAGTAATACAATTCCATACAATCTGTTCCTTTTGTTTCTACTGGTTAAATTATGAAGGCTGATGGATATAAACTATAAAAGGCCCTAAATAAAGCTAATTAGTTCAACTTTTCTTGTTGAATAATTACGACTGCTTTTATCAACTTTATGCTGTACTAAAATTTCAAAGTTTTCATGCAGATTTCAGATGTTGAGAGCGCTCATTCCTCATGGCGATCAAAAGAGAGACAAGGCATCTTTTCTTTTAGAGGTACATACTCTTCTTATAAAATTACCGTTCTTTCTTTCAGTGTACGGTGTAAATGATGGAGTCCGTGAATCATTTTACAGGTCATCGAGCACGTTCAGTTTCTACAGGAGAAAGTACAGAAATATGAAGGATCATACCAAGGATGGAACCACGAACATGCAAAACTGGGGCCATGGGTAAATTCTACATAACCTCCATATTTTCCAATGTTTTCGTGGCCACTATATCGTTTATTGAGTGTGATAATCATTATTGTTACAGTCTAATAGTTGGCTCTCCATTGTTTAAAACAGAGAAACAATAGTAGGCCCGTGGAAAGTTCTGTTGACCAGTCTCGAGGCGAGAATAGTGGTGTTGGTCCTGCATTATTGTTTGCTGCAAATTTAGATAAGAAAAACATAACCATTTCTCCTTCCATTAATCCTGGAGGAGCACGGAATGCAGTCGAATCTAATATGAGCTCTGCTAGTACCTTCAATGCAATGGATCACCATCCGAACCTCGGAATAACAAATAAAGCAATGCCATTTCCTATCTCGCTGCAGCCGAACCTCTTCCATCCTGGCAGGATCGCAGGTGCAGCAGCACAGTTTCCACCCCTACTGGCATTTGATGCGGAGAACACGGCAGCTCAACCTCAACCATGCCATGCAATATCATGTACCTCTGACGGGGCTGTTGCTAGTGATAAGCTGAAACAACAGAATCTGACTGTTGAAGGTGGTACAATCAGCATCTCTAGCGCGTACTCTCAAGGGTGAGTTTGCATATTACAATTTATGGTTCCGATAGCCTGATGATAGGTCAAAATCTTTCAAGGAGATCATAACTAACACAAAATTCAATCACATCTATGGTGATCTTTGAAGCGCCAATTTCTTCTAGCGCTCGTCTACTAGCTGCTTTACGAATTATAAATTACCTGTCTCTGTAGCATTGGACAATACATTCCTATTCATGTTATACATAGCCTGCTTGCTTCTGCCTGATTGTTTCTAGCAGTCTTGAAATTCATGCAAGGGGAGAAAAGGTACATGCATACTTGTTCGGAGATATTGAACTTCCACCTTGATATCTTATGTTCAGCAGCGTTACTCTTGAAGATATCCTCTTCTGACCTCCTTGCACAATTAGTTGCTAAATATTAGAAGGGTAACTTGAAGGTTACTTCTAACAATACAGGTTTTGTTTCTACAATATGCTAAACTATATATGAATCTTTTCAATTCCATGAAACTCCTTTTTTCAGGTGTTTGCAAATTGGTTTCTTTAGATTCTTTCCAGTGACAAGAAATAACATTGTTTTGCGGTGTCGGCATCATCTCAATACTCTCATCATCTGGATGTTTAACTTTGCTTATAGCTTCATACGTTTGTAAAAAAGATAAAGCCTAGCATTTTTTGTTGCTCACTTATTATGGGAAGTAGCCTTCTCTGTAGCCCTATAAGAAGAGAATTTGTTGAATTATGAGTCAAGTAACGTACACTGTATTGGCATTAAACAGGTTGCTAAATACTTTGACGCAAGCTTTACATAGTTCTGGAGTAGACTTGTCTCAGGCCACCATATCAGTGCAGATAGAGCTCGGGAAAAAAGGGAATAGTAGACAAACTGCGCCAACATCCATTGTTAAGGTTTATTGGCATTAAGCTACTTTGGAGTAATTTCAATTACCGTTTCCATCAAATCACTCCTAACCTTTTTTCCTTTTCTTTTTCACTAACGTAGGATAATAACGTCCCCCCTAGCAATCAAGGCACAATACGTTCAAGAGTTTCAAGCGCTGAAGAATCTGATCAAGCCCTGAAGAAGCTCAAGACAAGTAAAGGATAGAGCAACAGCTGCATAATTTTGTTCTTTTTTTTTTTACTTGATTTTTTCATTTTTTGTTACCCTGTCCTATCATGGGGTTAATTCATGTCTTCTCCTGGCTTATAAAAACTGCCCAGTTGAGACTGAGATGACTGTACATGTAGTTGCTTTCATTTTGATGGAATGCACAGAAATCCTAGCACACATATATGTAATTTTTTCCTCCTTTTGTGCATCGTTATATTCATAGAGGTGTCCATTGTGATGTTTAGAAGGTGCCTTTTCATCTAAACCTTTCTACTCATATGAAGTTTATAAATAACTGTCAGAGTTTGTGATTACAGGTATATGGCGTATTCCACAAACTAGGAACAGGAGAAGAGAGATGCTGAAATCTAAAAAAGGGCTCATGACTGACTCGGGGTGATGTCCATCAGTATGACAAGTCTTTTTTGCATTAAGATCACTCCCTGAATCGATTGGACTTACTTTCGCATGAAAGTTATGGTTTTGTTGAGTTCTGGTATGTTGATCTGAAGCTTCATGTGAATGGCGTTCGATATCAGTAGATGAAGGAGTGCGGTAGTGGCTGTTATTGCGTTGCCTCCTGACTGCTTCCTGATGTGTCTTTAGAAAGGTGGAGTTTAAAATTACGTAATTTTGCAAGTATTTTTTATTTAAAAATATATTAAAATAATATTTTTTATTTTTTAAAAATTATTTTTAATATTGATATATTAAAATGATATAAAAATATTAAAAAAATATTAATTAAAAAATAAATAAAAAATTTAAATTTTTTCAGAAAAATTTTAAAAAACAAAACCAAATCACAAAGGCTGAGTGAGATTTCGACCGGTCCCTCTATAAAAGCAATTCTAAGGCAACGTGTCTAATGGTGTGTGCATGTGTGCTTTCATTACTTACCCTTTTCTTTTTATATCCAGGGTCCTCCTGTTTTTTACCCATCCTCTAATTATACCTTTATTTAATGGTTTTTTTTCCCTAAAAAAAATGGATACTTACCCAACAACTTGATGATAAAAAAAAGTTATACTAACTACATTTAAGGTCTATAATTTAACCATAAATAAAATGACATGAAAAAAATTCATAAAAATACACTTGTTAAATTCTAAAAAATTGATTGTCAAATAATATTAATAGAAGAAAATACTCATGAAAAACTCAATAAGTCAACTTAGAGAAAATTACTAAAAACCTCTTATTTTAAGTATTGGAACACTATGTATAATAATTTTTCATAATTACACTTTCTAATCAGTTTAAAATAATGAATTATACATTACATATTGAATCATAATCTATTAACTTGGTTAACAAAAAAAATAATCTAAAACATTACAAAATCACTTATAACACACATCATTTTGTCACAAATTGAATTAATAATACTAACACAATAGCTTTCAATTCCATCCACCCAAATCTTCACTATCATCCACCACCATCTACGCTAACACCACCACATCACTCGATAACAACCGGCCATCCTCATATTTTTTCACTACCATTGAACAACAACCTATACCTTTAACAAACCACAAAAATCTCAAATCCCCATTCACCCACGTTATACCTCTCTTTAAAATAACCCGAATCATATCAATTTTCATCATTCTCTCACTGAACAAAAATAATTTTTTTTTTAATTTCAAAATCTCTTTTGATTCAATCAGTAATGGCCTATACCACACTTCCTTCTTTGCCATGCTTAAAAATTATAGTTATGCAACGACTTGTGGATGTTGACATGCTTGATATTTATATGATTTTTACCGTATTTTTACTTTTATTTTTGTGCTAGTTTATTTTCAAATTCTCTATTTTATATATTTTGAATTTATTTTTATGTATATATAAAAAGAAATAAATTTATAGAATCATAGGCTTTACAATGGAAAATCAGTATTTAATCCTTGAATTCTAACTAAGCATTATCTTCATGAGAGTCTTTCTTTGCTATCCTCTCTTAAGGTGGCCGAAGCCTATGTCATTCCCCCAACAAGTATATTTTTGTGTTCTTCATGTGGCAACATCAAATTCTTATTCATTATCGCGTGACAAGGTGTTCTACACATTCCAATTATAAAGTACCACTAAATATGTTAAAGGATCGTATTCTTTTCAATAACCTCACCAAGTTTATCACAATGTTGTCAAGTAGTACACAATTAAGTTTAACATATACATTCTCAAGGATTCTCCCATCTAAATTTTTATAGGACAAAACATGGGTATTAACATTAAGTGTTCATTTCATCAATTCTGTACTATATTATTCCAAGTGTTAGAAAACTTTAATCAACAATAAATTCCAAGTAAAGATTAGAGCTTGATTAGTCCTAGCTGGTTTAGTCTACCTAACCCCAAATACTGTTTGGTGTTTTAATCGTAACTAAAGTTTAACAACTCTTTTTCGAGCATAGTTTGTCTCTATAGAAAGCTAATATATATGGCTAAAACTTTTATGAAGGACACAACACCTAATTTTTCCATTTACATGTCTAAACTCACTCATTACAACAAAAGAAATCTATTAAGTACTATGTTAATTTGGATCCTTACTCAGTGTGTTTCTCATATCTGGAGTTATACAATTCCAAATAAGTGAAGACTAGTTCCATATGAAATATAACATCCATACCTACAATGTTTATACAGATATTAGCTCCAAATGACATCGTTTTAAGGCTCAAAATTAATAATTACAGTAGCACCCAAAATATATCCAGTACTATATTGGTCTGGACCTATACTCAGTGTTTTTTCTCATATCTGGAGTTATACAACTCCATATAAGTTGAGACTAGTTCCATTTACAAGATAACATCCATACCTACAACTTTTATAAAGACAGTAACTCTAAATTACATTTTGTTCAAGTTGTAATTTCGACTAAAAATTGGCTATTAAGACTGTCAGAATTTTAATTACATAAGAAATAAATTTGATAAGCACACTAAGTGTTTTTATGCATTACAACATCCATTATCATTACTCCATGTTCAAAGAAACTCTCATTTTCTACATATTTTCAAGAATCCTAGAATCACAACATTTGAGGTTTTTCAATTATCCTTTACTAACTATGAAATCAAGGAGGAAACCTAAGGAAGAACACTTTTATCAATAATTTCGAGTTCAAATTGAAAAGTTACCAATTTATTCTTCAATTTTTCTTCCTCTTCATCACCCATACTTGTCCCTCAAGTTCCTCTCCTCCAACCAAGCTTCTTAATTTCAGCTTAAAAGTGTTTCTCTTCTCATAACCTATTTGCAAGCTTTAATCTAATAATTTGAAAAGATTTCTCAAGTGATTTTTTAAAAAGAGGCAAGAGAGAAGCCTTTTTTTTTTTAAAATCCTTTTAGCTGTTGTTTCACTTGAATAGTAGCAACAAGCATAGTGATATTAGGTTGTATGGGTCAATTACTGTTATACCCCAACTTTCCCCCCTAAATTTCAGTTTATTGCATTGACTCGACATTGTGTCTTTAGTTTTAGGACCTTTCTAAACTCCGATCGATCTCAAATTTTAACCCAAGGTACAACATTATATCTTAAGACCCCACATGACATTTCAGCTTGATCCAATGGTTGGATTGGTTGATATGTTCAATATTATAAATTTGGACAGTTATAAATTTCACGCCAAAAATCCGACTTTTGCATACCATATAATTTACTTAAATCATCTTTGATCTTAGACTAATTCTTTAGAGATTCCTATTCATAATTATTATAAATTTGTTTATGAGTTTCTTACCACTTTTAGGTCCAAAAGCGCGATTGTGCACGAGAATTATACTGAAATTCATCATTTCTCACGCAAAAGGTCATGCATTGATTTATTTGATATTTCCTTCTATTTTACACATAATATCACCCAATTTATAAAATTTCCTCTAAATTATTATTTTTACCTGGTCAAGGAGTTTTCACGATTTATCATTAACTAATATTTCGTAAATGTTCATCCCAATTCATAAGATTTTGTCCTTAATTTATCATTTTTCAATTGATAACTATTCTATTTAATCTAGATTTATCTATTTTTGACTTGAGGTTTACACCTATTCACTATGACTGGTTATTGGTGACTCTGACTTGGTTTTCTCACTCTTTGTGCTTGCTCGATCTTTTTGTGAGGGCACTCTTTTTTGTAATGTCCTCTTTCACCATAATAATGACATCCTTGCTTTAGATATTGACAGGTTCTCCATCGATGACCCTCTCCTTAGTATACAAAATATCATCCCAAGGGGACTGAATAGTCATTAGGGTGTCTTTGTTCACATCGTACACAAGAAGGGTAGGTAACATTCTTTTGGTCGCTAGATCCCCCCGATCGGTTAGTCCTTGGGTGGGTCTGTCCTTCTATTACCCTTCCATCTGTTTGTTGGTGAGGAGAACCCACTATCGTCACTCCTCTCTTCTTAAACTAATTAAACGTTCCACTCTTCCCTTTTTTTGAAAGTGGTGGCCTATTGGCAGAATAGTTAATGTCCCTCTTCTTACCAAGTTCTTATAGCCCCTGATAGCCTTCCCCAATGCATGCTTCCAATGATTGTGCTGCCTCAATTAATTCCCACACTATTTTGAATTGCAAGGCAATTAATCCATGCTACAATTTTTGGCGGAACCCATCCTTCAGCTTCTCTATCATGTGTTCTTCTGTTAGGACATAATGTGGAGCAAACAATGAGAGATCATAAAATCATCTTTCATACTCCAGCACCAACATTTCTCCCTGTCTCAATGCTAGAAATTCATGTTCTTTTACCTTGCGATGATACCTAAAGTAGAATTGGTTCTCAAATTCAGACTTGAAGTCATTCTAAGTTAATGTTTTGATTGCACGTCTTAGCTAGACGGTTGCCACCATGTCATGACCTGGTCATTCGTAGCACAATTTACCTGTAAGTATGCGGGTATGTTAATCTAAACCATAATCTTCTCTACTTTCTTGATCCATCTCCCAGCTATTTCAGCATCATATTCACCCATATATGGTTCGCAATCCATTTCTCTCATACTCTTGACTAGTCGTACTAGTAGTACCGTATTATCAGTGGTTGCAGAAACCTCTAGGGTTATTTGTAAGGCCGGTGCAGTTAGGGCTGCATGAGTTTTGGTGCTGACATACCTTCCATCACTACCTTGACTATATATACTAGAAGTCCTGGGTTTACATAGGGTGTAGGTATTCCAGCTAGAGTCGTCAGAGGGGGTATTTCTATTATTCCTTGCGGTCCCAACCTTATCGAACATACCATTTCTATCCGTTTCAGTACCTATTCTTCCTCAATCCCTGCTGATTCTCCCTATCTAGACTGAGATGATGTTATTGGTACATGAGAAGTAGTATCATCTAGTAGGCCTTCTTCTTGCTAATTATTAACATTCTTGCCTTTGCTCCTACTCCCCGTGGAGGGTGGTTTAATTTATGTTCCTTGTTGAGTGCATACGATCCTGAAATAGAAAATAATTAAACATTGTCATTAATTTTCTAGGACCAAAACCAATGCTCTAATACCAATTATAATGACCCAAAAAAAAATGTAACCAATTCATGACGAGTCAGAATAAGGTGATTTGTTTTTTATATTATCATGTTCCATTGATGCATTACGTGATACCATTTATAATTCCAACCATTAGACATCATTAAGCGATGTAATATATCACACATACATATAATATACGATAGCATCACAAAAGAAGGTACATATTCATTGCATCTATAACATGAAGTGTTCATACACAATATAATTCACATTCATGACTTTGAAAGTTGTCATCATAAGTTCTTACAAAAATGTCGATTGACACTTCGTAGCTATTACCTAGTTGTATAAAATGCATGTCATCTAATCATACTATTACATGATTTATTCCAAAATACTTAGGATGAAGTTTCTAAGTGTTATGGCTATGAGATGTCCTTGTTACAAATAAAATTCAATGTAAGTGTATAAACAATTTCTTATAATATAATTCAACAATGGACAAATACTTGTAACCGTATTAGCAATTTAAATAGGTAGATTCTCATTATTATGCTCCTATTAATTCTGTCTTTAACATTTCACATCACATCATCATGCTACATCGTATTATTTCTTTGGTCTATAATCAATATCAATCAATAACGTGCATTACTATCTGGAAACCCTAGTACGTTGGGCATCTTCCATGAATGATAATACTATCTTAACTATGATCGATTAGTCTATGGTTCTGATACATTATTCACAAGTATATCCATTATCATTATAAATCAACATTAGTCTTATTCAATCATTTCGGTTATCCACCATGAATACCAATAGCCCAAACTAACTTCACGATATCTTTCTGGTTATCAAACAAGGATACTATTAGCCAAAGCTACTCATATCATTCATTCTTGGTTATCCGATTTAGATACCATTAGCCGAACTTAATCTCATCAATTAATCCTGATTACCCAATATGGGTACCATTAGCTGAAGCTAATCACATCAATTAATCTCTGTCATCTAATATGGATACCATTAGTCGAAACTAATCACATCATTTAATCCTGATTATCTAATATGGAATCGTTAACCAAAGCTAATCTCATTATTCATTGTGTTTCATGATTAATTTAACCGATTGAAATCGAGCAACAAAATTATGTATAAATACTTCAAGGATGTAATAATAATTAAAGTGGAAACCATCTACCTAACCCTCCTGTAGTGTGGCCTTGCCCGGTCAAAGGTCCGATCTTGGTCGCGCCTCCTAATATACCAAATGACCTTCACTAGTATATTTTTATTTAAGCAATGGCAAAGACCATTTCCACACATATACCAGAATACACATACATTCATTCAAACATCTCTTATGTTCATATAATTATATAGTGATTATTGTAATAAGACATTCGTCTCTAATTTTAATGAAGATCAACAACGAAAATTATGCCATTATGACACTGAAAATCATTAACGAGAACTAAGTTATTATGACATTAAAAATAGTCAACGAAAACTAAGTTACTCTGACACTGAAAATCATCAATGAAAACTAAGTCATTTTGATGTTTCTTTTCTGTAAGTTCACGCATATGGTCAACACCAAGTTTTATTTCTAATGACCATACTTCAACCTAATTTTAAATATAAACCACAACCAAATTCACTTTCAAAGTTTATGAAGCAAGGGCAACACGTAATGTTTCTATTCCATGACAATATCACACATTCATCAACATTGTTAAAGAGAACCTATTAATCACCACTATCTTCATGAAGGTCTTTCTTTGTTATTTTCTTCTAAGATGCCGAAGCCTATATCACCTCCCTAACAAGCATACTTTAAGTTCTTAATGTGATATCATCAATTCCCATTCATTACAGCATGACATAAGGTGTTCTAGGCATTCTAACTTACGAAGTATTATCAAACATGTTCAAGAATCATATTCCTTTCCATAATCTCATCAAGTTCATCTTAATATTGTCAAGTAGTCTACAATTAAGTTCAAACAAGCACATTTTCAAGAGTTCTCCTATCCAAGCTTCCATGGCCGAAACATGAGGTATTGACATCAAGTGTTCATTTCATCATTCCTAATTATACCATTCCAAATCATAAAACACAAGCTAACAATTAATTTCACATTACACATGAGTTCAATTTCTACCATTTATTTTTCTTCTTTAAGGATGTTCATCATATAAATGTTTCCCTCATTGTTCTTTCTCTTAGTCAATTATGGTATCCCCTCCGATTATAGTTTACTCATGTAAATCATCATTTTCATAATAAACATGTCTATGTTATCATGCATCAATTTACACATCAATCTTCTAAGTCCATAATCAAGCAAGTTCTTCAATTTATGATGTAATGAAGGTATTTGCATATGTAAAAATTATGTTTCAGCTCAAGTATTTTCCTAAGAGCATAATAAGATCACAATTGACACATTTCATCATTCTATTCCATCATTCTTTCATTCTTTCAACAGGCTGGCCTTTAGTTATGGTTTGTTCTTCAACATGCATCAATTTTTTTTGTTATAGATTCTGAAATTACATCTTTTTTATCCTTAATTTTCCAATCTTTCTATTGAATCTTTTCAAAATTGAAAGTGCAAGAACCCTATATCATTCAATTGAGGTTTCCTTCTTATCTTGCTTCAGCATCTCAGAATAACAAGTAGGAGAGTGAGGTTACTCTTACCACATGATTTTTAGACAAGATTCAAGGATGGTTTTTGTGGTTTTCCTCCTCTCCCTCTCATTTTTTCTCTCCTTCCTCTGCTATTCCAGCCGACCCTCTACCCCTTCCTCTTTTCATGTTTTTGGTTCTCTTTCCACTTTTCAACTCTCTTCGCACTCAAGTATTCAAGGGGGTGGCATGTAAGGGTGGTTTGGATGGGAGTTTCTTTGCATTATTGGGGGCTGTTACAGCTAGGGTTGCTGTCGGTTTTGAAGGAGAGGAAAAATCATCTTTTTTTCTCTTTATGTATTTATACTCCTCAAATATGGTGGGTTGTGTTTGGATGTTGGATGTTCTAATCCTAACACCCCTTTTTGGTTATCCCTACATCGGTTCTTTCATGTTTTCCACTTAGTATTGGCTGGTCTATTTATCTCTCTCTCTTTCTCCCTCCCTCCTTCTCTCTCTCTCTCTCTCTCTTTTAATGGGGTTTTACAGTTACCTTATTTAGCTGGCGATAGTCTATACAAAGCCTATGGGTGCCTTTTTTTCACAAACAAAACCGATGCTCCCTAAAGTGAGCCTCTGGGTCTTACAAATCCCTTATCTAGTAACTCTTGTAGCTAGATTTTTTTAATTCATTTAGTTCTATCGGAGCCATTTTATATGGTGGTTGTGCTATCAGGGGTACTTTTGAGAAGGTATTGATGGAAACTTTGACTTGTCGGTCCGAGGGTAGCCCGAGTAGTTCTTCAGGAAATACATCTGGGAATTCCTTTACAACCGGAATATCACTTAGCTTTGTTTCGTCATTGTCAGAATTCAACACTATGCAAGGCGTCCCACACATCCCTTCTTTAATAACTTTCTGGCTCTCACAGTCGAAATCAGATTGGTCAAGATAATAGTCTTTTCTCCCTTAAAGATCCTTCTTCTACCCCCTAATCCTTGAAAGGTTACAATTTTGGTTTAACAATCTATCTGAGCTTTATGTTTAATCAGTCAATCCATGCCTAGGATTACATCAAAATCATTTAATTCTAAAGGTATCAAATCTACTATTGACTCATATTCATCTAGGCCAATTTTCACATCTATATACATGTTATTGGTTTTTACCACATCACCCAAAGGTGTCCTTATTGTAAACCCTTTTTTTACCCTTTTTGCTTATTTCCCTAAATTTGCTACAATCCTACTAGTTATAAATGCATAAATGGCACCAGGATCAAACAAGGCACGTATTTTTAAATTATTCATGCGTAGTGTACCTGCCACTACATCGAATGCTGCTCTGATGTTCTTCATGTGTTATAGGAAGACCCTCCTTTAAGTTCGATCATTATATGCCCTTGACCGTCCTCGGATGGAATTAGCCCCCGATTGTTGTGGACCTCACTGGCCTATTTACTATGGCAGACTACTGGTGACTCTGACTTGGTTGTTTCATATTCTACGCTTACCTAGTGTTCTTGGGAGGACACTCTCTTTTGAATGTCCTTTTTCACCATAATAATAACATCTTTGCCCCAAATATTTACAAGCTCTCCATTTATGGCCCTCTTCTCGACATACAAAACATTATCCTGGGGAGACTGAACAATCACCAAGGTGTCTTTGTTCAAAACGTACACGTAGATAACATTCTTCTGGTCACTAGATCCCCTTGATGGGTTAGTCCTCGGGAGTGTTTGCCCCCATCACTTTTCCACTTGTATGTTGGTGAGAACTCACTGATGTCCCCTCTTTCTTCTTAAATTGATTAAACGATCCACTCTTCCCTTTTTTTGGAAGCGGCAACCTATTCATAAAATAATCAATATCCGTTTTTTACCAACTCTATATTAGCCCTGATGGCTTTCCCCAATGCATGCTTCCAATGCTTATGCTGCTTCAATTAACTCCCTCACTATTTTGAATTGTAAAGCAATTAATCCTTACCTTAAATCCTGACAAAACCCATTCTTTAATTTTTCTATCATATGCTCTTTAGTGGGGATGTACTGTGAGGCGAATAATGAGAGGTCATGAAATCACCTTTCATATTCCAACACCGATATCTCTCCTTGTTTCAATGCTAGAATTCTTGTTCCTTCACGTTATGATGATACTTGGAGTATTAGAGTATAATTGGTTATCAAATTTGAACTTGAAGTCATTCTAGGTTAATGTTTTAGTAACACGTCTTAGCTGGATGGTTTCCCACCATATCATGACCCGATTAGATAATAACTGTGTATCATAATTTACCCATAAATCTTTGGGTATTTTAATCTAAATCATAGTCTTCTCCTCTTTCCTGATCCATTTTCCAGCTATTTCAGCACCCTGCTCCCCCATACAGGGTTTACAATCTATTTCTCTCATGCTTTTAACTAGTCGTACCAGGAGCACCATATTATCGGTGGTTGCAGAAACCCTTGGGGTTGCTAGTATGGTTGGTGCTATTGGGACTGCATGAGCTGTAGTACTTCCCATACCTTCTATCACTTTCTTGACTAGAAACCCTGGATCTACATAAGGTGTGGACATTCCTGCTGGAATCGTCAGAAGGGGTATCTTTGCTCTTCATTGCGGTTCCAACTCGGTTGACTATATATGTTCGTTTCGGGACCTGTTCTTTCTGAACTCCTGTTGATTCTCCTTGCCTAGACTAGGATGATGTTATTGGCGTATGTGAAGTAGTATCATCTAGTGGGCCTTCCCCTTGCTGATTATCAACATTCTTGCCTTTAATCCCTTCCACATAGAGGGTGACTTAGTATACATTCCTTGTCGAGTGCATATCATTCTGAAATAGGCAATGATTATAAGTATTCATTTGAGTTTTCCAGGACCAAAACTAGGAGCTTTGATACCAACTATAATAGCCCATAAAATTCAATTGATTTTTGACATACTGTTTATCCATAATAAGCAGGAGGTGGGGGTGATTTGTTTTTCACATTCCATCGGTGCATTGTATGGTACCATCTATCATTTCAATAATCAAACATCCTTAAGTGTTTAAATACGTTACACGTACATATAAGATATGATAGTACTACAAAACAAAAGATACATGTCCATCACGTTCATAACATGAAGTGTTCATACATACCATATGTAACGACCTGATGTTTTCAAAGCCAAAATCATTGGAATATATATATATATATATATATATATATATTGTCAGGTTCTGAATGTTTTTCACCATATCATATTATTATGTAGATTTATAATTGCATTCCATTCATTAACAAGACACAATCCACGTAGGATAACGGAAATCAACATTCCTATAAAACATATTCTCAATACACATGCTCATAATACTATATTTCCATACTCATAGGTTTACATTACATCGTATTGACATACTCATAAATTCACATTCTTGTTCTAGTCTCGTTATCATCACGAGTTCATACAAGAGTGTCGAACGACAAGTTACACAGCTAGTACTTTCGTTTATCATGACCTCATGTAATTTCACAACATAACATCCTCATAAGAAGAATACCACATACGTATATTCATACAAATCACATCTACTTGTTCGCACATATACATCCGTGTTCCATTTCAATTGTTCATTACAAGTCTTTACAAAAAGGGCTAGACGACTAATTGAGCGATTAATCTGTCTATTCTTATAGAATTCATATCACCTATAACATACGAATATATAGTTCTTTTCAAAATGTTTGAGTCGCGAAACGGATTTCCTTAAACATCATGTTGGTATGATGTCCCTATTACAACATAAGGTAATTTCAAGCATTATAAGCAATTTAAAAACATAATAAAGCAATATCAACGTTACATTTCATTCGTGGATCAAAAGAGTATAATTCTCTAATTTCTCCTTACTTACGTAAATGCCACCCTTAATAATTCATCAATTACCGTAGCTAATTACAATACTCAAACCCGGTCATCCATCTCGAATACCGTTAACCGAACTAACGTTATTCTCTGTTTAAAGCATAACAATTGTAATTCTTTTATATAGTTGGTACATACAAAACATAGTACACATGAACGCATCAATTCTTGAAACTAACTCATAACTCTCAAATCTTGCTATCCTTTTAGAACACCATTAGCCAAA
>Ga0325414_1003161_pt1 | contig 17031 bp, 11 predicted proteins | sample PopdelMetagenome_8_FD_206183 | JGI IMG/M metagenome (GOLD analysis project Ga0325414, IMG submission 206183) | Populus deltoides microbial communities from Bellville, Georgia, United States - Leaf-PdKOR-R3 | ecosystem: Host-associated > Plants > Phyllosphere > Phylloplane/Leaf | place: USA... | reverse complement strand
ATGATATAAAAAGTTTGATACCATTGTGGTTGGCAATGATTGGAGTTAAAGAAAGTATGATCAATGTGTTTATTTCAATAAATTAGCTCCAAAACATGAAGAGTTTTTAAGTAAGTGTTTGGAAACGTGGTTGTACCCGCGTTTCCAAAAAATATTAATTTTTTTTGTTAAAAATTAATATTTTTTTATATGTTTTGAATCGTTTTGATACTATGATCTTAAAAATAATTTTTTAAAAAAAACATTATTTTGATGTCTTTCAGCATAAAAAATACTCTGAAAAGCAACTGCAACCACACTCCTAAACCCACCCTAAATATTAAAAAAAATTCAAGTTAAGGTAAGGCTTGCTTAAGATGTTAAATGAATTCAAATTTTAATTGAATGGTTATGTGACTGTTTTTTCTGTCTTTTGAAATAGCTTAAGATTTTTTCGAATAGATCATTGATGAGGGTCAGGTGATGAAGCAAATGATTTAGGAATTCAAGGATACTTTTCATCCTCCAACTTTACGTGGTTTCTGTGCTCCATACTAAACTACAGCATAGGCAGAATAAATAAACAAAAAATGAATATTAATAAGGAAGCAAGATTTTCGTGAAAGCTCCACTGGCTTTTGGTACCATAACCCTAGCTTAGCTGTGCTACAATATCGAAATTAATAGGACGTTTCCTAACCATTGTAGGTGTTGCCGTGAAATCTCTCACCTCTTTGCTCCACCACATGTAAATGGCAAGTGATTTGACTTTGGACACAGTATGGGCGCGCATGTACGAATGTTTGCTGAGCCATAGGCATCTAGCCAGGAGGGAAGACGAGAAGGCCACAAAGGCTCCCAGTTCAAAATTTATTTGAGTCTGGCAATCCTTTTGTCAATTCCCCACCTAACTGTGTAACCCACGAGAAGCCGACGCTGTTTTTTAAAAAAAACGTTTTAAGTGTTTTTCTTTTTTAATATTTTCAAAATTTACAATAATGTTTTTTTTTTTACTCTTTCCTAAATTACCATATGGTCCTTAATTCATCAATGTACAAATTTTAAGAGACAAATTATTTATTTAATAGTAGCTATTATTTTACATATTATTTATCAGGACTTCAAATCAAGAATTAGTTATTACAACCAATATTGATTTACTAAGAACTTTTTTTTGACAGTGCGGATTCTACCATCATTTTTTGTGGGGCATGGCAAAAAACATGAAAAGTTTAGTAAATTGAATTTTGAGAGGTGACTATAGTTGTTTTTTTTTACCACCTTAAACTTGAAAAATTTCTTGTTAAAAAAAACATTAATACATGTGTATATTTCAATCAAAGGTTACTAGGAAATTTAATGGTCTTGCGAGAGTCTGAGTAAGAAAATGGTTGTGCAAAAGGAAGACACATCACCCCTAGCGCATCCTATCTAAGGTAAATTTTGAAAAACATTAATACATTGTTGTTTGATTGTTTTTCTATGTCAAGTTTCTATCTATTGGTTTTTTTCTAATGTCTGAAACATATCTCCCTTCATGATAGAGTCTTTACCTAATTGGGTTGAACTCTAACCGCTCTAAAGTTTAAATTTTGGCATCATATTTATTTTGCATTTTGTATCTTTAATACATAAGGGTATATTCTATTATGTAGTTTTACACCCCCAAATATTAAAGTCTACATCAAAACCCTAAGATAAAATGAACAAAATGATTGGTAAATGATTTTTGATATTTTGGCCAAATCCTAATGGATAATCATAAACTAGTTACGATATTCTTTTTTTGCTTTTCTTTTAAACATGAGAAAGATGCATTTTTTTATATGAAAATATGCTTGAAAAACTCTTTAGGATCTGACCGTATGCATGAAAACAAAATATTTTTTTTATTTTTTGTTTTTTGAAAGGGGAAATTAATTTTAAAGTTTTGAGATTTTTTTTAATTTATAATTTTTTAAAAGAAATGTTTCAGAGAAAACCATGTATTTTAATACTAAATCTAAATCTTATAGTGTAAAAATACAACTCAATATTATGCAAAATTGGTAGAAAAACACACAAGAAAATCAAAAATATTTTTAAATGACCCTTTGAATTTTTTTTATATAATATTATAATATATGTTATTATTATATTATTATTAAAGATATTGGGTTGGGTCTGCCCAACCATCTTGGCCGAACCCAGTCGAGTCTGATTGGACCCAGCCGAGTTAGGTTGGGTTGATTGGCTGGGCTAGACCCGACCTAGCCATCTGGGCTAGGCTGACAAGGGTCTAGCCCAGGTCATGAGTTAATTATTTTGGTCGCTGCATGTAGTTTCTGACATGACCAAAAGATTGATGTCTTCTCCCAAGTGTAGGAATGCCGAAGTTATAAATAACCCGGCAAGACCAGGGTCGAACCACAAGAAGGTTAACTATATAAATTATAAATAATAATAATAATAATAATAATAATAATAATAATAATAAGTTAAAGAGGACTTTGAGATGTAAGATTAATGTGAGGATTAAACACTGATAAAAACAAATGTCAAGGTTAGAGGATCCATTAATGGTATTTCAAACAAGTATAGTATAAACTCTTTTTGTTACTCAACTAGAAACCACACACAAAGGAGGTTCCAATCGGATGATTTGTCATTAATAGCTCATTATAAATTGTTAACATGATCATATTAATTATCTTATTTAAGTAACACTAAACTTTTAAATATTGTCAGGAATTCATGATGTTAACTTATGTTAACAACAAATCAAGTTCCTTTCATAGCACAAGTGTAGGTTATACGATACGGTTGGACTATGAAAGTGTCAAGCATTTGTTGTATCAAGTGTTATACAACACAGATCTATATTAACCATTTAACAAGCAAGGTATTAAGAATTAATAAGATAAAAATGATAAGACATGTTAATAGCAAGTTGTTTAGGATATAAGCATTGAAGTCCATATTGAGTTTATATTATCCTTATTCTTACACCATCAGTGTAACCTTTTCATCTTGACATAATAAACTTAGCTGAACATAATGAAGAAAAGAAACATAAATAAACAAGATAAGAACATAAATAAGATACAAATTAACTAAGTAAAGGAAAGAAAATAAAAAGCATAAACATGATATTAGTGAGAGCAAAACTTAAGCATTACAAAAATATAAATAGAGAGAGAGCAAGAGCAAGATCTTGATCTGAACAATAAAAAGCTCCTAAATGCATGGCAAATGCCTCCTTTTATCTAAAATTTAGAGCTATTGATTTGATGACTAATTGTTAAGTGGGTGGCCAACTCTTAACTTGGTGAAAATCCTTATCTTCTTGTCTAAACAAAACGTTATTGTTAACATCAGAATTCGAACAGACTTAAATCATGAAAGTTGTAGAAAATTATCTTAGCTTTCCAGGAAAAAACAATTGAGGTCATTTGGACTTCTAGAACTCGAGATGTGGGCTGAACACTGAATAGTGTTTGGGCTGCAGGACAGATTCAGACTTCTCCGTTGTTGCTACAATTTGGACTTGAAAACAGCCTTTTTAAATCTTGAACTCTGCATGAAAGTTTTAGGCCTATGTCTTATCTTTCCATCCATATAAATCAGACCTAAATCCAAGATCTACAGCTCCAGATATGACCCGATGACCGAACAGTGTTCCAGTTTGGACTGAACCAGCATCTCTTTTCTAAGTTTAGCCCTCTGTTTGTCCTTTCAATTTCAGTACTTAAACTCATCAATCAATCCTTTCATTTATGTGATAGGTCTGCATTTAAGATGAACATTTACTATAAATTAAAGGTATCTTATGGCATCAGACTTGTTATTATTAAACATACTTTAGTTAAGGAGTTATTGATACTTCAAGTGCAAATTGATAATATAAAACCTTGATAAAATTGCACTTTTAAGTATTAATCACACCCCCCCAACCAGCTTATTACTAGTCCCTAGTAATCAAAGCGTTAAAATAGAAAAACAATTTTCAAATTCCACAAAGCAAGGCATTCATCATTCAACTTCCATTACTCTTTCCAGATAAACAAACTCTCATTAAATTTATGTATATGCTCAATACCTCTTAAACAAGATATTAATATTTTTTTTTTGCTCAATATATCAACATATAGTTATGGGGCTTTACTTAGAAGAAAACAAAATTTTTATTCTAACGTTTAAGGTTAACTTCCTTGGGTTAGGATTATTATCTTTTTTTTAATATATATAAATATAACTTAAAACACAATGCATCTTTAACCCTTGTAACGAGCTTTCGTCTAATGACTCCCAGACCAGTTGGTCTTAGGGCATTAGGTGTTGAGACACCCCTACGAGCTTAGTAACTCGGGTTGCAGATACTGAAACGTAGATAGTGCAATGTTTGATTCCCTTTAGTTTTTCTCCTCAACCCATGTAACAAGCGTTGGGCCAATAACTTCCAAGTTAGTTGACTTTAGGGTATTAGGTGTTAAAATTCGGACTTAATTGCTTAGGTTAGGGAGGCTACGAAACCAAACTTCTCTACGTTTTTATTATCATCATATTTTTTTTTGTCTGTTTGTTTTTTTTATAAATATATACTATCCCTTTCCCTTAATCATTACCTTTAACAAAATAACATAAATAATAAAATAATTCAATGTGCAACCCACAATCATATGTTAAAGTGTATGTGTGAATGAAGGTTTAAGAATACTTGTTAAATGAGTATATAAGCGGAATTAAGTGATAACAATGCGAGAGTTTGTAAACTTGAATATTTCAAGAAGTATTCTGATAGACCTTGTTAAGAATGTTTACTAAGATGCGTCTAAAGAGTCACTTTAACAAAAGAACTCCTTTACTCTGTCATCCTATTAACAACATTTTTGCAAATGGTTTGTGAAATAGAAAACACAGTTAGTTAATTTTTTTAAAAAATATCAACTACTACCTTTCCCTTCAACCAAAACGAGATATTGTCCTCAATGTCCTAAGGTAGAAAGATAGAGTATAGAAGACATCACCTGAAACAACAAACACTGACAAACCTGAAACACACTTACACAAATATAAGAAACAACAAAACACAATAATAAAACCAAAAGATACAAAGTTTTTACAAACAAAGGCTCAAATCCAATCTAAGCTTTTTACAGCTTTCCTTAGTTAACCAATTTATGCAACTCATGGAAGGATCAATTACAGGGATGAAAGATTGTAATTGGTCAATCAATTGTTCAGCAGTAGCAGCAGAGATTATGATTTGTCGTGCCGAAGATGTTAGAAATTCATGTTCCACAGCATGATCAAGAAAAGACATCAACTTATCATAAAAACCATTAACATTTAACAGACCTATGGGTTTATGGTGAATGTGCAGTTGCGCTCAAGAGAAAATATGAAAGATCTCTTCTAATGTACCCAGACCACCTGGTAAAGCAATGAAGGCATCAACATGGTTAAACATTGCATTCAGTTGATTAGACATTGTGGGGACATGTAGTTCCTCTCCAATTGTTTTGCCAATGATGTCCCCTTTTGTTAAAGCTTTGGGGACGACCCCCAAAACCTGACTACCTCCTAAAAATGCAGCTATTGACACACCCCCTCCCATTAACCCAAGGCTGCCTCCTCCATACATTAAATGAATCTTGCTCTCAGCTAGTACCTGACCAAGATGATTTGCTAATTCTAAAAACTCTTTTTCTTTCCAGGACTGGATCCACCGAAAACACAAATATTTTTTATATGATGACTTGAGGAACCTACCATTTCTACACACTTCTATATCTGTGGAATGTATGGGTTGAGTAGAAATGAAGGGAAGGAAGAGAAGATTTTATAGATGAGAAATTGAAAATGCAATCATACCACCTATATGTAGGCCAACTGGAGTCTCATTCTCCCTTTCTATCTCTTTATTTATTTATTTTAAAAAAGCATGTGTATGTACAGGTAGTTATGATTGTGGCTCATATCTTCCCTTGGTTTTACGTCCAAGAACGGCTTAAACGCCCTCTATGGGTCGGGGATAAGCTTTCCATCCAGTTTTCTTAAAAACTGGCAAACATGGTCTTTTTTAGTCAGATTCTCAAAACTATGTCGAGCATGTTCTTTATGGAATTGAGGCCATAAATCATAAATTGCACGATGCATATCTCCACTAGGATGCATCTCAAGAGTCAATAGAAGATTATCTAAAGACCTCTTACTCAGGCCATCCTTAACGAATTGTATTTTATCTTCATGGTTTACAGATACCATTCCTAAAGAACGAAATGTTGCATTACAAGTCAATATGGCATATTTGTGACAGACTTTCAGTTGTTTTGCACGACGTTTCTTTGCAAAAGTGCTTTTCTTGTTCTAGGCATGTATGAAATGAAAGAATTGGAGGACTCACCTGATAATCAGACCTTGCTTTAATTAGCCAGCGAACATCTTCAGGAATTCCATGATTCATTAACAACTTCTAGCATGGTAAATTTTTGTAATCGCATTCTGAGGCAGAACGGGAAAATACTTTTTCAATTTTTCAAGAGTGGTGTCCATTTTCAAATGAGAATTGAAGAAGAGATTCAAAGAAGGAAGAAAGAGCAAAGAATTGCACAAATATATACATAGATATCAGTTATCATGGGAAACTGAAAGAACCGACTTAAGAGTCACGGAGTACCATTATCCGCCATTTGACTGGGGTGAGAGAGACTAGCAACACAAAATTCACACCAACATAAAACACAAAACAATGTGAGAAAAAGAATCAATCTTTATATACAAGATCACTTAATTCAATAGAGTTCTTTTCAACTGAAAAATTATTAAAGTAAACTTTTAAACGATGTCCATTTACCTTGAAAACATTGTCATTCTTTGGATTCTCGATATAATAGGCTCCATATGGATACACATGTTTTACAATAAAAGACCGCTACATCTTGATCTTAGTTTTCCAGGAAATAAATAGAGTCGAGAATTATAAAGCAAGACTTTTTGACTAACATTGAATGTTTTTCTCAGTATTTTCTTGTCATGAAACTCTTTGATTCTTGCTTTATGAATTCTTGAATTTTCATATGCATGATTTCTTATTTTCTCAAGCTTTTTATTTGTAATTTTTGCAGCTGACTAGCATCATCAAGGTTTGAATTGAAAGTTTTAATAACCCAATAAGCTTTATGTTCAAGTTCTACAGGCAAGTGACAAGGTTTTCCATAGACTAGTCTATAAGGTGACATACCTAATGATGTTTTATAAGCAGTTCGATAAGCCCAAAGTGCATCATTAAGTCTTAAAGACCAGTCTTTCTGATTAGGCTTCACTGTTTTCTCCAAGATCTGTTTGATCTCCCTATTAGCAAGTTCTACTTGTCCACTCGTCTGAGGGTGATAAAGGGTGGCAACTTTGTGTGTGATTTCATATTTCTTCATTAAAGACTCAAATGGCTTATTGCAGAAATGTGTTTACCATCACTTATCATGGCTCGAAGGATTCCAAATCGACTCAAAATATTTTCTTTTAAAAACTTTATCACTATTTTATGATCATTGTTTCGACTTGGAATTGCCTCTATCTATTTTGAAACATGATCTACTGCGACTAATATGTACAGGAAACCAAATGATGGAGGAAATGGACACATGAAATCTATACCCCAACAGTCAAAGATTTCAATGACAAGAATAGGATTTAAAGGCATCATGTGACGTTTTGAAATAGATCCCAACTTTTGACAATTTTCACAAGTCTTGCAGAATGCATATAAGTCCTTGAACATGGTGGGCCAGTAAAATCCACTTTGTAAGATTTTTGCAATTGATTTTCTTGATGAGAAATGACCTTCACATGCCTTAGAATGATAAAATTTAATGACACTACTTACCTCATTGTCAGGAATGCATCTTCGAAATATTTGATTAGGACAATATTTGAATAAATAAGGGTCATCCCAATAAAAATTCTTCACTTCGTTCAAGAACTTTCTTTTGTCTTGGGTACTCCAATGAGTTGGCAATTGTCCTGAAATAAGAAAATTAACAATATTAGCAAACCAAGGCATTGTAGAGACAGAAAATAAAGATTCATCAGGAAAGTAGTCATCGATTGGTGTGATGTCAGATCTTGAATTTGTTGTCAATCTTGACAAATGATCTACAACAACATTTTCGGTGCCTTTCTTATCTTTGATTGTGATATCAAATTCTTGAAGTAACAAAATCCACCGCACCAATTTAGCTTTAGAATCTTTCTTAGAAATAAGATATTTCAATGCTGCATGATCACTAAAAACAACAACAGGTGAGCCAACAAGATAAGACCTGAATTTTTCACATGCAAATACTACTGCAAGTAATTCTTTTTCAGTGGTGGTGTAATTCATTTGAGCACTATTTAAAGTTTTACTTGCATAGCAAATTACGTAAGGTTTCTTATCTTTTCTTTGTCCCAAGACAGCACCCACGACGGAATCACTAGCGTCACACATTATTTCAAAAGGTAATGACCAATCAGGAGGTTAAATGACAGGAGCAGAAGTAAGCAAGCTTTTAAGTTTAACAAAGGCTTTTTCACATTGTTCAGTCCATTCAAAAACATTTTTCTTTGTTAGAATGTTACACAATGGTTTAGATATTACACTAAAATCTTTGATAAACCTTCTGTAAAAACCAGCATGTCCTAAGAATGATCTAACATCTTTAATAGATTTTAGTGTTGGCAAGTTATCAATTAACTCGATTTTAGATTTGTTAATCTCAATTCCTTTCGATGAAACAATGTGACCAAGTACAATGATGTTTGTTACCATAAAGTGATATTTTTTTCTCAATTCAATACAAGATTCTTCTCTTCACACCTGTTCAAAACCTTTTCCAACTTAGTTAAACAATCATCAAAATAATCACCAAAAACAAAAAAATCATCCATAAAAATCTCAAGAAAACATTCAACCATATCACTGAATATGCTAAGCATGCATCTTTGAAACGTGGCTGGTGCATTACATAATCCAAAAAGGCATTCTTCGATATGCAAAAGTACCAAAAAGACATGTGAAAGTAGTCTTCTCTTGATCTTCCAATGCAATTTCAATTTGGTTGTAACCTGAATAACCATCAAGGAAACAATAAAATTCATGACCTGCAACTCTTTCTAGGATTTGATTCATAAAAGGTAAAGGGAAATGATCTTTTCTAGTCATTGAATTAAGTTTCCTATAGTAGATGCACATGCACCAACCAGTAATAGTCCTAGTTAGAATTAACTCATTTTTCTCATTTGTTATCATAGTGACTCCAGACTTCTTGCGTACAACTTGGGTAGGACTTACCCATTTGCTGTCAGAAATAGGATAAATGATTTCATTATCTAGAAGCTTAATGACTTTATTTTTCACAACTTCTTTTATATTAGGTCTAAGCCTTCGTTGCATTTCTCTAGAGGGTTTATCATCTTCCTCCAAATAAATCCTGTGTGTGAAAATCGAAGGACTAATTCCTTTTATGTTAGCTATGGTCCATCCTAATGTATTTTTGTGCATTTTCAGAGTTTGTAATAACTTACCTTCTTGATGTGCATTAAGTTTTAAAGAGATTATTACCAGAAAAGTTTCATTTCCTCCCAAAAATGAGTATTTGAGATTGAATGGTAACGACTTCAAATCAGGTTTTGGTGGTTGAACGCTTGAAGGTATGGACTCAATTAATCGTGGTGGCAATTCTTTAATTTTTGGTCTCCAACTATTTGCCTTTGATTCTTCCTGCAAATAAACCATTTGCACATCGTCAGATTCATCATTCTCAGTTTCACTGGAAGTGGTTTGAAATTAATCATGAACTAATTTTTCAATAAAGTCCACTTCCTGTAAATCATTATCATCTCCAGGTTGCTTGCAAATGTTGAAAATATTCATCTCCAATGTCATGTTTCCAAATGATAGCTTCATCAGTCCATTCCTACAATTAATCAATGCATTAGAAGTTGCAAGAAATAAACGTCCTAAAATGACAGGAATTGAATTACATGCTTCAACAAGTTGTGTATCCAAGACAACAAAATTGACAGGGTAAATGAATTTATCAACTTGTACTAACACATCCTCAACTATTCCTTTAGGCACTTTTACAGATCTATCAGCAAATAAAAGAGTTACAGAAGTTGGTTTTTAACTCACCTAGATTGAGACTTTGAAAAAACAAATATGGAAGTAAATTCACACTAGCTCCAAGATCAAGTAAAGCTCTTTCAATTTTATGTTCTCCAATAAAGCAAGAAATTGTAAGACAACCAGGGTCTTTATATTTCAAAGTATGGGTTATGATTTGGCCTTTGAAACTGTTTAAAGCACGAACTTGTTCATGGAGGCATTCCTTGAAAGAAGATAAAGTTGGACAGTCATTGGTTGCATGTTCATTTGTTTCACAGATTTGACACACAATGTCTTGAACAGATTTTAGTTGACCACTCTTTTTACATTCAAGTGCCTCGACTTTTCTAGCTAAAGATGCAAATTTAGCTTGAAGGTCATGATCTTCTCTAAGGTTGTACATACCTCCACTAGATGTATGAGGTTGAGTTTTACCCGGTGCCTCATAAGTGCCCGTAGTGTCCCAATTTTGAGCATTTTCAGCTAGCAAATCTAGGTACTCCATTGCTTCATCAGGGTCTTTATTTTCAAAAGTTTCATTGCACATCAATTCCACCATTTGTCTATCTTTAGGTGTTAACCCTTCATAAAATTGTGAAACCAATCTCCATGTTTCAAAACCATGATGAGAGCAAGTATTAAGCAAGTCTCGATACTTGTCCCAACATTGATAAAATGTTTCACAATTGGTGATTTGTCTTTTGAAAGAGTTCGTTCCGTGAGATGGAAAAAACTTCTTTAAAAATTGTTGTTGCATTTCATCCCAAACACGAATGGATCTTGATCTAAGATTTTGTAGCCATGTTTTAGCTTTATCTTTTAATGAAAAAGGAAAAAACTTTAATCTAATGGTATTCGTGCTACAATTTAAGTCATTATAAGTGTTACAAAACTTCTTCAAATTCTCTCAAATGCAAGTATAGATTTTCTAGATCTAAGCCATGAAAAGAAGGTAAAAGTTGAATAATGTCTGGCTTAAAATTAAAATGAGATGCATCAGGAGGAAAAATTATGCATGAGGGAGCACTTGTTCTTATAGGATTCATGTGGTCTCTAAGTGTTCTAACACGGTTATTCTCATTATTCTCATTATAAAGTGACTGGTTATCTTCTTCGGCCATGTTTTCTGAAAATGATGAGGATACCCTACAAAGTCTACCACTTAATGTACGTGACCAAACTCTCATGCACGTGTAGGAATAAAATAAAAGGAAGAAGAAAACAAAAGAAAAAGAAACAAAATAAAAGAAACAAAGTTGGATACAAGAAAAGTGAAATGAGAAAATAAAATAAATACTATAATTTGTACAAGAATTTACCTCCCCGGCAACGACGCCAAAAACTTGACACGACCAAAAGATTGATGTCTTCTCCCTAGTATAGGAATGTCGAAGTTATAAATAACCCGGCAAGATCGGGGTAGAACCACAAGGAGGTTAACTATATAATAATAATAATAATAATAATAATAATAATAATAAGTTAAAGAGGACTTTGAGATGTAAGATTAATGTGAGGATTAAACATTGATAAAAATAAATGTCAAGGTTAGAGGATCCACTAATGGTATTTCAAACAAGTGTAGTATAAACTCTTTTTGTTACTCAACTGAAAACGACACACAAATGAGGTTCCAATCGGATGATTTGTCATTAATAGCTCATTATAAATTGTAAACATGATCATATTAATTATCTTATTTAAGTAACACCAAACTTTTAAATATTGTCAGGAAGTCATGATGTTAACTTATGTTAACAACAAATCAAGTTCCTTTCATAGCACAGGTATAGGTTATACCATACGGTTGGGCTATAAAAGTGCAAAGCATTTGTTGTACCAAGTGTTATACAACACGGATCTAGATTAACCATTTAACAAGCAAGGTATTAAGAATTAATAAGATAAAAATGATAAGACATGTTAATAGCAAGTTGTTTAGGATATAAGCATTGAAGTCCATATTGAGTTTACATTATCCTTATTCTTACACCATTAGTGTAACCTTTTCACCTTAACATAATAAACTTAGCTGAACATAATGAAGAAAAGAAACATAAATAAACAAGATAAGAACATAAATAAGATACAAATTAACTAAGTAAAGGAAAGAAAATAAAAAGCATAAACATGATATTAATGAGAGCAAAACTTAAGCATTACAAAAATATAAAGAGAGAGAGAGAGAGCAAAATGTATCTTATGGCATCAGACTTGTTATTATAAAATATGTTTTAGTTAAGGAGTTATTGATACTTCAAGTGCAAAATGATGATATAAAACCTTGATAAAAATGCACTTTTAAGTACTAATCAGTGGCCATGAAAGGGAAGGGGGGAAGGAGAAAAGGAAGGAGAAGGAGAGGAAAGTAACGTAACGTGTTGGTTGTTATGTTGATAAGGAGGTCCGACTGGTGGCTCAAAAGGCATTGGTGGAAGAGATTGTGGCCGACGTCAACTATGGGAAAAAGAAGAAGAAGAAGGTTGCAGAGGAGAGAGAGAGATGAGCTCGTGACGGCTATTATATTGCTAACAAGGAGCTATGTTGGTGGAGAAGGTTGGGTCGCTCTTGTTCACAGCGGTGCTGAGGTGGAAATGGCAGAAGAGAGCACAGAGATAGAGAGGAAAAGATAGAAGATCGTGGTGGAAACAAAACTAAGGGAAGGGAGGCTGATTTTTTGCTGACTTTGGACCTGATTTTCTCCTCCCTCAGGCATGAAGTCCACCCTTATATATAGGGGATAGAAGAGGGACGCTTTGTCTTTACTAGTGTCAAATCTTAGCCCTTGTCTCAACCCAAAAGGATCCAAACCGTTGACTCAAAATAGCTATCACAGGATATTAGATTTGTTACAGGAAAATGGCTGGTTAGGTTTAACCACTTTGAAGCGATACCACAACCACTGTGGCCTCAATTAGCTAGAACAAATCACATTGGTGTGTAATCAGTTATCATGCCATAATTTTCGTGTAAGTTTTGTCCAATTTAGTGGAGAGATGAAGTATAAAACACCTCGGGAAAAAGGTCACTTGAGTAGCTTCTCTAGAGAAGAAGATGAATAGTCAACCCCAAAACGACATGGTTTCGGTAAAGTTCATTTTAGTCCTTTGATTTCCAATTTCTCTCAATTGCACCCCTGATTGGCTTCAAACTTTCAATTTTATTCAATTTTACCCTTGACAAACTTCAATTTTAACCTCGAATTTTAGCACCTTTTTCATTTTGATCTTTGGTTTCAGAGTTTTAAATTTAACCATTAATTGGCCATTAAACTTCACTCCTAATTTCAGCCAACTAGATTCCCAAAGTTCGGTGTCTTTTCTAAAGTTGCCCTTGGTTGCAAATTTGTTCAATGTAGCTCTTAATTGATTCCAAAACTATTCTTGCAATTTTATCTATGATTTCAATCAATTGACTTGGTAAAAATTAAATTTCATTTTCTAAAATTCCAATCTGCTCAATTAAGCCTAAATTGGGTTCCCAAACTTAATTTTTCACCAATTAAGCCCCTAATAAAATTAATTTGATCCATTTAAAGTATAATTATGTCCTTACACCTAATTAAAACTTTAATTGGCTCATGATTAAATCAAATTGACCTATTAAAAATCTAATTATGTCGTTAGGCTTAATTTTTATGCAGCTTCGTCCAATAATCATATGACTTGACCTTGAATTTGTATAATTATCTTTCCAGTTTTGGATAAAATGGGGCACAATTTGGTTTTTAATTTGTTCGAAATTACAACTTGATTTTTTTGTACATGTGAAATCCTTCCAGGTTGCTTTTGCCAAAATATCAGCCCTCTTGCTATCATTATTTTATTTTTAGAGAAAAAAAGTAAATTTAAGGAATAACTCAAAAATGAATTATGACATCTAGGGCGAGGGTGTTATTATTATGCGGGAAAAGATCATCTTCATATAAATTACCCTATGAGAATTGAGTTTAATAAGGTATAGTCACAACCAGCTTAGAGCCAACTTTAGTCAGTCATATTGGATAGGCTAGCTAGACAAACACAAACTATGGCTAATGGCATTAGAAGTCATGGTAGGGGCCAAGGTGATAGAACTCAGAGCAAGGTGTATCACATGACACATGATGATCTCATAGCTTCTCCAAAGGTATAAGTAGGTATGCTATAGTTAAATTCCTTTCTTGTATATGCATTAATTGACCTTGGTGCTACACACTTTTTCATAGCATGTAAAATAGTAGAAAAACTTGGAAATGATCGTAGTCAGAAAGAAAAGGGAGTGCTCTATTAGGTAAAACTGTAAAACATTGATCATGTAATTTTAAAAGTAAGGTTTATTTTAAAAAAGTTGGAATTAGGGGTTGACTTAATACCCTTAAAACTACATGAATTTGATGTAATATTAAGTATAGATTGTCTAGGTACAGATAGAGCACCAGTAGGCTGCCTTGCATAAAATAACATCATTGAGACATTTTAAGAATATTTAAAAAGTATATTTTTTTATGATATTAACAAGTGTATTTTTTATTAATTATTGGTGTTTTTTTATTGTTGTTGATTTTTTTATTGTATTATTAAATTAATCAAAATTATTAAAAAATTTAAATCAATAATCCAGGTTTTATATTTTTCTTGCTCCGTTGAAAATGTTATCATCGTTTGGAATTTTCATTCTCCGTTAAAAAATCCCAGCTTGTCGTGATTTTGACAAAAGTGATTAAATTATATTTGGTTGCTTTCATCGGAGAGACTGCAGTGGTAGAGAAGGAACTCTCTTCGGTGTACCAATGTAAGGTTACCAACATAGTTATCAAACCCGGTTGGATAGTCGGATCTTAAGTTTTATGGGTCAACTTAAGTCAATCCAAAAAAATTTTAAAAAATATTTAAAGTTTTAATATTTAACATGAAAAAATTAAGAAAAAAAGCTATATGAATATAGGCTATATATGTTGTAAATAATGAAGTTTAAAAGAATATTTTAAAAAGTTTTTTATCCCACATTGAAAAGATATTATGTTATGCTTTTAAGTTGAAGTATTTCAACCAAAAACATTTTTATCCCACACTGAAAAAACATAACTTTTTTTCTTGTGAACATAGAGTATATATACGAAATGACTTTAAATCCCACATTGAAAAAATAACTTTTTCTTGAGAACATAGGAGTATATATACTAATAAGTTTCAAATCCCACATTAAAAAAAATATAACTTTTTTCTTGTGGACATAAAATATATATATTAAAGGACTTCAAATCCCACATTGAAAATATATTATGTTATCATTTTAAGTTGAAGTATTTAAACTAAAAAAATTTTTATTCTACATTGAAAAAATAACTTTTTTTCTTGGGATCATAGAGTGTATATATAAAAGGGTTTCAAATCTCACATTGAAAAACCATAACTTTTTCTTGTGAACATAAAGTATATATATACGAAAGGGTTTCAAATCTCATATTGAAAAAATAATTTTTTTCTTGGAAACATAGAGTATATATACTAACGGGTTTCAAATCTCACATTGAAAAAATAAAATATTTTTCTAATATTTATATAGTGAACTTTAAACAGTGTTAATAACCAACTAAAAAAATATGAAAAAAGAGGGGTATAGGAGAAAAAACACATTTAAAAAAAATACATCGGATGTCGCCCGGGTCATGAGTCGACCAGGTTTGGCCAGGTCGTTGCCCCGACTGATCTTTTGACAAACCCAAAACGATCCAGCTATCGGGTTGACCGAGTCCCGGGTCAACCCGCTAGGCTGGTCCAGGTTTAATAACTATGGTTATGAAGCTTTGTAATATGGCTTGAATTGGATTTTGAATTTTTAATTAAAATCTTTTAAGCTGTTTAAATGATCTTGGTATCTTACTTTATGGAATATTTTATCTTTATCCATCATATATAATCAACTTGGTTAATAATTAGTGCAACTTAAAAGGAAACAGAATCTAAGAAAAAACTTATGGACTGTTTAGAAACACAATAATGCTTTAAGTTTTTGAAAAAAAATTAAATTGAACCTTCTTGTTCAAATACAATATTTCTTCACCAAGGAAAATAGAAAACTAATTTTAATCTTTCATAAACTTATACTGAAATTGAAAAACATATTTTAAAGATTTTCCACTGTTTTTCTTTACAAGTAGTCCTCTCTTTTCAAAATGAAAGAAAAAAATGAATAATATAATTCTTTTCCTTTCATATACAAGCACAGTTTAGTAATATAAAATATTAAAATTATTTTTTCTACATTTCCATATTTAGTTATTGCCGTAAATTTATTTTTTTATTATAAATCTAATATAAAGATTTATTTTCTTAGTTAAGAAAATAACGTTTTCATGATAATTTTTTATTTAAATGAAAAAAATAGAATTTTATATTATATTGTCAAAAATATAAAATATTAAGATAACTAGTATAAATTATATATAGTTTTATTTCCTTAAAAAAATAATTGTAATCTTGATGTATTTATTATTTTTTAAATGAAAAATTCATTTTCATTCTGAATAAATGAACATGTGTTTTAATCTTTCATTGCAAAAGAAAAACTAGACAAGTTATATATATATATATATATATATATATATATATATATATATATATATATCATAAAATTTTATTTAACTTCAGGCTTAATTTTTTTTTTTTTCCTTTTCAAAACATTGTTTTTTCATAAATTAATTTCAAGATCTTAAATTAATGTTTTGAATTTTAAGTTCTCTTGTAACCTTTTTTTTTATATATATAATAAATTTTTTATCCTTTTAGTTTAATTTGTATGAAGCATTCATTTAATAAAATTTATTTCCTGTCGTAACATGAAATTATAATTGAGTGATTTCCTAGAAGGGTATTTTGGTTACTTCCCATTTGCCCTTCCATTCTCTAAGCCGACTTCCCTTCTCTTTAACTATAGTTTTATTT
>Ga0325414_1003160_pt1 | contig 17031 bp, 5 predicted proteins | sample PopdelMetagenome_8_FD_206183 | JGI IMG/M metagenome (GOLD analysis project Ga0325414, IMG submission 206183) | Populus deltoides microbial communities from Bellville, Georgia, United States - Leaf-PdKOR-R3 | ecosystem: Host-associated > Plants > Phyllosphere > Phylloplane/Leaf | place: USA... | reverse complement strand
ATAAATTAAAAAAAATGTAGTAAATTTTTGTTTAGATAATACATGCGTTTGGTTAGTTATATTCATAGATATGTTTTTTTTTAATAAAAGTATTTATTTTGTATAAAATTTTGAATATGTTTTTTTTTATAATATTTAATAAGTATTTGTGTAAAATTAGGATGATAATAAAATGATATATTATAAGACTATCTAAATGGTACGGGGATCACAGTTTTTTTCTAACTTTTTTTTTAATTATTTTTTTCTTTCAACTTTTCTAATTTTTTTTTTCATTTATTTTTTTTAAAATTATTTTTTGTTGATTTTACTTTTAAATATTCACCTGGTTAAAATTTTTACTTTGTAATTTTTTTCTTTGAAATACTGTGGATTGCAGCGATGTTTTTCCACATAATTTTTCTATTTTATTTTTTAAAATTATATTTATCGATTTTTTTAATATGGAGCTGATTGAGAATTTAGTTTTATAATTTTTTTTCTTTAAAACGTTGTTGATTGCTAGAGTGTTTCTCTGCATGATTTTTTTATGATTTTCTCCAAAATTATCTTTTTTTATTTTATTTTTTAATATTGAGCTGGTTAAAAATTACAGTTATAATATGTGAGGAAATCACTATAACTTTCCTCGAAAATTATTGTTGATTACTACAATGTTTTTCCCCACATGATTTTTTTCTGTTTTTGTTATGTTTTTTTCTAAAATTATCTTTGTCAATTTTATTTTTTAAATATTAAGTTGGTTAAGAATTGCAATTACAAGTAAACACAAGTTTTTCCTCACAAAACACTATGGATTGATACAGTTTTTCCTCACATGGTTTTTTTCCAGTTTCTTTTGTGTTTTTTTTTTGTAATATTTTTTTTCAAAATTATCTTCATCGATTTTATTTTTTTTAATATTGAGTTGGTTAAAATTTAATTTTGTAATAAAGCTTAATCATGTTGTGAAAGCATTGTAGTTTTGCTCATAAAACATTGTGGACTGCTACAGTGTCTCTCCGCATGGTTTTTTTTGTTATAATTTTTTTCAAATTATCTTTTTCAATTTTATTTTTTTAATATTGAGTTGTTTGTAAATTACAATTACAAGTCATTACAAATAAGGCTAAATCATGTGGGGAAGCACTGTAGCTTTCATCACAAAACACTGTAAATTGCTATAATGTTTCCAACATGATTTTTTTTTTTTGGTGTTTGTTTTGTTATTTTTGTTCTAAAATTGTTTATGTCAATTTTGTTTTTAATAATATTAACTGATTAAGAATTTAGCTTTGTTATTTTTTTCTTTAAAACACTGTGAATTGTTGTAGTGTTTTCCCATGTGATTTTTTTATGATTTTTTCTAAAATTATCTTTGTCGATTTTTTTTTAATATTGAGTTGGTTGTTGCAATGTTTTTCCATGTGATTTTTTTATGATTTTTTCCAAAATTATCTTTGTCGATTTTTTTTTAATATTGAGTTGGTTAAGAATTATAATTACAATAAAGTTAAAGCATATGAGGAAAGCGTTGTAATTTTTCTCACAAAATGCTGTGGATTGCTACAATATTTCTCTAAATGGTTTTTTAGTTTATTTTATTGGGAAAAGTGTTATAGTTTTTCTCACAAAACATTGTCAATTGCTGCAACATTTTTTCTCATGGGTTTTTTTCCTTTCAAAATTATTTTTGTTGGTTTTTTTTAATATTAAGTTAGTAGAGAATTTAGCTTTGTAATTTTTTTTGCTTTTTATTAACTGAAAAGCTAAATCATGTGGCGAAAGCACTGTATCTTTCCTCACAAAACACTGTAGATTGCTACAAATCATTTTGTTCAATCTCTAAGTTTTTGATCACCAACACAACCTTTTTTCCCGTCATGAAATATTTGCTTCATCATACCTTTAATTTCTATTACTTATCTAGCGCTGGTTCACAATTATAACACTATCAAGTACATTTATTTTATAAGCCCGTGACAGCGCGCAGGCATGTCATCTCGTTACAGTGAAAAGATAATCATCATAATGTTAATGTTAATAGCAATGATGGTGTTGAAGTGATGAGATAGTAGTTATGGTGAAAATTATGATAAAAATAATAATAATAGTGAATAACTGGGATGAAGTTGGTAATAAAAAGATAATAATAGCAAATTAATTGTAAATAATTAGATAATATTATAAATTGATTATGTTTTATAAAATATTATATAAACTTTACAAAGTGAAAATATTTTTTTAATAAATAATCTAAAATAGATGTCCATATCAAATATTAAAATTTAAAATATTTTAGCCAAATCCAATGATAAAGTTGTACACTATCCTATAAATTTTGGCCAATTTCTTTTTATCGAACCTTTTTCTTTGCTTATTTCAACCAAATCCCGCTAAAATAATAAATATTCTAAATTGGAATAGGCTAATAAGTGAAATGCTCCTCAAACCAACTAAGATGAAAAGTTAAGATTTTTTTTTCCAGTCAAAACATAAAAATATTATAATTTTGTTGGTCATGTGAATGATTTTGTGAGGTTGTGATCAAGATTGTTGAAGTGTTTCTTAGGGTGCGTTTGTTTTTAAAAAGTGATTTTTAAAAAATTATTTTTCAAACTTTTCTATATTTATTTATTATTAAAAAAGTTGGTCAACGAAAAACACTTTCTTGTCAAAGAAAAATTTAGCTTGATTTCTAGGAAAATATTTTCTTTTTATTTTGGGCGGAAAACACTTTTCAGAAGTTGTGAAAAATTTAAAAATATCATATTATTTGCTGATTATGTCAAATTTGGTCCTCAAACTTTTGATTGCTATATATTTTGTTTGAATCTTTTTTTTTTTCAAATTCATCTCTTAAAATTTGATTTAATTTGGATTTAATATTAACTTTAGTCCTTATTTTTATGATTATTATTTACTTTTCTCTTATCATTTTTTAAATTGAAATTTTTTATCTATCAAATTTGATTCTCTTTCATTTAATTGTTACTTATTTTATTTAAAATAATTTATGAAATTGTAATTATTATTATTTTAATTTTATCATCTTTCAATTTTTTTATTTGTTAGATTTTATCTCTATTATTTTGATTATTATTTATTTTGAGATAATTTATGAAATTAGATTTTTTTCAATTCTATTCTCATTCAACTTTTTAATTTGTAAGATTTGTTTTTTATTATTTTAATAAACTTAAAAATACTTACTTTCTATAATATTATCAAACATTAAAAAATAATTTATTTTTTAAAAAATTACTTTTAAAAAAACTATTTTTCAAAAAAAACTACTTCACTACAGGGAGTTATACTCTTTGTTTTTATTCTTCCATATTCTTGAGATGTACTATTTATTGCCTTCCAATTGATATGATTTGGTTCGTTGACTTTCTCTTGGATTTTTTTCTTTTAATTTTATTAAATCTATGTTCTCCTTAGACCATTGCTTTTCAAAATTTAATCATTCAAGATTATTAATTGACTTTAGGACTTGTAATATTAGTTAAAATATGTGTAAGATAGCTAAACATCTACATTTAAAAAAAAATTTCAAGATTGAATTTGGTGAAGTGACTAACACTTGATGGGCTTATAATGATTGGATTTAGAAATCGTTTGAAAACGCAGTGTAAACCATGTTTTTAAAAAATTTAAAATTTTTTTTTATTAAAATTCAATATGGTTTGTATGTTTTGGATCGTTTTGATGTGCTGATATCAAAAATAATTTTTAAAAAATAAAAAAATATATTATTGACATGCATTTCGATATAAAAAATTATTTGAAAAGCAACTGCTACCATATTAGTTAACACACGCCGTTGGTCTCCTGGGTTGGTACGGTAACTTATTTGTTCACTTGCAAAAACAAATCCCTATCGAAAAAAAAAAACCTCTGATATTTAAATTAATTAATGTAAGTAGAGATGAGTGTGTTGAGCAAAAGAGTAACGTGAGAGGCTAGAAAAATATGTGTAGAGGAGAACAACAGGTGAAAAGCAATGATTATGGTACTTGTATGTTTTGCTTTCAGCAGAATTCTATAAGGAATTAACTATTGAAAATTGAATGTTCAATCTATCATATTTAATTTAAGATATTTATAAACTTTAATCACGTTTCGTTCACTTATCTGTAATGATTATGAGTATTTGAAAAATTGAGGTGTCATCCAAGGAGACAGGTCAAACGAGATAATTATAAGCTAAATTACATTGGAAAAGTAGTGTTCATCAAAATTCATAATACTTTGAACTGGAACAATGTTAGTAAAAATTATGTTCATCAAGATTCATGGCAATATGATAATGTAGTAGTAGAGTAGTCCGTTACCACAGAGAGTTATAAAGACTGTAGGGGTAGAGTAGAGTTGTATTTTTATTGGGATACATTTAGCATTAAATGAATGGTTTAGAAGAAAACAGTCAGTGTAAATTTTGATAGGGTATGGTGGGATAACAAGCTCCAAGCTGCAGACACCTGGTGTTGGGGCTGTCATGCCCTGCCACATAGAGTTTCAAAGGCTGCAGGGGGTGGGGTTGTGCCTCAGGCTACAGACACCTGGCGTCGGGGTTGCATGCCCTGAGTGCTAGTGCCAAACCCGCGTGCCTGATTGCAGAACCCGGCGAGCGGGTCTGAAAACCATGTGCTTGGGGTCTGCAGACTCGCACATACAGCACGCCTAGGGTCTGCAAACCCGCTCCACTTGGTCTGGATTCATTGGTAATGGATTCAAGGCTAATGGATCTCACGTCAAGATCCAATTCTCTTGGGTCCGGTGTCAGGACCCAAGGCTAATGGGTCTTGCGTCAGAACCCAAGGCTAATGAGTCTTGCAGATGACCTATATCTCTTGGGTCCGGCATCAGGACCCAAGGTTCTAGAGTCTTTGGTTTCTAAATATTATTATCTATATTATAAATATTATTATTTTCAATATAATTAAAAATATTAATATTAAAAATAGTATTGTTTGTGTTACAAATATTATTATTTTTATTATAATTAATAGTATTTATATTAAAAATATTATTATTATGGGTAATGGGTCCTACAGAGGACCCAATTCTCTTGGGTCCAGCGGAGGAGTCAAGGCTAATGAGTCCACCGTCCGAACCCAAGAGAATTGAATCCTGCGTCAGGATCCAAAGCGGATAGGTCCTGCAGCAGATCCAATTTTAATTTCATAGGTCTCGTGTCAGGACCTAATGTTCTATAGTCTTAGGTTTCTAAATATTATTATTTGTATTATAAATATTGTTGTTTTTATTACAATTAAAAGTATTAATATTAAAAATAGTATTATTTGTGTTATAAATATTATTATTTTCATTATAATTAAAAGTATTAATATTAAAAATAGTATTATTTGTGTTACAATTATTATTATTAATAAAATAATTAATAGATTTGAAAAAAAATATTATCAATATTGAAATACAACCATAGATTGATTTGATGGATAAAATTAAAAATTATTATTATTGTTATTGTTACTGTTATTATTATCATTAACACCGTGAATTGCTACAGTGTTTCTCCACATGAATTTTTTTTATTGCTTTTTGTTGTTTTTTTGTTATGATTTTTCTTAAAATTATCTTTATCGATTTTATTATTTTAATATTGAGCTGGTTGAGAATTTAGCTTTATACTTTTTTTCTTTACAACATTTGAATTGCTATAGTGTTTCCCACATGATTTTTTTTGTTATGACTTTTTCTAAAATTATCTTTGTCGATTTTATTTTTTTAATATTAAACTGGTTGAGAAGTACAATTACAATAAAGCTAAATCATGTGGGGGAAGCACTTTAGCTTTCCACACAAAACACCGTGAATTGCTACAATGTTTTTACACATGGTTTTTTTTGTTATGATTTTTTCTAAAATTATCTTTATTGATTTTATTTTTTTAATATTGAGGTGGTTAAAAATTTAACTTTGTAATTTTTTTTTTACAATTAAAGCTAAATCATGTGAGAAAAATATTATAACTTTTCTCACAAAACACTATAAATTGTTACAATTTATTCTATTCAATTTTTAAATTTTTTATCACCAACATATATTTTTTTCTCATTAAATATTAGCTGTATCATATCTATTATTTATTTATAAATATAACACCATTAAACATGTGCTTCATTAAACCTTCGTATCGCGCTGGCATGAGTTGTAGCGTGCCATCTGGTACTACCAATTCGTCGGAAGCGGAGGGTGATGAGACGGAGAGGGTGACGAGAGGCCATTATTGGAGAGTAGGCGTTGTTCTAACAAAGAGAAGAACTCCACATGGCGGTATGTAACAATTGCTAGGCTTGGGAATTTAACCTTTATTTAAAAGAGTTCAAGATTATTGACGTTTTGTTTTTTCTCTAAACTTTTATAATTTTAATGCTTTTAAAAAAAAAAAACTCTAATTTCTTTCTTATAGCTAGAAGTTGCCTTACCTTGGATTTAACTTGCATGCATCGCAAATAAATGCTCGGACGCTCGGAGAGAAAATGAAAGGAAACTCTCTCTTTTACCCTTGAGCTTGCCTTGTTGCCGCAGCCACTACAACCCGTGCTTTGCAGCGGGCAAGATTTTATTTTTCAGTGAAAAAACGGTGTACAGACAAGTTTTCTGACATGTTTTTTTACATCTGAAAGAATTTCAAGTAAAAATAAAAAAAAGTTTATTTATAAATATATTTAAATAAATTAAGTATTATATGTGTTACAGCTTTAAAAAACATAATTGATAATTTTAAAAAAATTAAAAGATAAAAATGTATTTCATAGTATTTAATTTATTAAAATAGGCTTGATTTTGTTTTATAAATTTATTAATTAGAATATTTATTTTTATAGCTAGGTTTAAATTGTCATAGAAACAGATACATACATTAAATTGATTGAATAAAATAAAATTTTAAAAAATATTTTATAAAATTGTACATATTATAAATATTATATATTTTTTGTATTTTATAAAATAATCATCCAAAAAAATAAAGCAAACCACAAAAGCAACCTTGCACCAAAATGAAAAAACAAATAACTGTTATTTAAAAGAAATTTTTCAAACAAAATTAAGTAGGGAAGTGTATTAATCGAACCCTGGACCAAAAAAAAACTTTGAAAACATGTTTTTTATTTTACTCTTTTGGCTTTCAATTTTATATTTTGGCTTTCGTTGATAAATTCAATTCAATTCAATTGACTTTGAATTTGGTTTAGAAAGGGTCAAAGTGAAAGAAATTTTTTGAATAGCTAGCTGGTCTCCAGTGAAATGTTAAGGGGTGTGCATTGTGAGCATCTATGGTAGATAACCAACGCGTTTATAGTTTTTTTTGCTTAATGGTAGAATGTGATGGATAGTTTAAGTTGATATATAGAGCTTTTCAATAAACTGAATATGCAGGGAGTTAATTTAATGTAAACACGCAGTGCATTATCATTCCAGAATTAGCAACTGCAGTATAATGAAACATTGTTTGAGTTGGAAGGCTGATAAAAACAAAAGGTTGCATGAACCCTAAACAAACCAAGGGCATCTATTTTAAAAGAGCAGTTTTCATAACAAAATCTGGTTCAACAGCAAGAGAAAAGCCACAGGAGGCTCATATTATAATAAGCAAAACATTGTTGGTGTTGATCGTTTTGTCGTTGGAGATCTACGACGACATCTGCAACAATGGTCAATCTATCAACGTATATTGACGACAATTGGAGCACAAAAACTAAATGTTTGATAGAAGAAGAATCTAAGAATGAGTGCTGAAATTAGTAAACTTGGCTTTTTTTTTTTAAAAAGCAGTAGTTGAAAATGGTGATGTTCGTGGAATGGATGGATAAAAAATATGGTTAAAACTAAGCTATAAAGTGGATGAGATGTTTCAGGCATCAATCGAATACCATGCATAGAGTCTGATGTGGTTGTTAATTTACAAGGTAAAAAAACTAGGTCTTAACAATCTAAAATATTGAGCCCAACGTTGTAGAGTTTGTGGGGGTCTTTTGCAATCTTAAGAACTGGCGTAAGCTAGTGCAAAATATATAGTTCATATCTAGTAAAATGAAAGGTGCTGTGAAGTCATTGTCATGTGCTAAATATTTTCTCATTATTTAACCATATATTCATGTATGCAAGCTTAGCAACTGCCAAGTGATTTGGTAAATGTTAAACTGCCACTAACATTGGTTTTGTTGACAGCAGAAGTAAATATTAAATTGCTAAAATGAATTCGATAAGATGGTTGTGAGTGAACTAGAAAGTACTGTTGTTGATAAAGCCATGTAAACACTTGAAAAGCACCATAGTGAGGTGGAAATCCGTAGCGAAAATGTGATGCAGGGACAACTTTAGATCAAGAGCACAAAAGCCAACCGTGCATTATTAGTTCTAGTGTGATAGACATGTCTAATGTCTTAACTAAATAGATAAAGAAACTGAAGAACTTGAAAGTGAATAATGAAATGCATGCAATTAAAGAGCATTAGAGTTTTATGAAGCAAGCAATGATATATCTAAATCATTCTTGTTTAGATTTCTTGGAATTGAAGGTGCAAAAAGTAAAAATCTTTAGACATTCCTTTTTCAAGGGTTAGAAAGCTATATAGTATGTTTAGTTCTTTTTTTTCCTGATGTTTCATTGTAATTTAGGTAAGAAAAGTAGGCTTACATGTTTTGTGCAGGTGGATCAGTGAAGGTCAGAGCTCTCTTCGTTTGTGGTAGAGAGCTTTCTAGTTTGTTTTTTTTTTTTTTGCGAGAAGTGATGCTATGATATGAGGATGAAGAAGATGGGTGCATTTGAACAAAGCTAGCACTGAAAGGACAAAGTAGGTGTTGGAGGTGTTAAACACAGTGTATGAACTGCTGTTATAGGAAGGGAAACCTCTGAAGGTCCTGCTTCAGCTTGTGCAGCGAGGTTGATTAGTGACTGGTCTGAGCTGTCATCAAGCACATTTTTTACATAGATGTCACACCTATTTAGTGCTAATGTATAGGCTCCAAAAAGAAAGCTGAAGAATTTCAGTTTTGTTGAGGACTTCAAGCATTTATGGGGGGATGATATAAGGATTGCTAAACTTTCTATCATAGACAGTGATGAGACGAGGCCTTAAAGTAATTTTCAGCAGGTTTGCCAGAAAGCAAAAAGTTTGACATATTTTCCATCTGTCACGACACAATTAATCTTGTACCTCATGAAATCCAAATAGGAGCAGTTTTTTGAAAGTAAGCAACATAAGATTAGAAAAAAGACCAAGGAAGATTGTATTTGTATTTGTTGAAAAAAAGTAGTGGTTGGTGTTTTGTATTCACCATGGAATACGAGTGGAGCTTGGAGAGCTATGTTCTATGCATTTTAGATTGTTACTGGTTCCTGAGAGTGATTTGTTGCAACTTGGACAGCTCTCGAACCACCAACCATTGAAAAGGTCATGGTCAGCAATAGAAGCCTTGTATGTGAAACGTGTGTTCTGCAGGCATAGATGGAAAGCATTAAATTGTTGAAGCTGATGAGTTTGCAAGGAAGGAAATATTGATGTAAGTGTGTAAGTAAGATAATAAGAAAGGAAGAATAAAGAAATAAAGGAGAGACTTTATGCCTAATGGATCCATGCATAGAATTTATTTGATTGTTTTCCTATTTTCATTGATTTTATCTTCCAAAGACAACACAGCATGCATGGATGGAGGAAATTGTTGAATCTTCACGAGCATTTGGCCATAGCTAAATCAATGGAAAAAACCATGGAACAGAAAGCAGAGAGTTAATAATGGAATAAAAAGAGGTGTATATGAGTACTCATTAGAAAATGAGACAACATACTAATGTTTATATGGTAAAAGCTCTGGTATGTCTGGGCTGAAATACTACAGGGAAGCTGTTGTGCCTGTTAAGTTTGCATTGCCTGAAAAGAGAAAAGAAGTGACAGTTATTTGCTATTTTTTTTTTTATGAAAAAAGGAATTAATAGAAACATATCCAATTCTGTAAAGAATTAGAATGTTGCAGTGAAGTAGCCATATAGATCTATTATATATAGAAAACATCGAAACTCAGTGGCACAAAATCCTGAGAAAATAGCAATGACAGGAGACTCAACACTGGCAAGGACAAGATCATCGAAGCTTCGAGCAACGTCACCCCATAAAGTAACACGACGCTCCTCGCCTCTTAAACAAAGAATAAAATGGTTATAATGATTATGACTGTTGCACGTTCGTCAACAAAAGCTGAGTATCGATCTGTTGCAGCTACCGCTGCTGAAATAAAATGGTTGTGTTCACTCTTGACAGATCTTGGCATTACTTTACAACAGGCTCCTACAATCTATTGCGACAATATTGGAGCGACTCAATTGTGTTCTAATCCAGTGTTCCACTCAAGAATGAAACATGTTGCCATTGACTTTCACTTTATTAGAGATCAAGTCCAAACAGGTTCTCTACGTGTGGCTCATGTTTCTTCCAATGATCAACTTGCTGATGCACTTACAAAATCGCTGCCCCGCCTCAAGTTTCAAACTCTCAAAACCAAGATTGGCCTCTGTTGCCGTGGCCTATCTTGAGGGGGCATATTAGATGACAGCTATTGTTAGTTAATTTGAATAATTCAAATACAAATCTAAGTGTATCTATTAGTTGTACAGGATAGGATAGAAGTTTCACAGAGAAGGAGAGAAAAGCTCAAGCACACTATTCCATTCACTTTCCAGTGTTATATAATATACGTACATGTCTGTTATGGAGATAACAAAAGATAAGATCCTATCCTGTACAACTAATAGATACACTTAGATTTGTATTTGAATTATTCAAATTAACTAACAATAGCTGTCATCTGATATGCCCCCTCAAGATAGGCCACGGCAACAGAGGCCAATCTTGGTTTTGAGAGTTTGAAACTTGAGGCGGGGCAGCGATTTTGTAAGTGCATCAGCAAGTTGATCATTGGAAGAAACATGAGCCACACGTAGAGAACCTGTTTGGACTTGATCTCTAATAAAGTGAAAGTCAATGGCAACATGTTTCATTCTTGAGTGGAACACTGGATTAGAACACAATTGAGTCGCTCCAATATTGTCGCAATAGATTGTAGGAGCCTGTTGTAAAGTAATGCCAAGATCTGTCAAGAGTGAACACAACCATTTTATTTCAGCAGCGGTAGCTGCAACAGATCGATACTCAGCTTCTGTTGACGAACGTGCAACAGTCTTTTGTTTCTTTGAGTTCCAAGAGATAGGAGTGCGGCCTAAGTACACGATATATGCACTGGTGGAGGAATAGTCATCTTTGTCGCCAGCCCAGTCTGCATCAGAGAAGGCATGAAGAGAGATTGAAGAGTTACAATGAATGATTATCCCTTCATCTAATGTACCACATAAATAGCGCAAGATGCGCTTGACAAGAGCCCAGTGCTCAGTGGATGGTTGATGCATATATTGTGATAACTTGTTGACTGCATAAGTGATGTCGGGACGTGTCATGGATAAGTACTGCAGACTGCCAACGATTGTGCGGTATTCTGTAGGATCAGAGAGAGTCATTCCGGAGTGTAAACTAATAGGAGGACTAGTGGGCAGTGGGGTGGAAACAGGTTTAGCATTGGTCATATGGGTGCGAGCAAGAAGATCCTGAATATACCTGCGCTGAGAGAGTAGAATACCATGTCTGTGAGGAACCACTTCAATGCCAAGAAAATATGTGAGAGACCCGAGATCTTTGATAGAAAATTATTGAGCAAGCCGAGTAATGAACTGATCAACAAGGGCTGGTTGATTTCCGGTGAGAATGATATCATCCACGTAAACTAAGAGGTAAAGACTGGTGTCACCAGTGTTGAGGACAAAGAGTGAATTATCTGCATGTGAATTCTGAAACCCCGCTGCCATGAGGAATTGGCTCAGCTCATGGTACCACGCCCGTGGTGCCTGTTTAAGGCCATAGATGGCTTTACGAAGCTTGCAGATGAATGTTGGATGATCAGAATCAATGAAACCCGGAGGTTGGGTCATATAAACATCTTCCAATAGATGACCTTGTAAAAAAGCATTATTGACATCGAGTTGGCGAAGAGGCCACCCACGACTGACAGCAATGCTAAGGACGAGTTTCACAGTGGCAGGTTTAATGACTGGACTGAATGTTTCATGGTAGTCAACACCAGGTCTTTGATGGAATCCTTTGGCTACGAGTCGAGCTTTAAACCTGTCAATGGAACCATCAGAATGTCGTTTAATACGAAAAATCCATTTACAACCAACAATGTTAGAGGCAGAAGTGGGTGGAACAAGTTCCCATGTCCCATTGCTGACCAAGGCATCATACTCTTCGGACATGGCCTTTCGCCAATGAGGATTTTTGAGAGCTTGGGTCACAGTTGTAGGCTCAGTGACAGAGGTGGGGGTAAATTGGGTGTGAAGGTTAAGCTTTTTCTGTGGTTTGCGGATGTTGTTTTGAGAGCGGGTAGTCATGCGATGGGGTATAGTAGGCTGGGAAGTTTGGGGTACAGAGGTTTGGTTGTTTAGTTGTGGTATTGGGAGAGACAGAGGGATTATTTGTAAACCAGGTGAGGTGGAAGATGATGATGAAGCAGCACACGTAGGAAGCTCTTGTGGGCACTCAGCAGATGGGGTATGGTGCACCGGCAAAGTAGGATGAGGAACTGAAACATGCAGAATTGGAGGGATCCAGGAATCAATAGTGGTGGAGGTAGGACGTGGTAACTGATGATGTAGTGACTTGTGAGGGAAGACAGATTCGACAAATTTGACATGACGAGAGATGTATATTTTTGTGAAGGTTGGGTCAAAACATAAGTAAGCATATTGCGATGATGAATAGCCAAGGAAAATGCACGGTTGAGAGCGAGGATCAAGTTTATGAGAGGAATATGGTCGAAGCCAAGGATAACAAAGACACCCGAAAATCTTTAGTTTGGAGTAGTTGGGAGCAGTACCAAAAATGGATTGATACGGTGAGGAAAGATTAAGAGATTTGGTGGGCAATCTGTTAATTAAATAGACTGCTGTTGCAAATGCTTGAGACCAAAAGATTAATGGGAGAGAGGCATGAGAAGGCAGTGTGAGTCCCGTCTCAACTATATGACGATGTCTTCTTTCAGAATAGCCATTGTGTTCAGGTGTATGTGGAGGGGTGGTGAGATGAGAGATGCCATTTATTGCTAGAAAATTTCGAAGACCTACGTATTCTCCCCCATTATCTGAATACAGTGTGATAATTTTTGTTTTGAAATGATTTTCCACAATGGCTTTAAAACGTATAAAAACATCCTTAACATCAGATTTCTTTTGTAATGGATAGAACCAAATATATTTCGTAAAATGATCGACAAAAATGATGTAATATTTGAATCCATCATGTGAGTGAATGGGAGAAGTCCATACATCAGAAAATATAATTTCAAGAGGATGGGAGGATTTTAAGGAGGAGGTTGAGAAGGGAAGTTTATGACTCTTATTGCAGTAGCGTGCATTACATACTAAGTCTTGTGACAGAGGAGATGATACGTGTAAATGAAATGCAGAAAGGACATGCTTTAATATAGGGAAGGCAGGATGGCCTAATCTATGATGCCAATTGGAGGAAGTGGTTTGGGTACTGGAGAAGGCGATAATGGGAGGGGAGGAGGAGGACTTGATAGCTGGCCACTCATACACTCCATCCTTAGAGATGCCTTGCACAAGAGGTGTCCCGGTGTGAAGATCCTTCACCTGAAAACACGTTGGTAAGAATTCAACAGAGACATTATTGGAGACACAAAATTGATAAATGGAGATTAAGTTGGTTTTGATATCAGGTACACAGAGGACATCATTTAGTCGAAATGCAGAGTTATTAGTGAGAAGAGAAGTTGAACCAGTGTGAGTGATGGAGAGTCCTGTTCCATCTCCAATCATGACATCATCAGATCCAGTGTAAGGAGCATGAAGAGATAAATTATTTAAGTCTGCTGTGACATGATGAGAGGCACCACTGTCAAGCAACCAAGTGGAACTGGGGGAGGCAACATTAGCAGCAAAGTGAGCCCGAGGCTGCCAAGGGGTTGATAAAGGACTGGAATGTGGTGCAGAGGCCTTGTTGGATGATTGAATAGGAATCACTTGGAATGATGGACATCTCTTTGCTGTGTGTCCTTGAGTGCTGCATATTTGACAATAGCCCAAGTATGGACGTGAGGATGGACGACTATCACGGGGATGTGGATGGGAATTGATTGACGGGTGCCAACCGGTTTGTCCATGAGAATTGGAACGCCAATGAGGAATGGAGTTTTGATGTCGCCAGTTTGTGCTGGTCCGATGTGTTGGATTCACAGTCACTGGAAAGTGACTAGATTTCTGTGTTTTTCCTTGTAGAGAGGCTTCAAATGTTAACAGTTTCTCATGGAGCTCATCAAATGAGATAGAGTTATCACGAGCTTGAATAGCGAGGATCAATTCTTTATAGTCTTCTTCTAGCTCATCAAGAATCTTTTCAGTAAGATCTTCCTCATCTATTGGTGCACCAAGTATTGCAAGCTCATCTGCACGGGCTTTTACTGATTGAAGAAAGTCAGTAATGCTTAAATTACCTTTAGTGGAATTTTTAAAAAGAGCCTTGACTTGTTTAATACGTCCTCGTGATGGTTTGGCATAGGTGTTGGCTAGAATGGTCCATGCTTCCTGTGATGTTGTGGATCTTGCAACAAATGGAATGAGTGTAGGTGAAAGTGACCCAATGAGAGCATTGAGGATAAGCTGATCTTGACGAATCCATATGTGGTAGGCAGGATTTGGTATGTTTGATTGGTCTGTCAATATAGTAGCAGGTGGGCATGGTTTAGATCCGTCAATATAGCCAAGAAGATCGTATCCAATAAAAAGAGTTTGGAACTGAAGTTTCCAAGAGATATAGTTGCTGGAGTTGAGTTTAAGTGGGGCTTGAGCAGAAGTGTTTATGGTGATGAGTTGAAATTCATTACTGTGGAGAATGGTTGAATTTGTTGGCGTGGTTGGATTGGATAGATTTGGATTATTTGTTGAATTGGTTTGAGCAGCCATTGTAAACAGAGAAGGGAATAATCCTGAAGAATTATTCAATGAATAAAGGACAGCTCTGATACCATGATAGAAGTTTCACAGAGAAGGAGAGAAAAGCTCAAGCACACTATTCCATTCACTTTCCAGTGTTATATAATATACGTACATGTCTGTTATGGAGATAACAAAAGATAAGATCCTATCCTGTACAACTAATAGATACACTTAGATTTGTATTTGAATTATTCAAATTAACTAACAATAGCTGTCATCTGATAGTATTGAACTCAGAAGGGAAAAAAAGGTTATATATAAGCTTAATATACCTTATATTCTCAAGAATGAATTCTCTTTTATCTTACAGTGATTGACCTCGAACAAAAACTTTCTCGATTGCTTGTATTCTTTTTAGTCTCCCAAGTACATATATGAAGTTTGTTTCTGCAACTATTATAAGCTGGGAGTACATGAGTGTTTGAAGCATTGTATAAGTCAAACTTACTTTGAAGGAATACCTGTAGGCACTTGTGATCCTAGCTTGTCCTCTGGTCAGGACATGCGCAAAATCAATGAGATTGTAGTAGCGTGGAACATCAGGAGTAAGAGAATTAAGGGGACTAATTCTGACATCTGCTTTAAAGTCGATAATCGCTTATTAATTGTCAATTACAGTGTTGATGAGACGATTCTCATGTGTAAAAGTTCCTTATCTCAAAGCAATATTCACCCTCATTAATATTTGAACTGATGTAAGCTGCATCTTTTGCTTTGCTTGACCCTTGTATTGCACCTCCTCATTGGTACGTGGAAAAAGGGTAAAGCTAATAATTTTTTGATGGTTAAATAAATTTAAGAAACAAGGCAAGGATTGTTAGAGAATCTTGGAAATGAGAAATGGCAAATCCTTGTGTCTGGTTTGATGAATCGATCAAATTTTTTTCCAAGTATATGCAGCAATATATAGAGATTTATGTCATGATGGAGTGTTGAGTTTTCAACTGTATGTGTTAATGGAGTTTGTACGAATATCAAACCAATCTATATGGTCTCTTTGACAGTTTCTTTAGAGCAAGACTTCAAAAGATTTTTATTAGCTATTAGAATGTTTGGGAACGTAGTGTAAATCATGTTTTTAAAAAATTTAATTTTTTTGCTAAAATTTAATATTTATTGTATGTTTTGGATTGTTTTGATATACTGATATCAAAAATAATTTTTTAAAAATAAAAAAACATTATTGATATGTATTTTAATATAAAAAATTATTTAAAAAACAACCATCATACCGTAAAACAACACATAACAAGTAAGTGTTGCAGTAGAAATGAACAAAGGTAATATATAATCATAGAGACTACACGTATGACGGTCTAAAATCCAACAAATGTTTTTTTGTATATATTGAATACGTAAATGCAATAATAGAAATATTGGAATGTTTAAACGCAGCAAACGACAAAATATATAATGAAGTATTAATTTTTATTTGATTGTTTTGAAAATAATAAAAATATTAAGAGGTTTGGAAATAAAAATACGGTCAATGGGCTAGATCATATCTATTGAAAGTTTTTTTAATAAACTGTAAATTTAAACTATAGAAATGTTACGAGTATATATAATATATTGGTACGTATTTGCCATTATGTAGTTTTTGAAACGATAATCATTTCATTCTTTGATGAAAAATTGGAAATAGAATTGTAAGTGTAGGGTATAGCTTGGATCAAAGGATGGAAGACATGTATGCTTCTCCAAATTATGCAAAGGAATTGCCATTAATCTGTATATTAATTAAAGGTTGGAGTTAGTTCAAAATGTAATAAAAAAGGTAAACATAAAGGTGCTAGAATTATTATTATTTTTATTAAAAAAAAAGAAAAAAGAAATACATGGGGTGTAAAAGGCATACTTTTAAAGAAGCGATCGATAGCAAAGAAAACCAATGGAAAATTGTAATCATATAATGTATCATAGAAAGTTTATATGTGGACTTACAAGAAATAAAGATATGA
>Ga0325414_1003158_pt1 | contig 17034 bp, 4 predicted proteins | sample PopdelMetagenome_8_FD_206183 | JGI IMG/M metagenome (GOLD analysis project Ga0325414, IMG submission 206183) | Populus deltoides microbial communities from Bellville, Georgia, United States - Leaf-PdKOR-R3 | ecosystem: Host-associated > Plants > Phyllosphere > Phylloplane/Leaf | place: USA... | reverse complement strand
ATTGTGAGAACATGGAATTTGCTTTCACTTGAAATTACATTACGATTCAGTAGCTAAGGGGAAGGAGGCTGATTCAAATTATATGAAATTGTTTATAAGCTTACAAATAATGATGGCGGGACAAAGTTTGAGTGTTTATGTATAATATCCAACAAGCAAGCATAATTTCTGCTAAACATTGAGAATTCATTAGAAACAACTGCTTAAGCCAGATAAGATGGAAATTGGTTGATGGAAACAAGAAAGAAACCAGTCCAGACGACAGGCCTAAACAAAAGTTCAAGTTTTTAGAAAATTTCATTGAACACCTATTTGAAACCATATGAATGTCAAATCCTATCATGCCATCCACCCTTCACCCTCAATATAACTAAATATCAATACCTTTTTCTTCTTCACCACATCAAACACTTGTCGCAACAAGTTCCTTCACCCATCACCTACCTTAGATGAGAGACTTTCCAATCACTACTAGTGGTTTTCCAAGAGCCAGCTCCATCCTCCCTTGCACCTATTGACACACCCTTCGACCTACCTCGGTCTAAGAAATATTCACCAATCTACTGTACTGACCTAAAAAAGCTAGAAAAAAGATTCCCCGTCTTCAAATACCCCATCAAACCCCAGCTCAAAATCCCACTGGAGCTCCCGAAACCGAAGCTACAACAATTCCCCCTGTTATGAACTAATACCTAATCTCCAACACTCAAGGTGGTCATGCATGCATCAATCAAACACAATCTTATTCTTCTGATTACAAATATATTTCAATAGATCATGCATTTCTTTCCATTGACTAAAAGTAGTAACAGTTTTCCTATATCATCAATTTGGTCCTTCTAAGTCTTCTAGTTTGAATCCAACCCACGGATACTTTCTCAGTACTTTGTTAATCTAAACTCCAACACGGGTGCCAGGATAAACTAACATCTTTAGTATCTATAAATTCCAAACCACAATACATGTAACTGAATTTAGCAGACGGAGAAACAGCATATGATATAACACAAGATTATCAATAACATGGCAAAGAAGAGAAAGCAAGGGAATTACCTGAAAAAAGGTCAACTTTGCTGGCTATAGGACTGTTGCTCAAGCCCCCAGGTACTGGCAACAAATGCTTCTTCTAGCTGTCTAAGAATGTGTGTGTGTGTGTGTGTGTGTGTGTGTGTGTTGTGGGCTCTTTTTGGATCAAATTCTTAGGATTCATTTGTGTTTCTTAGCCGAAGGACCAACAATGGGCCTAAAAAACTTGTAAAAATGTGATGAAGAGTTTTACAACCCACAGCCTGTACCTAGGCTCTTCCATAAAATGTCAAGGTATCAACAGAAAATTATTAAATCTGGCCCATCCTATCAGATGTATCCGAAGTCGAATCTACTAGTCCCTAACTCTAGCCACTCTCAAAAAAAAGTCAATTTAAAGTTAAAATGAGTTGACTTGTTCAATTAAACAGGCCAAGTCATAACCTGTTCAAAATCTGGTAATTTTCAAAACTATGTTATTTTTAAGGAATAATAATAATCGGTAGAGCTTGTTTGGCTACGAGATAGAGATTGTGTTTTTTTAAAAACGCATTGAGTAAGTGTTTGGTTAAGAAAAAAAAATTGTTTACTGTACATGAGTCCCCCAGTTTATTGTGTGCGAGACACAGGAAAATGGAAAGCAGCAATTTGCTGTTTTCTGCGCGGCCAAACTGAGTCCACTGTTCACTATACAGTTTTTGTTTTTTTTTTTTAACAATGGAGGCATGCCTCCACTGTTCTGCCTCCACTGTTCAGTGAACAGTGAAGCATGCCTCCACTGTTCGCTGAATAGGGTTTTTTTTAAATCAGTATAGTTAATTAATTTCACTCGCACTGTTCATGTGAACAATAATTTTTTTTTGTTTTTTTAAATTAGTTTAAGGTGAATTAAATTTACTCGTACTGTAATCTTAATTTTATTCTTGATAATATTTTATCTAATTTTGTAGTTCTTGTCGGATGAATTTTATACGTAATGAAATTGTAGATAGTTTTTTGTTAAAGTAAATTTTTTTTATATAAAGTGATTTATTTCATGATGTAATAGCAATATTAAATTCACAATATTTAAATTAAAAACCATGAATATTAATATATATTTTTTAAAATTATTTTATAACCTTAATTTCAAAAGCATTCTTAACCAAACACATTAAAACTACTTTTTCTTCAACCTCAATTTCGACCACAGTTTTAACCAAACACCTATTTTTTCAAATCAACCTCAACTAAAAGTACTTTTTATAAAACAACTTTTTTCAAACCACAACCACTACCGCAATACCAAACACACTAGAGTAACCTAGACAACCAATAACTCGCATCAAATTCGACACTCATATTAGATTTAATAACTATGATCACAGCCCTAGTAAAGATTTTGCAAAATGATGTGAGTGATTCTAATTTCACATTAAAATAAATCACTTGTAATATAATAAAACCTAGGGTTGAGATTCTTCCATTAAAAAAAATATTAGGAGTGTTATCACTAACAAAATATAACAACAAACTAGTTTTGTACTTGCACTTTGTAAAGGATCAGTTGATTTTTGTAAGTAAGATAATAAATATATAAGCTTTTGCATTAAGTATAAAATTAGGATACCCTTGAAAGTGGAAAAAAAAACACGAAGATCAATTTTTAAAATATTTAATATAAAATGATGAAATTAAAAACTAATTAAAAAAACATTAAGAAAAACTAAAATCAACCTGTGTCTGCCTTTGAAGATCACGATCATGGTTATAAAACTGAGACCGACTACATAGAAGGCAAATCCAACAAATAATAATTCAAAATCCTCAATAAAAAGTTAATGAGTTATGAAACCCAAATAAAAAGAACTTTTTAAAAATAAAAAATATTCAAATCAATCCACGTTAACCTATCAATCACGTGATCATAGGTATAAGATTGAGATAACCCTATCAAAAGAAAAGAGAGAGAAAAAAAAAAGCATGAAGGCTTCAAAAAACTCAAATATTTAAGAATAAAATTAAAAAAAATCAAGTTTATAAAACAACCTAAAAAACATCAAATTCAACCCTTGTTAGTCTTCGAAACCCAGGACTCAATAAGAAAAATATTAAGGGATGAAATTGTAAAAAAAATACAATAAAAAATAAAAAGAATGAGGATCAAATTCAACGTAAAAAAATCAAAATGAAATGACAAGAGGTGAAATTGAAACAAATTTCAATTAGTTAAAGGATTAAAAAATATTAAAAGAATGAGGACTAAATTTTATGTAAAAATCAAATGAAACCTAATGATGAAAAATAAAATTGAATAAAAATAAGATAAAAAATGAATAACAATCATAAAAATAATGATCAAATTAAATAAAATAAAAAAATAAAAAAACACTCCCATAATTTTTCTTTTTATTAACATTTTATATTCATTAAAATACCAAATTGCTCTAAAGACATCTCGATTATACAAAAAACAATTCAAAAAAAATGTTTCTAAAAGAAATTTTAGTTTTTTTTGCTATAATTAATTAAGTAATTTAAGTACGTTTATAGAAATAAAAGATCTTAAAGGCCCTTGTACCCAAGTCAATTTTTTTTTTTCTTGTAAAGCTAATATTTATGTCATTGAGTTAAATCCGGTGAAAGTCAAATTTGTTCTTAAACAATTTGTTAATGATTAATATATCCATGTGAAAAAATAAAACTATCCATAAATAGATAATCAAGCGGGATTATACAATGATGAAAATATTATTTATTGCTAAATGTTTTCCTTTCTTTTAATGAAATAGTTGAAATGGTAGAGAAAGCTACCTCAACTTGCCCACCTCACCTCACTTGTTCTTAAATGAGGACAATTGAGAAGGAAAAAATGGACCTAGGCGTGTAGCTAGCTAGCTTCAATTGGGTCTCATAAGAAGGAAGAATGATTAAAACTTGAGTTGGAATTCATTTCCTTTTCTCTTGGTTTCGATAGAACAACCTCATCGTTGATAAGCATTGATAAAGAGGTCCTAGATAAAGGAAGGTTGTGTCATGGTTTTCCAATGTGGTCCAAGGAGCATGCATGGCGAGGCATTATTTTGAGTGACTTGAAAATTCATAAAGACGGGAAGATGCTGTGTTTACAACTAGTTTATGACCAATTTGATGTCGACAACATCATCTTGTTTCTTATCCGTTCCTGTTGCTGGAGACAGCTACTACTATTTTACGAGTCCGACTTGAGAGTAGGGAAATTTCCCACGTTTATACTAGTTGATAGATGGATATATGTTTTCATTTCAATGAAATTCTCGATGTGTAAATAGATTTCTAATAATTAAGTATTTTAGTAGTCTTGGACAACAAAATCATAGACAATCATGTGAAAACCCCTCAAGTGAATTGCATGGGATTCAAGCAAGAGAAATCTTAGTAAATTCATGAATATTTTGTTAAAAAAGAAGGAGAAATTAATAACATGAATTTCAAGTGACTGCCTAGCAATCATGTTAACTAGAATTAATAAAATAATCTGATTGATTGCCTATTGCTACATTAACGATGTGATTGATTGTTCATATAGGAGGTTCTTTCAATGTTTTCGTTTAAAATTAGACAAGTCATTTGGCATTTTCTTGCGTAGTATGAACTCAATTATTGTCACGGCTAGAAAGATGAAGAGATCATGGAGCTAGAGAGGGCTATATCCATGCATTTTATGCATTTTTCAGGAGTCAATTCCATAGTGTGTGTGATTTCTTGGTCGCTTGGGGTCCAAAACGTTGATAACAAGTCGACTGTCCATTCCCAAGAAGTGATTAGTCGATGTATGCTTCAGTTGACCCCTTGCAATGGGACAAATGGGGTGGATTTAGAGGTTTAGATTAATCTTCCTGTCATTTTAACTATGAATAGAGATGTGTTTTTTTATAATTTATCAGGCAAATAATAACATATTATAACACAATATGTGACGGCACTCTTGACCTTGTTTTCTTTGCTTCTCTTTCGAACCTACCCGAATCCATGGTGATGAAATCGTATCCATAGGTTAGTTCATTAATTTAATTTTAGGCCAAAAGTTATTCAAGCTGATTGAATATTTGAGCAAGCTTTCCCAATTGGATAGTGAAAGGCTAACACAATAATTTCGAATTCGTAGTTAAAGGTGCTCATTGATTTATGGTATACCTTCCATGCTTATCCCTACTACCCCATCAATATTCAAGTAGTTATTATGTATAATTTAATGTAACAAATAGTGCTATACTGATTTAAAAAGAAAATTCCTTGAAAATCATAAAAAATATATCAAAAAGCTAAAGCAACATCACTCTCAAGCACACTCGTCAAGATGATCAATAATTCATGATTTTCACCTAATTAAGTGAAGATTCTCCACTTGATATGCACTGGTCATATAAGTGCCTGTTGGTAGCATGAAGAAGATAACATACTTAAAAAGAATTAGAAAGATGGTGCATATTCCCCAGAAAAGAAGGGTCAAATCCTGTCATCTTGTTGTAGGAGTCTATGATGAAGCCAAGGTGAGCTTGGTGACGACTGAGAAATAATATTGTTTTAGTAATTAAAAACTTAAGATGGTGCTTTTGGGAGTTGAGGTGTCAATCAATTTATTCGAATTGCTATCCACTAAAACTATACCCTAGCTGGGAATATTGAGGCCTTTTCCCCCCTTCAAAATAGGGTAATTTAGAATGCTTTTTAAAAAAAAAATATTCTCGAAAAGAAATACCTCTTTCTTCTATAGAAATTTACAAGCTTAGTCACAAAAATAATTAAAAAAAATGACATAAAAATCATATTCATCCTGTAATATAACAAATTATTTAATGGAGTTCCTGTGTACGATAAAAGGAATCTATGGTTTTGTACATCAATAATTTGATTATATATATATAATCCTAATTTTATTGATACCATTTAGGGACAAGTGATTATTTTTTTTATCGATAGTTTAGAGGGATTCAGCACTTTTAAACCAAAGCTAGCGTTCAATTAAAAAAATAATATCCAAAATATTAATTATATATTTTAATAAGGAAGATAAGTTGATCAATTAAAACCTTATCATGAATTATTTAAAGAAGTCGAGACCATAAAATCTTAATTCAAGTACTGTTCAAAGATATAAATTCTAATCAAACCAAATGTTTTAAACGGAGTCTACACTTCCATACAAAGTTATGAAATTGAATTAATTCTCTTTTTATTTCATAATTGTCATCGACAGACAATTATGAGTACAAGAACACGTATTGTTATCGACAGTTTGCTGCAATATGGATGGGTATTTATGCAAGGTGTGCACGTGTCATCTCATGACAAGGAATGTTGCTGTCGGTTCTTCTACTCAAACCCAGAGAGCAGCAAGCCAAAAATACAGGGCTAGGATTAAGATGTATTCCATGCATGGCTAGGATAGTAGAACCGTGAAAGAATAGCGACCTAAAAGTCGATCACCTTTTTCTTCCCCACATCTCATGTGTTTGATATCTAAAATAACGGATCATAGAAAGTATGTGAAGTGCTGTGTTTTTACTGTGAAAAAACTTCACAGCCCGTGATCATTTACACGGTAATATATATAATCCGTGAGGAATTCTTACTTTACAACCATATGTTTATCTACTTTCATCTCTTTATATTTATTTTCTTAGTTTTAATTATCCTTTTTTGAATCGAGATAAACTAAAGATGCCAAACCAGTTCTAAAATTGTTATTGGCCTATATATATAACTGTTAAATTTGATCATAAATCTAACTTATAGAAGATCTCGAATGGCTAAGTTATCGTATTAATCCGTAGTTCTATGAACTTAATTATTAAAGAATGAAAGATTTCGATTAAAAAAAATTCCAAAAAGTAGAAGGATGAATAATGGATAAAATCTGTCTTACATATAGTTAATTGAGAGGGAAAAGAGTCGATAAAAATAAACATTAAATGACCACGAGTTTGAGACATTTTAGGATTACTGGAGATTTAAATGATTATTAATTTTAGAACCCGTGAAATTAATTGAGGTACATCCAAATTGATAATGATAACTCAACTAGTCACGGTTTAAATTTGCTTCTCAATAATCACGATTTTAAATTCGCGTTCAAGTTGGTTTAGATACCCATGTTAATGATGATAATAATAATAATAATAATAAAGTTATATATATAGTACTTTCTTTTATTCATTTATTAATTAGTTCGGGATTATTTTATGGTGGCTTTGAGAATTGCTGCAGACCGATAAGCATGGATGGATACAAGATCCAAACTCTTTAATGCATGGATGGCATTGATGTAACAAGCATTCATTTGCCTCCCATGCATGTACTCCTGTTCAGTGAAGGCAGCATCTATGTTATGGGTCCAGCCTGGGAAACTCTCCATCATCCATTCATATAACTTGTTGACCATAGCTTTCCCGCGATCAATTGTTTTGTCCTACCCAGCTAGCTACCATTATCTCTTGAGGTTTGGTGCTCCATGATTATTATTATTTTTAATTGTTATTGTTCTTACAGGCAAACATATGTAGTGTTCCCATGGCTTACATGATCTCTAGTTAAATACAGATAATTCATTTTGTTGGTTAGAGGATTACTCAAGAGAAATTGGATCGATCTCCTCGTAACCTTGCTCTAATTCTTGAAAACCAGCAGGATTTGATTAAAAAAATAAGAAAAAAATAGACTTTCATATCAACACCAAAATTTTTATCTCAAGTTGCATGATCCTCCCTTCCTTCAAACAAGCCTCGGGAACTAGCTGCTATTTTTTTTCCTTCAAACAAGTCTTGGGAACTCCCTGTTTATGGAACTTCTTCAAAAATCACTGTATAACAATATATATAGGTCAATAATCATTTTATTTTTATCATTTAAAGTTTCTTAATATTAATCTGATCAAGTATGCACTGAATTTAATAGAGTTAACTAAATTATTAAAAATTCAATTGTGTGAATGGAATTTCACCATGTTATTATTGTTTTCTTATTTAATTTAGAACATGATTTAGATCAAGTTTTGAATTATGAATTATCAAAATTAACCTGTCAAAATGAGTTTAATAACAAGTAGGGGTTGAAGCACTAATTCATGATCAGATTATTACCTGGATATTTATAGCAACTATATTGATCGTTGAGAGATTTATTTCTTTGAGCTTCTTTGTTACCGAAAACTGGCATGGGACATGAAGTCCTTCCTAATCATGGCAGGTTAAAGAAAACATTGATATGACATTACCAGATAGGAGCTGTAAGTACGAACTGCTTGATTAATCATCTAGGATGGGCAGATCGAACCTTAAATTTTATATTATCATAGCCTAGTGATGACAAGACATGCTCACTCATGGGGTTTAGAATTAATGTTTTGTGTTCTGTCTAACCTATATACATGGGCTCGTAATTTATGCATGTTTGCATATGATATCTATGGAATATTAATCTATAATATTTGATTGTTTTGTTGTTCTTGATAATGAAGCACCAACAAGACAGTACTCTGCTTGATACATGGAAATAGACGAGAGTTTAATATAGATGTACATGGGGTCAATCGATGCCTTTGTTTTTCATGCTTGGTTTATTAAGTTGTGTTGCCATACCTCGAACAACAAACATATCTGTACATTGGTTGATGGAGTGGTGAATATAACTTCATTTAATATATTTACAGAAACCCAGATCAATAATGGTAAAAAAACTTCTATATATGTCGATTAACTAGAATCTTCCACTTTGTAGTAGCTGCTGATATAGTTGGACTTCAAATCTTGATCAAAAGATTGATGATTGTATATTTATGGATTTTTAAAAAATTCTTCAATCAATTTCACAAAATTTAATTAAAAATTGCTTACAAGTAATTAATAAAGTTGTGAAAATTTCAAACTAGGCTTTACAATTGTGTTTCGTTTCTTGATTTTTGAGTAGTTTTAACCTTGGTCTATCAAGTATTCACTTAAAAAAACGAATTCCTTATCAAAATAAAAGATTTTTCAATACTTAAATTAATAAATATAAAAGACAAGAAATGAGGGTAAAAAATAAGTGAAAAGAGTTTTCAAATGTGTCGACTAACATGTGGGATATTTCGGTTTTAGAATGGTCAAGGATGAAGGTTTCTTGCGTGGGGTTGCTCGGACCTACCTAAGAGTTGACCCGACTGTTGGGCACTTGAACGCGTATCGCACGCTTGGGTGTGGCCTGATCTTAGGGAATTTTAAAAAAAAAATCTTGAATTTTGTTACATAAGTAACATGTGTTAATACATTAATGTAGCGCTAGCAAGATTAACTAGGCAAAAAATCTAAATCCATTTATTTGTGTATACATTTAATTGTAATTGAGAGGTGGATGTATTTTTTTAAGATTCCAAATGCCAATATGATTAAAGATCTTGTCATATTAAGGATATTTAAGATGCTCCACTAATCAAAACGAAGTGTGGAGCAACCATAAAACAAAAGGAGGAATGAAGAATTAACGAGGTGACGAATATTCCCAAATTTTTTTTCTTTAATATGGCTAAGTATTGCTTGTCATCTTATGGCACGATCGTTCAGTCCTCCCCATGAGTCCCATGACCAAATACTTTGATCAAACCGACCATGTTCCGAGCACGAAGACAAGAAAATCAAGAAGGAAAGCACTACCGGCCAAAAGTTCATGCGGTGCGGCTCAGGCAACATGGCTAGTGCTGTCGTGGGCGAGAGAGGAGGGTTGAGAGGACAAAAAAGATCCCAAAAATGTTTTATGCCTTGGATGCTTTTCTTATGACAATAATCCGTGATCTAATTATATATAGTTTGAACATTTGTCTAATAAGGATCGAATTGATAAACAAATAAAAGGCTTAAATCTTTTTTTTTTAGAGTTACATGATACGTTATGTTAGTGTATTCTAGTTGTTGATTTTCAAATCAAAGGCTTAAATATTAGAATGAGAAACAAAAATTAAAAATAATAACTTCTAGGACTATATTGTTAGTTTCTTTTTAGAATTATCCAAGGACTATATTAACACACCGTTTGATAATATGTTAGCTTATGATTTTAAAAGTTTTTATAATTTTAATATATTAATATTAAAATTAAAAAAATATATATGAAAAAACATATTTCTTGCATGAGAGGTAAAAATTGTAGGATCTACTGCTCTTAATATTTCAACCCATTCAATTCCATGTAGTTTGTGTGTAACATTTCTCTGCAAACTCGCATGGAAAACCCACCCAATCAAAGCATATAATGTTAGAGTATAATATATATTTCGTAATAAATATTAGAGTATAATGTTTATTTTAAGATATGATACTCTCACTCTTAAGTATACTAGTAATATGAGTCAATTAAATTTGGCCCACTTCTCCATTGCATTAATTTGACATATTTTTTTTTCAACTCATTCAGTTCCCAATAATTATTCTCAAGAAAAAAAATCCATTAATGAACATAATTGAAATAACTCTTTATTTTTTATTTAAAAAATTCACTAATAGAGGGAACAAACTTTGAATATGGATTTTTTTTAGAAAAAAATTAATTTTATCATCCTACAGTACTTTAATCAAAATTACATTTATTTACCGATTTTTAAAAAATCACACTTTATAACATGAATTTTGTTATAGGCGTTTCGGTTTACATGATAAATTATTCTTAATTTAGTTTATTTTATATTTACCAGTGATATAAAATATTGTAATTTTTAAAACTCATTATGCAAGTATAATTTAGATCAAACTATAAATTATTGGAAGAGTAAACAAGAGAGTTTCAATAACAATATATTTTTCTCATGCAGTATTTGAATTAAAATATTTTATCATTTAATTTTATTTTATTAGAATCCTTTATAGGGGAAAACTTTGACCCTTTTCTTATTTTTTAATTAAAAAACTAATATGGCGTTATTTTTTTCAAATATTTTTTCTCATTTTAAATTCACTAGAAACAAAGAATAAATGAATTATAATATATATTTTGTAATAAATATTAGAGTATAATGTTTATTGAGTCAATTAAATTTGGCCCACTTCTCCATTGCATTTGACATATTGTTTTGCAATTCGTTCAGCTCCCAATAATTATTCTCAAGAAAAAAAATCCAGTAATGAAAATAATTGAAATAACTTTTTATTTTTTATTAAAAATTCACTAATAGAGAGAATAAACTTTGAATATAGGTTTTTTTAAGAAAAAATTATTCTTATCATCCTAAAATACTTAGTTAAAATTACACACGAACTTTATAATACGCGTATCAGTTTACACAATAAATTATTTTATAATTTAGTTTATTTTAAACTTACAAGTGATATAAACTATAATTTATATAAAATCATTATATAAGTATAATTTATATCAAACTATAAGATATTACGGGTATTTATTTTATATTTCTTCAAACAACAACAAATAATTTATGGAGTAAATGAAGTAGGTTGCTATAGTTAAATTGCTTTCAAAGATTTATTTTCTCATAAAGAAAAAACAAACTTTCTAAAACATTCTTCTGTACAAAATCAATCATCTTAAGAAAATTGTTGCTTAGCAACTTTCAAATACAATGATGAATTTAAATAGGGTAATAAAACCAATTGAAGACCTCGGGCTCGTAGTGTGGTTAGAATTAGATTCTGGTGTGCGTAGAATTTTGAAATTTCCATGGAATTTTGAGCCTATTCAACCATTTTCAACTACCTATGAGTTGGTTCTTTGAGTACTTTGTCATGGTGGCCAGCTGGTTAAATTCGAGCCCTGGCTCGCCACCCACTTTGCAGTCATTCAGATTTCAGACAGTCTTTGACAGTACTCCAAGTTTAAAGAACCAATACATTACCTGGCACGTAGCAATGTCCAATAACATTAAAGAAAAAAAATGATAAATAAATAAAATTAAAATATAAATGAGAAATTAAAAGTTAGAAAATAATATAAATTATATTATGAATTTTATTTAAAAATTTAAATTATTGAGTTGAGATAGTTCTTTGATATAGTATCAAAACTTTGATGACCAAATAGTCACAAGTTTAAATCTCATCATCTTCATTTATTTGATAAAAAAATAAGCACAATGTAGTGTGATCATGTGCAGGTTTCAAGTTCAAGAGATTTTCATTTAAGAGAGTGTGTTAGAGAATAATATAAATCATATCTTAAAACTTATATAACAGTTTAAGTTATTAAATTTAGATAATTTTCTAATATTGAAATAGAGTATATATTATGTGCTTTTTTTAACAAAAATAAATAAAATTTTAATTTAATTATTGAATTGAATTGAAATTTTATTTACGAGATCAGTAAGCTAGCACTAATCTCATATGAGATTATGCTCGAATGAATTTATTATTTTTTTTAATTTTTTATTAGCCATGTAATTTTTAGTAAGTAATTTTTTAATAAAGAATTAGATAAATTTAATTACGAAACTAATACAAATAGAATTGTTTATCTTATTTTTTTAAGATTACAATTTATTGACATTGAAAATTTATGAAATCAAGCTCTTCTCTGTAGTTCAGTAGCAATTTTAAAATTTGAAAATTCATGATTTTTTTTCTTTTCGCTATACACTTTTTGTCCCGACTCTTTTATATATAATATTTACATGGGGAAATTCGCTATATAATGTTCATACACAATCTTTTGCATATTTTAGTTTTAAAAAAAAATCAAATTTATACGACTAATTTGACTTGCTGGGTCCCTATTGATTGTTTAGCGTTCTCTTTGAAATTGGCCAGACTTTTTGTGCTTTTTATCTTAATAGGCCAATGATTAAAGAAATCTACTAATGTTATTGTATTAGAAGTTTCTAATTGATGTGCCACTAGACGCCATGATAGAAAAGAAAAGAAAAAACGTCAAAAGTAAATATTCCCAGTATTATTATTATTATTATTATTATTATTATTATTATTATTATTATTATTTTCAATTTGCCTATCTGTAGCCTACTATCCTATAGATATTTAAATGTTACTCACAGATTTGAGAAAATTTGTGGACGCCCATGAACGTTATCCATGTTATAAACCAATTCATGGCACTTTTTTTTTTTTATCAGAATGTTGACTTATATTAATTAATTTCATGTTAGGTAATAATATAAATTATATATTGGGGTTTTATTTATCAGTTTAAAATTTTAGGTTAAATTGATTATTTAACATAAAATAAGAGCCTTGATAACCATGAATGTTAGTCATGTTATAAACCAATTCATGGTATTTTTTTTTTATCAAAATGTTGATGTACATTAATTAATTTTATATTAGAAAATAATATAAATTATATATTAGAGTTTTATTTATCAACTTAAACTTTTTGGTTGAATTGGTTTTTTAACATGGTATAAAAGCCTTGATGACCAAGCGGTCACGAGTGCGAATCTAACCATCCCTATTTATTTGATGAAATTTAAGCATAAGATAATATGAGTCTGTGCAAGTTTCAAGTTTAAAGAGCTTTCATTTGAGGGGTGTGTTAGAAAATAATATAAATCATATATTGAAACCTTACCTAATAACTTAAATTTTTTTATTGAATTGTTTCTTTAAAGGTAAATATAATTTATATATAATTACTGAAGTTGTTACTAGCATCCCTCTTCATTTTGAGTTAAAATTTTGGAGCTAATATCTAAAATAATTTAATATTTTTATTGCATAAGTCAATGTGGAACGTGGATGTTTAATTAATAATGTTTAGAGAAAAAAATTCAATAAAAAATTCAATCTGAATCGATATATAATCTAATACCTTGATAAATTTAATTATGAGTTTTTTTTGTTAAAAAAAAAAACCCTGGAATGAACATATTTTTTCTTTTACGACACTCAAAAGCATGGATCTTGTGATAATAAAGATTAGATGTCAATTTATCTAGTTATTGATCCACCTGACTTATGTGACATATGTACTCGCCATTATAATCACGATTTTATAGATTTATTTTATTTAAATTGCTTGATTATTGTAATCGTGTTTAAATTAGTGTTCGGAGAACAATCATTTTTGTGTTTTTTTATAATATTATAATATATTTTTAAATAAAATATTTTTTTTTTCAAAATCAGCACCACAATATTAAAAACACATGAAACACAACGTGCTTTTTAGTTGAACTGAAAAGAAAAAAAAAAGAAATAGAAATCAGAGGAAACTAAACGATGTTTGGAACGCGGTTATGACTGTGTTTTTAAAAATTTAAAATTTTTTTTTATTTTTTATTAAAATTGAATATGATTTATATGTTTTGAATTGTTTTGATGTGCTGATATCAAAAATGATTTTTAAAAAATAAAAAAAATCATTAATATATATTTTAACATAAAAAATTATTTAAAAATCATCCGCAACCAAACTACTAAACACAAAGTAAGAAAGTAATTTCTACGGCAGCAAAAGAAAAGCCATGCAATGCACGGCTTTGTGACATATAGCAGGTCAAGAACTAGGTGGGGCAGCGTCTTCATAGCGTGGGCTGTAGCCTGCAGCGTCTGTGTTAGTGGCACATACCGAGGGAAGAGCCCGACGACCCAAGTATTTCTTGAACCACATCAAAATACCGATGACCTAAGTTTGTCAATATAATTATTACATTAGAATATCATAGCAAAATATTTCTCCCAGGTCCAAAATAATCATCACAAGAGTATTGAATACAAAAATCATATTATCAATTTTTTTTAATTTTACATAAATGATATTCTAAAAATAGTTTTTGATAATAGAGTATGTAGAATAATTGATTATATTTATTTTTGAAAAAATATATTTTCTAAACTTCTTAAACTTGAGATTATCGATGCACATACCAATTTCCATTTTCATTAAGCTTATTAAGAAGATTTTATTGAGTAAAATGGCGATGGCATCCTCTTGACATAACATATAATACGGATCAACATTGAACTCCATAATATCAGGATCACTCCATGTAAAGTGTAAGCACCATTACTTAGCTTCACGAGAACTCGGAGTACTTTTTAGGATGCCTTTTGAGCTTCAATTAATTGTAGGCATAAGTGTTGTTGTACTAGATTTTTCAAAAAAAAATTAAATATTTGTTTTTTTAAAAAAAATTAAAATTAATTTTTTTTTTTTATTATTAAAAATATAAACAGCACAGTCTCAAAAACATTTCTAATGAGTTAATTTCAAGGAAGGAATTTGTTTAGCTATATTCAGGATTCTACCAGGGCAGCTCATATCTTCTGCAACTCAATTAAGCAAGCATCAATTCTACTGTCATTATAAGATCTAACCACTCAATTAAGAAAACGCGTGTTCTTTTTTAATTTTTTTCTTTTCGAATTCTCCTATTTTGGCTTTACCCAGCCTATCACAACCTTTCTCTGGCATATAAATACAACCATACACCACAAACTGTACTCAAAACCACTCCAACACTGCCCTCTTGCTTCATCTCTTCCATTGCTTCCTCTCCTTCTCTTCTCAAAGAAACCATGCTTCTTTTTTACCTCTTCCTCCTACTCACCTCCTGCTCCCTCTCAGCACAAGAAACCCAGCACAAGAATGACCCCCTTTCCTTTTCTTTCCCACTCACTTCCCTCCCTCGCTCCCCACGAGCCTCTCCAAGTTTCTACTCTTCCTTCATCTCACAAACCAAGAAAGCCTCAACACTCAAAAGTTCTTCCTTTTCGTCATCGCCATATAACTACGGGTCAGGATTCAAGTACTCGATGATATTGCTAGTCTCTCTCCCTATAGGGACACCACCTCAAACTCAGCAAATGATTTTGGACACGGGCAGCCAGTTGTCATGGATTCAGTGTCACAAAAAGTTTCCCAGGAAACCCCCACCTAGCTCTGTGTTTGATCCTTCCTTATCCTCTTCATTCTCTGTTTTGCCATGTAATCATCCCCTTTGCAAGCCCAGAATTCCTGATTTTACCCTACCAACCTCGTGCGATCAGAACCGTTTGTGTCATTATTCTTACTTCTACGCTGATGGAACATTAGCTGAAGGTAATCTTGTAAGGGAAAAGATTACATTTTCTAGGTCCCAAAGTACCCCTCCTTTGATCTTAGGCTGCGCTGAGGAATCAAGTGATGCCAGGGGCATTCTGGGAATGAACCTTGGGAGGCTGTCCTTTGCTTCCCAGGCTAAATTAACCAAGTTCTCATACTGTGTACCCACCCGGCAAGTTCGACCCGGTTTTACCCCAACCGGGTCGTTTTACTTGGGTGAGAACCCGAATTCAGGTGGGTTTCGGTATATTAGTCTTTTGACTTTCTCTCAAAGTCAACGGATGCCCAATTTGGACCCTTTGGCTTACACTGTTGCTATGCAAGGAATTAGGATTGGCAACCAAAAATTGAACATTCCGATTTCGGCCTTTCGGCCTGATCCTAGTGGTGCGGGTCAAACCATGATTGACTCCGGGTCCGAATTCACTTACTTGGTGGATGAGGCTTACAATAAGGTGAGGGAGGAGGTAGTAAGACTGGTGGGGCCAAGGTTAAAGAAGGGATACGTGTATGGTGGTGTATCTGACATGTGTTTCAATGGCAATGCAATAGAGATCGGGCGGTTGATAGGCAATATGGTGTTTGAATTTGACAAGGGTGTGGAGATAGTTGTAGAGAAAGAGAGGGTTTTAGCTGATGTGGGTGGAGGGGTCCATTGTGTTGGGATCGGACGGTCGGAAATGTTGGGTGGTGCTGCTAGCAATATAATAGGAAATTTTCACCAACAAAATATATGGGTGGAGTTTGATCTAGCCAATCGTAGAGTGGGCTTCGGTAAGGCTGATTGTAGCAGATCCGTGTAAAACATAAGTGGTGCCGGTACTTGGAAGATATTGTGGGTTATATGGGGCCAGGAGAGTTAATCAGGTAGTAAACGTAACACTGTACAAAAGAAAATATCAGTACGGTCTTTTCGTGTTGATCTAATCCAATGGCCCACGTCAAACTAACATTTAGGCCATGTATCAATGTTTTTGAATGTTTGTACTAGTTTGCATGTGGCAAGGT
>Ga0325414_1003157_pt1 | contig 17038 bp, 12 predicted proteins | sample PopdelMetagenome_8_FD_206183 | JGI IMG/M metagenome (GOLD analysis project Ga0325414, IMG submission 206183) | Populus deltoides microbial communities from Bellville, Georgia, United States - Leaf-PdKOR-R3 | ecosystem: Host-associated > Plants > Phyllosphere > Phylloplane/Leaf | place: USA... | reverse complement strand
CTTAAAAAAATCAGAAAAGATACATTTATCTTCTATTAACTTTTTAATAACTAATGATTTGTGCCGAAAGATTGAATTACCCCCAGCTTCTAGGGTCTTTATTTCATTTTAATTTTTTTTAGAAGAGTGATAAAGTAATTACATTAGTGTAATATATGTTGGTGTACAGTGAAAACCTCTTTCACTTTAGTTTTTTTTTTTTAATTTTTTATTTAGAAGAGAAGCAATACTTCAACAGCCCCCAAAACCATATGCTGTTTCAAATCTAATTGGGATTTGCTTTGCGCACAAGCAAATTATTTATGACAGCTAGAATTTAATTAACTCCAGGAAGTGTACAAATCTCCACCTCATAAGTCAGCTCTCAAATAAAAAAATTGCTCCATCGATTGACCTGTTCAGTTCACATTTTAATATAAATATATATTTTCTTATGGTAAAGATATGTTGGGACTAATTTATATGTTAATTGAAACTTCTGCAGATTTTAAATACACGTTCTCCAATAACAGCAGAAAAATCTAATAAATTGCTTGAATACACCAAACCAAAACAAGAATATAACTATAAAATCACTTGGAATTTACATTCAGCCAAAACCTCTGCACTGCAGTCCCTATCCGGCACTTGAAAAAGAAGAGAGAAAAATAAAGAAGAAGAAGAAGAAGAAGAAGATAACTAATAAAGAATACCAAAGCTATCTGGAACCTGATTTAAAGAATGAAGATGGTCTGGAAACACTGAACATAATAATTGTTAAGGCTTAACTTCAACACAACAACAATATTTAGCTATCTCATGATCTAGTTAGTATCTCTTATACTAGACAACCAAGATCGAACACTAGAAGGCTTGTATCATGCTAACCATACATTTCTCCTGGGATGAGCTTACGGATAAAGGGAGGAACTTGGCAGAACATTTACCAATGCCTGGTACATTACTCCTTGCAGTGCCAGAGTCCTAGATTTGCCTTTTTCCTGCATCCTAATCCTCCCCAGGCAAATGTGCAAATCAGGTAACGCTGTTTTCCAGCTCATCCCTAGCATGAGGGAATTTGAAGTCAATGCCACGTTAAACTCCTAAACTAAAGCTTCCAGTGGTTGATCCAACTTCATATCCAACTTGTTCTTCCATCAATACAATTGCACGCGCATTGACAAAAAGCCTAACACCCTCAATGATCTATGCTCAACCCGTCCATCTCTGATTATAGTAGCTATCCTGTAACTGAATACATGAATATAAAGATCGGTGAGGCAAGATTATGAGCGAAAATACACTAAAATCTGATGGTGCAGGATACAGTACCTTAGTAGCAACTACAAAGACGTGCAAGAGTGCAAGATGCAGCAACTAAACTTGCATTTCACATTTGGCTGGACCTGTGTGTTTTGGTAGTTTTCTGCACCTGCTCATTCTCTTTCCTCTCTCTTTTACCATGGGTCTGAAACCCTGGAGAGAGAGAAGAGCTACATGCCCTCACTTAGGCACTGCTAGCTAGAGCAGTACTATAATCAGCTCAAGTCCAAAGGGAGCAAAGAAATTGGGATATGATTTCAGCTGAGAATTACTGCTGTGTGATTCACTGTCCTAAAAACAGAAGCTTGAGAAATTCAGTGCAGTGAAATGCAAGAATGAATCATAATTGCAGTGTTGGTCAATGTAATGCTAACAAACAAGGCAAATAATTTTATGATATAATAGATGTGACGAAAGCTCCATAGAAAGTAGAGCTCTGAACATTGCAATAAACTATTTTCTCAATGATGTTGTTCAAAATCACAGAGCTCTAATAGCCTTTTACAATACCAAAAAATACAATTCCAAAATTTCGACATCTTGCAAGAAAAGTTCTAGCTTGTTCTGTTCACCCGCAAGCAGACAAGAAATTAACATGCAAGAACCTGATACAAAATCTTATCATTGCTCGTACGAGGGGCCGAATGAGTGCAAAGGCCGTTCTTATAGAACATAGAGCAATCTAACGGGTCGCACGAAGGGGTTGAGACCCCTACACCAATATCATCTTTTGCATCCGAAAGCATGAGCAGTCGTCCGTGGGCCAATTCAGCAGTCATGCTTGACTGGAATACGGCCACCGCTGCTAGGTTCACCTCATGCCCCAAGAAAGCGTGATGCGGAGAAAAACAACTTCAGAATCAAATTCCACCGCAGTGGGTACACCAAGTTTTACTTGAAGAACATTATCCATCTTAAATTGGCAGATGACATTCCTATCAGATGGCAATCCAACTTCTTACAAGAGTAGGCCAGGCAGAAAAATCAAATTGACAGAATACATTCCATAGACATAAGTTTTCTAGAACAGATAGGACAGGTGCAGCAATATTAGACACAAACAGAATCGAAAACTGTTGGTTGAAGCGCTAATTATAACAAGTAAAACAAGTAATAAAATAAATAAGTAAAAAGTATTGTCAAATTGAAAAATTATCAATAAATACTAAAACTTATTGAATCAAGATCTATTTGACAAATCAAATATAATATGAAAATTTTCCAAGTTAAATAAAATAAACAATTAAATAAGTAATTGAAATCAAAATTAAACAAAATCAACATCTTAATTGAATTAATCCTATAGAAAAAAAAAATATATTGTTAATAATCAAGTCCTACTAATTTAATTATCAATTTCTCTCTCAAGCATCTATAAATTAACTTGTGAAAATTCTCTATAAATTAACTTGTTAAAATTCTTTAAAAACAATAAAACCTCTAGTGATCACACAAGTTCATAGATATCTATCCTATAGATTTCTTATATTATTTCCACTAAAGACCAAAACAATTTGAATAATCCCATATCATGCAAATAATGTTCAAAGCATTAAGTTCATAATAAAATACTCCACAAATCCTGAATTGATTCAATCAAAAAAGATATTCCCATAATCATAGTTAGGCTATATCAAAAATCCCAGAATAAAGAAATTATTCCATAGTCAAATTAAAAGAAATTATATGTGATACGATGATAAACATCTCTAGAGTTGAAGAAATTGACTTCTTGAAGGATAGCCGTATCTTGCGTCAATCATCCTGGTCTTCTTTTTTCCTCCAAATGCTGCCTCCTCTCTATTGTATTGTGTCTAGCGTGTCCCTCTGTTCTCCATCCCCAGCAGTTGTTATCAAGAGGATTTATATCTTGGTCGTATCCTCCCATGACAGGGAACTCGTTTTCCTTATCTGCCAGATATTTTTGCTTAGGTTGCGGGCTGATTTTGAGGAAGCACGTGTGAATTACAAATTTTCCATTTCTAGAACAATTGTATCCCTTCAAACCATCTTTCCAACGCATCCGGTCTTGCATTTTCCTGACTTTTACAACTTCAGATATGGGCTGAAAACCGAGACAGTGTCAGCTGCAGGCTCTGGATTGATTCAGACTGTATTTCAACTCCCTTTTTGGGCTTGAAAACAGGAAAACTGGGTTCTATGCTATCATAGAATATGTCTCACCTTTTCAAAAAGGTAAAGAGCACATGAAACCAAGTTTTATATTTCCAGTTATAACCCGAAAACCAATCAGCATCCTGGCTTGATTAGAACAGACCAACTAAGATTTGAACACTAAACTCAGCCCATAGTCTCCCTCTGCCTCTTCACATGATCTCATTTTCAACCCAATTCAGTAGTCAACCACCTGAAAAACATCATGAATTCCCAGAAATTAAATGAATACAAAAGTTCTAAAATTCTAAATAAACTAGCTAAGAAACAAACAAAACACTCCAAATCAAAACAATTATGACTAAGAAAACGTGTGCAATAAATTCCATTGTCAGACACATTACTGAGTGAAACCTGAAATCAATATGATATGAAAGTAACCAACCTGAAATTGGCCAAACAACTAGCTTTTCTATAATAGAAAAAAACAGGAAGGTGTCCCAATATTGGACACAACATGAAATTAAAGATTACAGACAATAATACAATATAACACATCAATCAACACAAAGACATGCAGACACAATTGCTATCTACCTATTGTAGAATAGTTCATTCAGAATTTCAAAGGAGTGACCAGAATGCTGCAGACAGGCAGCTACCATGTCATTCAATATGTAAAACAAATTGCAAGAAAAAAATAACAAAGCATTGGGCTTGGGAATTTAAGGAAGCAATAATACAAAGAAGTTCATCTGCTGGCACAAGTATTTGCATTTAGAAAAGGGAGAAGTGTTTAATTGGCTAAGTTTAAATTACCAGATGACATGTCAACTCAAGCTGAACTTCCTGGAAAATGCAGGACACCCCAAGTCTGACAGGCCAAACAGAAATATGGAAGCACCAGCCATTGACAGGTATCTTCCACATCTGATCTGGAAATCAACGTCATGGAAACAGTCCCTGGAAATAATTTCCCGAGAAAAGAAAATGAATTAGTTTCATCACATTTTTCACGTGATTAATTTCTTATGTAGAACTAAGTGAAATTTAACTTGCATCAAAACTGGATTTCTTTTCATTTAATTCAACAAGATTTTATTCGAGAAACAAATCATAGATGCAGATTCCTTAATGAAAGAATTATGACAACGTCCAAGCTTTTCCCAAGAGTATGAAAGAGTGAAACTGGAATCAACAAAGCAGCCAGCTCAAATCTTTACACTGTCTTAATCCAGAATCAATATGACATTGCCAAAACTGCAGGCAGGACTTAAATGACAGCAGATTTAAACAGAAAATAAAAAAAAAAATCAAGCCAACATTTTATGCATGGTCTATAGAGAGCGAAAACAAATATAATAGCTCATCACCCTTGAGAAGAAAGAAGGAGATCAGCTAAGAAAAGGCAGAGTCTATAGAGAGCATTCAATCAAAACATAAAACTCGATAGATTTCTCTTCAAGTAATCTCCCTCTCGATAGCTGACTAAAGCATGATCACAAAAAAGAGTAAGCTATTTTATGCTATAAAGAAAACCTTCCACAACCAGAGACAGAACAGTTCAACTTAAACTAAAATTAATAATCCCTTTTACCAAACATAAATGCCACTAAGATTTTATGGTAAGGTTTCATTATTTCCTAATTCATTTTATGAAATTACAAACTACGATACTCTTTATTCAAATTATTGATTTTTTTAATCTTCTACAAGCTGACCATTATTTTCCTTTTATTTCTTAATCTGAAAATTAATTAGAAATAAATTAAAAAATTTCCCTGTAATTTGTAGTAGCAATTAGCTTTGGGATGTAGGGAGCAACAAGCTTTCTTTGAGCCAGAATTTAGCATGCTAACACATTTGTGAGCAATATTACAAGTGGTATATGAATACCTTCGAAGAATATAAATTCTTCAGATAATTAAACTCCCCGTAATATCAATACTTGGGATAATTTTTGGAAGTAATCTGTGTGCTGGCCTTGAACATGTATCACCTTCATCAGGAAGGCATGCCAGCTCCTTCTCCAAAACAGAATAAGCTTCTGAAAAAGCCTGCAACAGATAACATTTTGTGTATATAAGAACCGCAGGTATTAACAGTTCTCAAAAAAATAAGATCAGCCTCAAAAAATGCCAAGTGGAATCTCAAATCATTCTGTTCAAATATTTTTAGTGAGCTGTTATTATACATCTCAGTTAAAAGGCTTAACTAGGTGAGCATTTGTAGCTTTAATTACCCATTTCTCCATTTTCTTGGGTTTAAAATAAAACCAGCAACATTCCAGTTCAAGGAGCTATGCCCTTAATCACAGCAGTTTAATTGGGTCCACTGTTGTGACAACCAGTGGACTGAAGCAAAGACTATTGCAAGAAGGTGATTGCAAACACAGGACTTTAGTTTCTCAATTCACAATAGCGGTGCTGTTAAGAGAAAAAATAAAAAATAAAAGAAAAAAGAAATATCTGTCACAAACATAGCACACGAAGCATCAGTCATTAACTGGCAGGACCCACCAATTTCACATTTCTCTTGTTGAAGAATATTTTGTAAGATAAGAAGAAAGGTAAAATGTTGCAAGTTTCACATCCTCAACAAAAAGGTAAGCCTAAAATATCTGCTTGAATATTGAGAAAAATCTATATATTTGCATATAATTGAGTGTCGTGTTATCATAATAGTAAATGCAACAAAGATTATGTGGAGGCTGACCTTGATGCATTGATGTATTCGAAAGCAATTTCTCCCCACATTATTTGTTGGGAAAAGAGGGTCATCAATGTGTATTGGATCAATACTACAGCATCAAGTGGTAGATCAATCAATACACGATAGAAAAGAAAGAATGAACAATGCCCTGTCATTTGTGAAAAAACAACAATAGAGCTAGTGCAGTGCTTACCTATAACCTCTTTCCCTATTTATATATACTCCACTTCCCTGCACTGAGATACGCATTTGGCGAGGATCAAACACATTCCTGTATTCACAAGACAAGAAATTAGTGAAAGTATATTAAATGTGAATAAATCAATTTATAATTACAACACTAAGTCAGCAAGGATAAACAATTCAACCATGAAATGAAAGAAAAACAATATTTAACTCACCCGAAGAAGTAAAGAAGATCCATTAGAAGGCTTCCGACATTCTGAAAGGACACCCAAAATTGCAAGTCAGGTAAAAGCACTCGTGTATAAAATTCAGACAGAGAATGGTTGAAAAGACAGGAATTTGAAAATCAAATTCTGCACACATCTTACAGCGTCGAACTAAGATATCTTTTGTGAAAACGTATACATAACTTTGTTTCTCTACTACTCTAATAAAGGCTGGGTTGTAATTCGAGGCTTGCAAGCTAGCCAAGAAGTGGAGAGAGAAGCTGTTAAGATACTTAGGCCTAACTTGTAATCAGTTCACAGTTACTATAAATTCTTAATAAGCATAAGTGGCATTCATGAGCAAAGGAACACATGAAACACCATAAAAGGCAATAAAATCCACAAAAAGCCAAAGTTCACAAATGGTGGTTACACTATGCATGTGCATGCCTTGGGTAAATTTTACCAAAACATCAGAGGTCTTGAGCAATGAGCACTATCAAATTAATTTGAAGTTTAAAGCCAGTTACTAAAATAGCAATTTAAGTGAATGGTCAACTCTAAGCCATAAAAAATATCTACTAATACACCAGAAGTCAATTAAAAAAAAAAGATGAATCAAGAATATACTACTTCTAGTAGCCATCAAATGACCTAACACAGGCCACTGATATAACTGTCACTTTAATAGTACTACTAAACAAAGAATGAAGAGACTTATGTCTGTGTGTGTCTATGGGGAGACATACATTATAGAAAACATGTAAAATGTCCCATCTAGAGTACAAAACACATTACTTGATTGATAGGCCGGCCAACATGATGCTCATGCTGTAGAAAACGTATAATGAGCAACACCTGCAAAGGAGCGGACAGCAAGGTAAGAAATGCAGAACTGAAGATATCCACTCACATCAAGTCAAGAACAACCACAAGAGAGCATCCATTTTCACCCAACCACAAATTCTGAACAAGTGCTTGGATATCCAGCCCTGCTAAAGCAAAGAGAGAAACTTTGTAGTCCAACAGATGAGATCAGTTGACTTCCAATGTGCATTTCAATTTACAAGGTATGATGAAAGAAAATACAAGATTTAAACAATATGACTATAAAAGAAAAACAAGGGATAACGACGGTTCAGCATTTTGAATAGACAGAAAACTTAAAAGATTATTAAAAAGCTATCAGAAATAAACTTGTACGAATAAACAACATAAAACCTGGGCAAAGCCTCTAGCATGATCCAAGATTGCATTGCAATCATTAGCAAAAAAAAAAACGAGAGGGTGAGAATTTACGTTGCCCTCTTTTAGTTTGCAAAGTGTGTATATGCACATGCAAGCATGCATGTATGAGTTCAGTCTGATAATAGCATCACCTATTAGCTCAATAAGAATACGAAGGAAACACTAACTACACGGCAATTGAGTCTCACGTGTACTTGAAAAGTGGTAAAGATACTAGAATGGCATGCAGTATAAATTACCAAGCAATAGGAACTTAAACCTCCAGAATAGGACTGGTCAAGGCTACGATCTGCCAAGAACTGCTTCAGTACCAAAGCAAGAGGTGTTGCAGCTGGAAATTGTTCCGTGAGATCTTTAACCTGCACAAAGATTATTTATAGACAAGAGAATAATATCACCATGAGTTTCAATGTAAATGTAGTTAAAAACCATCATAAAAACTTAAAAAGAAAAATTGTATCAAAATTCAAAACAAATGAATCACAAATAAGACTCAATTTCTAATGTGGTAGAATTAGCCTCAATAGGAAAAATCACTAATAGACCTCCCATGCTCAGAAACTAGTTGAGAAGTATACAGTTTTGAAGGATAAGCCATAACTAATTTAGGGTTCAATAAGGTTTTTGGTTTCGTCCATCATCTAAGAGTTCTGAGAAAATTTATGAGGAAGCATGGGCTTCATTCACAATACATTCAGCCGACTGTAACAGAATTTAAAATAACAGAAAAAGAAAACGATTCATTTCTTCTTTCCATTGCATTGCATTATGTTTCACCAAACATGCCATTCAATTTTGACAAAGCTGATCTAATAACCAGGACACAAGATGTGTTGACACACAGATTTGAGTAGAACGTCAAATTTCCTTGTGGAAAGCACAAATGTCAGGGTGCACTTAAGTTTTAGCGTGCTGATAATCTGATATCCAACATCAAAAATCAGTATGTATCTAAGCATTTAAGCAGAATATCAACCTTTCATTGATCTCCAGTATCGAATGCTTAATCTATCTTAGCAACATTCACCTAGGGTTAAAAAAATTATACTTGTAACATGCCTCTCATAAATTCCCAATCCAAGATGCACAAACAAAGAATTCAATTTGTGTAAAAATCTACCTAAATTGCCCTTCACCCTGTCAAGAAAGAGGCTAAAGTTTGGAATAAAAAATGATGTAGAAATCTGAGAAGCCTCCATCATGCTACCATTGCTAAATGGAACAGGCAGGAAGAGATAATAGCCTCCAAATATGCCTAGACTAGTTAAACTCTTTTGACAGAATTTAGAGGAAAATCACGTGTAATTTATAGCCATCATTAAAATTTGAATTTATGAAGCAATACGTTCTTAACGAAGTATACCAGTTGAGTTGTTTGGAGCCCCGTATGAGATGGAGACTTGAAACTGATATCAAGACGAATTGATTTCACATCCCTTTTGCTATCACAATTAAGTTGTGTGCACTTAGGTGAAATTGAGTCCTCTAAAACAACCATATTGGACTGGACTTGGATGTCATGTTCACCAGTCAAATGAATTGGCTCCTCCTTTGGTGATTGTACATTAGAAGCAGCAGAGGTGATCAAATCAGTGGGAACCTCCACTACAAGCATAATAACAGGTATCTGCAAGAAAAGGAGGTACGGTAAGAGAGGAAACATGGAAGAAAAAGAATAAGATAAAAAGGCAAGGAAAGCTCAAACAGTTTTAAGATACAAGACATTACAGCTGTATTCTCCACAGTCTTCAGTGAATCATTTTTTACCCACTCCTGATTGGCAAGATACCGAGCTGCATGCTGGAAAATTAATGGAGAATTTAATTCTACAAAAGGCTATGGGAAAGATAAAAGTTAAAAGTTTTGTCTAATGATTAGTTAAAAGCTTCAAAATAAAAAAGCATATTCCCAAGTTCCATCTCAACAAAAAAGCCTAACCAGAGATCAAGATTTTTTTGGAAATCAAAGTAAAAGTTAGAGATGCAAATATCACCAGCAATCCATAACACAATTGCCTCATCTACTGAAGTATCAATTTAGAAGGCCATCAACATACCTGAAGACAAGTTTCTTTAATACCATTACGACCCTCTAAAATCCCAGCTTCCTTGATAGGTTCCTAGAAAAAGCTCTGCAATAAGTTTCTCCTCTTAAAAGTACAAGCATAACAAGTCTATGTGATAAAATAAAAACATAAAGAAAGTTATTACCAAGTTCCTCACTGGAGGGAGGCAAACCACAAGATCCACATCACTTGTTGGAAGGGCCAAACCAGTTGCACTTGATCCAAAGATATTTATCCTGGACCTAGGCCATAGAACTTGGAGAGACCTAGTAACCCGCTTGACAGCCCAATTAATGAAAGGTTTCCTAGCCATATTTGCTGCAGCAACCTTGGGTACCATCATGTCAAACAAGTAATCAATGACAGTGGCATACCATTAATGAAAGGAAACAAAAGCTCAAAACATGATACTACAAAATTCTATGAAAAAGTTAAGGTAATTCCAGGAAAAACATGAACAAATTTAAGCCCGATACCTGCTTACAAAAAGAGTCAATTTCATCATGAAGAAGGCTCTGTACTAAGCAAAGAGAAGCCTTTCGTGTAGGGCAATTCTGTATCTCAGCTCGTTGAAGAGGAAACAAAACATCTGGCTGCATCAAAATTGTATCAAATAATCAACTCAAAACACATCTAGTGATACACTTACAATAGCACAGTACAGAAGCACACTCACATGATCCTGATCACGGGCTAGGTGGGACATTGCAATTAGACGGTCTTGCAGCAAAGCCCCAGGGAGTGGCTGCACCATTGGATGGGTTGAAAGTTTTTTATTTCTCCAAGAAGGCCAAACAACTTCAGCACCATCCATACGTCCACAAGCTTCCTCCAAATTAGTTCCGTCATGGTACCAACCTCTCACACCCCACTGTCTTGGGCTGGAGCTACCAGACCTAACAGTTGGAAAACCCCTGTGCTTTCTAGAGTCACTCACAGGAGAGGGTGGTGGAGGACGGGGAGCCCGTGGAACACAAAGCACTACAGGTGATGGTGGCCGCTTTATCCGGGGATGTTCCCGTCTAGTAGGAGGAACACAAGGGCTTTTGTGATCAAGACTACGCTTGAAATCAGATCTTGATCTTTCCCTTGACATATTTGGAATGATAATAGGCCGCAAAATTGGGTAAGGAAGTGAATCTCCTGCCTTGCCTTCAACATCACTAGATAAACTGGCCAAAGATCCAGAGACATCCTCCTCTGCAGCAGCATCTGTCACGCTTGATGAAAGCATAGCTTTACCAGGTACTTCATTTCCTGACATAACATAACCAAGTGCCTGGTGTCCAGGGACCAAAGGATCAAAAGCAGAACAGAATGAAGCAGCAGTTGGGGAAGTCAATCCAGTTGTACTATAAGAAGACGAGAAGGCAACCATATCATCAACTGCCCTATTCAGCTCTGCTTCATGCCAAGGCCATCCGCTATCATCAGAACTAAGGGAAGGTGGTCGAGAGAAACCAGTACCTGGATGATCAGAAGGATCCCAGTACATCACACCGCCACCGAAGTGCTGATTATAGTCTATCCCAGAAACTGCATGCACCTCATATTCTTCCTCTGATATCCAATGGTTTTCGTATTCATCCATTAGTTCCTGTGAACTTGTTGCTTCAGTAAAGTCAATTGCATCCCCAGAACACCTCCTCTCGTCATCAAAGGTTTTTGAGATGTACTGCATGTTCTTAGCGGTGTAACTTTTCTGAAAAGTAGATTGCCACCTCGAGATAAATCCTGAATCATAATTGCATGTCATAGTCGGGGCTAATCCACAGTTGCTCCTAACCATTGGAGGCCAATCTAAACTCATTGGCAATGGTTGAGACAACATCCTATTGGATCCACCTTCAATAGGAGAATTTCTAGCCTGATGCACCGTAGGTAAAAAAGGTTGATGAATGTGATTATGCCAGTTGTGACCAACATCCAGATGCAATCTATATGTAGCAGGTGGAAGATGTGAATTTATAGATGGAAAGTAGACGGGGCCTAAACTAGGCCACTCATATGAAAGGCAATCTGAAAGGCCTTTGGATCCACTTTCATGAAAATTTTCACTCTCTTCTCCCCGATTTAAGGTGGGTACCTCTTTCACTTCAAGGGTTCTAACTAATTTGTTGCCAACATCTAATTTAACCTCAGTTTTTTTGTTCAAAAAGCCGGTGCCTTCATTGCTAGAAACAGTTATTAGTTCCTTTGTGGTTGCAACTTGATATATTATATTCTGGCCTACCCCACAACGTGTCTCTCTTCTGGATGGCATACTTTTATTGTCAACAAAACCATTTGAAGATCGGTAACGCTCCAGACCTGCATCAGAGATGCCTTCAGTGCAACCAACAGCATGATCCTCTGGAATGCCAAGGGCATCTATCTCCTTCCTGGTGGGCTCATTAATTGAAGGATCAATTAAACTATCATTTGATGCTTTCTGTGTAGTCAAATTATCAGATAAGCTACAGAGCTTTGCTTCCTCGTCTGATGAGCAAACAGAAAAGGAGGGAGCCTCTGAAACAGCAATTTCAGGTTTTCTTAATTCAACTGGATTGCTAAAGCTAGATTTTTTCTTTTTGTTTCTTCCTTTCCTGTTCTTCCTTCCAGCAGTTCGTTTTTTTTCGTGAACCAATCCTTGTGTGTGTTCCTGAGGATAGGCCACCAGTTATAAACCATTCAAATGATGAAATAGAAAGATTATCCAAATGAAAAGATATGTAACCATTTCAACTGTTGGAGATGATATGTCTTTGTGATTTTCATTCTCATGAGGAATGCCAGGCATCTCATTGGACTCCATCAACTCTGTCTTCTCAATACAGGCTGGCGCACATTTGATATCCTAAGAAATATCCGTACCATTCATAACTAACTGATCTTAACACATGTTTAAAAGCAAAAGTACTTCTAGAAACTTAACAGTAGGGGAAATGATACCTCGGCAAGTTTCTTAAAGGAAGACTCGTCAACACTTTTCACTGGTGTGGGGTTCATCAGCTTTTTCATATTGTGAGTCTTCCCCTTTTTTCTACGACTACCTGCACCGAGCTTTTCGCTAGGTTTATTGGATGAAGAGCTTGATGTTCCCTCTCCGAGAAGTTCAAGCCTTGTGCAATCAAGTGAAATAACCATCACAAGTCCTCGTAGTTTTCTTAATATACAATCAGAAAGGGTGCCAAGAGAACCCAGCATGCTAAAAAATATATGTGATGTATCATACTCACTACCCTGATCTGGCAACACCAAACTAACAATATCCTGAAGCACGAATAAACTATTAAATATATTTGCAAAAGAAGCATCTTTCCCAGAAAAAGAAGGCTTTGGGGCCAAACCAAATTCCGCATCAGCTGGAAGTTTTAGGAAAATCCTTTGCCGTGATTCAGCATGCAAGTCCCTCCAAGGTCGCTGCACTCCTGCTCTAAACAGTGACAGCTCATCCCCCGATACACCACTAACATCCTTCAGAATTTCACGAGTCTGAGAACTTGTAATGACCAAAAATTAGGCCACAATATTTATTATTTTATGGAAAGAGCTCAAAAGGCAAAATGTCATCAAAACATTAATTTCATTCTCAAACATTGCATTTCCACAATCTTGGAGAGTTATAGCAACTCACAAAGTTTCCAAGGCAAGCTTTTTATTAATGGGATTCACATATTGAGTAAAAGCAGTACACAATGGGCAAATCCCTATGTCCCATATAACTACGTTATGCAATTTACTACAGCATTGAACAATAATGTACAAGAGCATAATCAGTCACTCACTTGAAACAGTCACTACTTTGTCAATCAAATTCAAAGAATTAAATACCGCTAGAATATTTTGACAATGAAACAAAACAATAAAATTTGCAAGAGTAAACGTACCAATGATTTTGCCGCCTTCCCAAGCGCAAAATTTAAAACCTTCCTCCTTACTTCCGCATCCAAATTCCTCCACCAATCAACACACCCTTTCCTCCTCCAAAACACATTAGCTGCCACACCTGCGGCACTCAATTTCTCTTTCAACTTCACCCCTCTTTTCTTCCCATTCCCACAATTCAACCACGCCAGCCTCAACGCCACTTCTAGCTTGTTCGCTAAAAACGCCTCGATACAATAATAACCTCTTGCTTTTAACCACTCCAATTCCACCCAATCCGTCCCTAACTCGCTCTCTTCCCCTCTCAAAAACCCCCCATTCGAAATGTCATCCATCAACTCCACAAACTTTTCAACATTTTCAATTAAATCCTCGCTAACCGTGACCGAATCCAGACCCTCAGCTCCACTCCTACAATCGTCCACTTTCTCCCCTTCTCTAGAACTAAACAACCGAGTCGACTCAAAAATCAGTCGTTCCGACTCGTTAGACTCAGCGACTCTGGACAGCAGCCCACGTGATTTCTTAAAGCAGAGGCTAGGGAGGTCGCGCGAGAGGAGATCGGGGAGGATAATGAAACGGCAGTGGCCGTGAGAGTGTAATTTGGCTAGCATTTGAAGGAGGATTTGAGTGAATTTGAAATCAACGGTAGTTAAGTGGGATTGGCGTTGATGAACGGAGAGAGATTTAAACCATTTTAAGATTGACGATCTAGGGTTAGGGTTTGGAGAGGAGGGGGGGTTGGATTGGGAGTGGTAGAGAGAGATGTGAGAAGTGAGTGAGCCGATAAGGTGGTTCTGAGTCATGAGCGCGTTAGGGATATTTTGGTGCTTTGAAAAATTATTATTGGGGTTTGGTACGGACATTTTTGTTGCAGGGAGCAAGGAGCATGAATATGGGAGGGAGGGAGAGAGAAGAGGAAGGGAGAAGGAGATGATGTGGATTGTGGAGAGAAGTTTGAAAAGGAAGCATGACAAGTGAGTGATAAGCGCCAAAATCTACCTTCCAAGGCCTAACATCCTTCGACGCGATTGGCTCGTGGAGAAATTGTTGGTGCTTGTCTGAGTAATTGACTGTGTATAACATCATAGTTGTTATTGCTTCAACTCCTGATTATTAAATTAATTCATGCAAATTGTTTTTATTTAAATATCAACATTTTGTTCTTTTTTTTATTCTCGGGTTCAATTTGCATGGAATTAGTGAGTTTGATTGATTCGTTAAAAATCTAATTTAATTAGAAACTCAATGTCATGATATATTTAGTTATGGTTTGTTTTTGTGGTTCAGCTGTGTTTTTTATAGCATTTAAGTTTTTTTAAATTAATTTTTTATTATTTTGATGAATTGATATTGAAAATAAATTATTTTTAAAAAATAATAAAATATTATTTTAAAAATATATATTTAAAAAAACAACTTTACTCTAATATTCAATATTATATTAACATGATGTGCAGCACTCGGGCTAAGCTTATAAATGTGTGTTAGATAATTTTTTAGTTTTTAATTAAAAATATATTAAAATAATTGTTTTTTAAAAACATTAGTATATTTAAATTATTAAAAACATATATAAAAATATTTTTTAAGCAGTAAAACACTTAAAAAACACGAAATGAACCACGTTACAAAAGAGCATATATAACAAATAGTGATGGGCAAGGATGTAAATTAACATAGCAGTTTACAAAAGAGCAGAAATGAGAAAAAAATTGAAAAACTGATTAAATTGAGGAAACAAAAAAAATACAAAAAAAAACTAAATCGTAAAAAACCTAATTAAACTGATTAAAATTTAAAAAAAACTGACCGGTTCGATTTTGTAAGCTTGAAACCGAAAAAACCTAACTCAAACCAGAAAAAAACTTGAAAAAACAGAGTCAAACCGAGTTAATCTGAAAAACTGAGTCAAACCAGTTTGAATTGGTTTTTGTCATAAAAAACAAACCGAACTGAAACCGGTTAGTTTGAATCGGTTTTGGTTTTTTTAATTCAGTTTGGTTATTTTTTTATATGAAAACCGAATCAAACCTAAAATAATCATCTCTAATAAGTAGCAAAGAGTGATGGGCAAGAACGTAAATTAACCTAACAAATTATTATTATTATTATTATTATTTTGGGAGAGGGGCAGATAATATAAGCTCCCATCTTTGACGTTTGAGGACGGTCTGTCGAGGTCGAAAGTTTTTATTTATTCTATCCATCAACCTACAAAATTAAACTCGCTAGCTAAGTTTACGATGACGAGACTTATTGAACGACACGAATTGCATTCAATTCTTTTTCATTCCAGTGATGGGGCTGTCATGTTACAGCCACGTGGAGGTTTAATTTAAACTCTTCTCTATATTTATTAATTGATTTAGATGAATCAGGATTAGTATAAACTTGGACCATGCTTGTGTTTATAAAAAATTTAAAGAACTGGGTTTGAAATTTCATGCAGTAGTGTGTGCTGTTTTATCGCTAGCATTTTCACTGTGGTGGGATCTAAATTTTTTAGAACCTAAAAATAATAATATTTGAACCATAAAAGCTTTTTTGCATTGTTATAAATTTTAGTATAAAGGTTCAAATTATAAAAATTATGATCCCTCTATTTTTTTAACTTGATTTTAAATTAAATTATATAAAAATTACTTTGATATGAACTTATTCATGGAGCATATCAAAAGAAAAAAAAAGTAATCCGACCCTAAAAATTAAAATAAATAAAAATCTTATATTATATGATAAGATTAAAAAAAAATTATTAGAGGATAAAAAACACAAAAATCAATTTATCATCACCTAGTTTTATATTAAAAAAAATCAATAAAAACTTAACATTATAAAATAAAATTGAGAAAAAAAATGTGGCCAATTAAATAAATTCATGGGCATGACATTAAAAAAAGCTAGAAATAATAAATGATAAAAATAAATAAAAAAAACCCACATTTCAATTCGAAAAAATACATCAAAAATATTATATATATAGAAAAAAAATGCCCAATTAAGATAAGCCACGGCACTATTATAAAACAACCAAAGTGTGTGGGCTAAAGTAAGGCCCACAAATCTGGGCCCTTATTCCTTCTTTTTATATAATTCTCCCAAAAAACAAAAGGATGGGATCATATGTCACCTGAGCTATAAATAACTGGACAAATATTTCAACCTAATTTACTTTTTATTCGAAGAGCGTTTAATTGTTTTGACAACGACGAACCCTTTAAAAAAAAATATCTCCACAAGTTTGAGAATTTGAATCTCACATGCCACGTACGTGCAAGCAAGTGACAATGATAATGATAATAGCTTTCCTTAAAGAGACTTTTAAGTTTTGTTC
>Ga0325414_1003156_pt1 | contig 17041 bp, 13 predicted proteins | sample PopdelMetagenome_8_FD_206183 | JGI IMG/M metagenome (GOLD analysis project Ga0325414, IMG submission 206183) | Populus deltoides microbial communities from Bellville, Georgia, United States - Leaf-PdKOR-R3 | ecosystem: Host-associated > Plants > Phyllosphere > Phylloplane/Leaf | place: USA... | reverse complement strand
CCTAAGACTAAAGCTAGCATTCAGGACAGCCCAGCGCCCTGTGTTTGCAGCCTGGGGCCTAAGCATTGGATCCTGATCCTGAATCCTGGCGCATAACCCATTTATCTTGGGTCCTGATACGGAATCTATTTATCTTGACTCCATATTAAAAACAATTACACTCTACAATATTTTTGCTACAGTATAATCTTACAGTCCATAATAACTCCTGCTATATAGTAAAATATTAATCCTTAATTTTACAATAAAAATAAATTAAATAAATTATAAATTAGATACATGCTTTAATAAAATGACTAAAAGCAACTTTTTAAGAAAGAGTAGTTGTTTGTGTAGAACCCACAAGTTAAATTTAAATATTACTCTTGAATTAAGTTAAAAATTATTTATAACCAAAGAAACTAATGTCATCTCTATAAATCAAAAGCAGAAATGCAACTTAAATCAATCTATAATTAAAAAAAATAAAGTAAGGTTAAAGATCTCAACTTCATTCTCTTTCTAGTTTGTCCTAATATATATTTACAAAAGATTTCCATAAGCCAACGAAACTAATTAAGAGGCCGAGTTTTTTATACCTTTTCATACACGAGCACATAAACCCCATCTCTAGTGACTGCCGCCGCAGCTAAAGAAGAAGGTGCCCTCTCAGAAGCATTTGCTCATATGATGGATGGCATTCATGCAATCATCATCCAAATGGATGATCATACATAAAGATACATAGCGTATAGCATGCGATATTGCTGTAAAACAGGGGAGGAAACCAGAAGGACATGAACCTCAACTTTTGCCATCATGATTGGCAGTATTTTGCAGATCATCCAAAAAGTGATAGCACAGGTAGCCAACAAAACAGGTGATGATAGTCTTAAACAAGTATAAAAACTGAGAAAATACACCTTGACTGCGCTCTGGCATTGCAACCTCAAGACAATCTTCTTCTTGACCAGTTGTTCTAGCCTATTAACAGGAGAACCAACGATGTTAAGAACAGGAAAGACCTGAAATCACACTCCAGATGAGTTATGGCCGGTAACAGTCATGGAAATTCTGTTTTTGTACTTAAGCAAATACACAAGAATACAAAATTGTTGGGAAACAGGCTTGGTCTGACCTCCATGCATAACCTGACTCCTTGCGATCATATCGGCGCTAGTTTCCTTGAGCAGCAAGGCCATCTTAATTTCCCCAGCTTCTTGTACTGGGTGACCTTGTGTAAAGTGTGCCCTTTGCACTCCTTGTTTTTGCAGTAAGTCTTCCTTGTCTTGGGAACGTTCACCTACGTACAGTAGAAAATCTACACAATCAACAAACTAACATCGCATTCTATTTCTCATCTTTCCACCAACAGAAGCTAGCAAGCAACACTAATCTTCTCTTTCCCTCCTTGTTACTTGTGGAGTAGAGTGCAAATATATATTTGGTGGTTTTTTGGTTTGCGGTGAGACGATATGTTTTCAGAAAAGCTTTCTGATACGGAAATCAAAAGACAAGCTATCTGCCACAAGATAAGGGATTATACAGGATAAAATAATAAGTTGTATACTCTGGGTTTAAATTCTGGTGATAATCGAGAAGGAAGTATATGACATTAACCCCTAAATGTATCAAGAGAAAAGAAGAACAAACAGAAAACGAGGGAGCAAAAGAAACTCAGAAACTTCAACTTGTTTAAATAGTACAAAGGAATGTTGAATTAAATCGGAAAAAAAAAAAACATGGAACGGGAAAGGAAATACCAGAGGATGAGATAGAGGTAAGTACCTCCATTGAGCCAGAGAAGAAGAGGCGAAGACTCTTTAGAATGTTGAGCCTCAACAGAGTAATAATAGAGTGCTCGTCCAGCAGATTTATCAACAGTAACATAACCACCATATATATTGCGAGAACTCTACTTTTGGCTGTCCAGGAAAGCTCTCTATTCTATCTTTCTCTTTTAATCCCTCTTGATGATGAAACTTGGATATATCTACATGTTCGGTCGCTTGAAAAAGAGCGCTGTCAATGTTAGAATTTCCCTCCAACTTGGCCTTGTAGAGATGGCCCAGTGGTTCACTTTGCCTCATGCCAGCTTCGATTTGGGCAACGGAACAAGAAACAATAAGAAAGAAAACGAGAGGCAAACATGGGTTACTTTCCATGGTATTTCCTTTTGTTACTCCCTTAACACTATAAGAAAAAACCTCCCAAGAGGAAATTTAAATAAAGGAAGTTCATTGGTCAAGTTTCCTTTTCTCTTCTTTCCCTCCTTGTTTCCTTTCCGAATATAGATATTGCCAAATCTGTAATATTTATTCAGCTTCTTTAAATATGTACTTTAATTCACTCTCCATACACTTACATGTACCAAATCTCTTCCGACACACCTACCATAATCTTTCGGGCTTGAAAGGTACTTAGCTCAAGGCAATATACTTCTTCTAGTTTGCAACCAAAAAAAAAAAACATTTATAGCTTGAAGTGATTAACTTGGTTTTTCCTCTTTTATTATTTTTGCAGATAGGTTTTCTTTCTCGTTTCAACTCTCAAGACCTCTACAGCACCCATACGTACAAGCTCCAACAGGCAAACCTCTCAGCCGCTACCTGCATAGGAGAAGAACAATAGCTTCTGTCAACCCAACCGTAGGCTTCAATCCAGTCCAGCAGGAGCTTCTTCTCTGCGCCATAGCAACAGCAGGAGATTTGTTTCAGCAGCTTCCATCAGCAGCATCCGGTTGGCAGAGAACTTGAGTCTCTTTCTTCTGATAGCAGCAGCACCTGGAATCTTTTTTTACGTTGAAGCAACGACAGCAGGTGCTCCTCAGCCACACCTTTCCCCAGCTGCAGTGGCAGAACTAGCAGCAACCTTCTCTTCCCAGCAGCGGCAGTACTGGTTTCAGCAACACAGTAACAGTCACCACCGAGAAGATCTTCCTCCAGCAAGCAGCTCTGCACCAGCCGTGAACGGCAGTAAGCTGCAAGCTCCAACAGGCAAACCTCTCTCCCCACCGTGCTCCTCCGGCCAGCTAGCGTCCATCAGCTGCTCGGTCGTGAGAAGCTCTTCTCCACCGGAGTCAGCTTCCTCTCTTCTCCCCCGGACCGCAGCTCCAATTCAACAGCGCCAGGTGAGTCTCTTCCCAACTTTGCAAATTCAGTTCCTTTGACACAGTACGAAGGTAATTATAATTACCTTCGCACTGTGCATAGCATGCGTGAATAATTCACGCATGCATGCAGTTTTGCCTGGCCGGGTTTTCTCCGTGTTTTTTCCCCTTTTTTGAAATCTGTAAATTGTTGTTGCAGATTGAGCAATGCCGCCGAAGCATGACTTCTCTCTCAGGGAGATAAAACCAAACATTGATGGAGGAAAAACCTTGACTCCCAACATGCTCACCTTGGTTGAACCACTGTATTTCGTGTATGTAAAAGTTGTGAGAGCCTCCCACTTGCCTTTGAATCAAGCTACTTATGTTGAAGTGAAGAGTGGAAACTATAAGGCAACAACCAAGTACATTCAAGGTACATTAGCCCCCATTTGGAACCAGGTGTTTGCTTTCAACAAAGATCATCTTCAAGCGAAGACTATAGAGATTTCGGTGAGGGGTAAGGTAAGTGTGACTAATGAGATAATTGGTAGCATTGAAGTTGGTATAGGTGATATCCCTACTCGGCTTCAGGGGGATTCTTCATTGGCACCACAGTGGTATGGACTTGAAGATAAGAATGGAGTTTCTGGTAGATCAGGAAATTTGATGTTGGCTATATGGGTGGGGAATCAAGTGGATGATGCCTTTTCACTAGCTTGGCATTTAGACGCAGCATCTGTTAGTGTTGACAAGGTATCTAATGCTCGTCCACAGGTGTACTATTCGCCAAGACTCTGGTATCTTAAAATAAAGGTGAATGGTGCTCAAGATTTGGTAGTTTCGGATCCAAATCGAAAACCTGAAGTTTACGTGAAGGCTACATTAGGGAATAAGGTTTTGAAGACCAAAGTTTCGAAGAACAAGGGTGTGAATCCAAGCTGGAATGAGGAGTTGATGTTTGTTGTAGCTGAGCCATTCGAAGATGCTTTGATTTTGAGTGTGGAAGATGATAAAGGAGATAATATGGTGGATTATTTGGGGAAGTGTGTTAAGCCTGTGCATAAAATTACTCAGAGACTCTTGCCTCCTCTTCCAAGTGAAGAGATAATCAATCTTGAAAGGTATGGGGTGGTAGAGGGGCCGATGGAGAAATTCTCGAGTAAGCTTCGTGTCACTATATATTTGGATGGAGTGTATCATGTTTTCGATGAACCTGCTTTATTTAGTACTGATTTGAAGGCATCATCGCCCAAACTGACGCCAGGAAAAGTTGGAGATTTGGAGTTAGGAATCTTAAAAGCTGAAGGGTTGGTGCCCATGAAATCCAAGAATGGTTTGAAAACTACTGATGCTTATTGTGTGGCCAAATATGGACCCAAGTGGACAAGAACTAGCACTGTCGTTAGCAGTTTAGAACCAAAATGGATGAAGCAATATCAATGGGATGTTTTGGATCCATGCACAGTGATTGCTATCGGAGTTTTCGACAACAATAATTTACAAGCAGGGGATGGATGGGCAACTGATAGATTAATTGGCAAGGTAATCAGAATTCGGCTTTCTACACTTGAATTTGGTCGGATATATAAATATGCCTATCCTCTGGTAGCCTTGATGCCTGATGGGGTGAAGAAAATGGGAGAACTTCATTTCACTCTAAGATTTATCTATACTAAAGGTTCTGGTGACAAAATTTATCAATACACGCAGCCTATGCTTCCCAAACCAGCCTATACAGACCCAATGTCTGTGTACCAAATAGATAGTTTAAGGAACCAGGCTGTCCGTCACATAGCCATGAGACTTGCCCGTGCTGAACCACCATTAAGAAGAGAGGTGGTGGAGTCTATGTTGAGTGGACGGGGACCTGTATGGAGCATCCGAAGAGGAAAAGCTAATTTCCAGAGAGTGATGGAATGTTTGAAATTCCTCAAGACAGCTTTGATTTGGCTTGATGACCTACGCCAGTGGAAGAATTCAAGGACGACGATTGTCATGTTTGCAGCGTTTTCAGTTTTTGTATATTATTCAGAGATCATAATTCCATCTTTCTTTGCCTTCCTCTTCTTGAAAGCTTTGCGCAACTATTTCAAGAGGCCTCGAGACATTCTATGTTTGGATACGAATCTATCACAAGTTGAATCTGTGAATACTTTAGACTGGCAGGAAGAGCTGGACACATTCCCTTCATCTGCGCCATTCGAGGATTTGAGGCTCAGGTATGACAGATTGAGAGCCATTGGATACAGGATAGAAGAAACAGTAGGCGACTTGGCGACTCAATTGGAGAGGTTTCATGCTATATTTTCATGGAGGGATCGAAGAGCTACTTTAATCTTTACTCTCTTCTGCCTAGTCGCTTGGATAATGTTTTACCTCGTGCCTTTCCGGTTGCTTTTTTTCCTTTTTGGCACCTACCTGATGAGGTCTCCAAGATTTCGAGTTACTCTTCCACCGATACCTCAAAATGTATTCAGGAGGTTGCCTTCGAGAGACGATTGCTTGCTTTGATCTAGCCGTCTATCCATCATTGATGCATCAGACTTGAGGCAGTTTTTCATTTTATTTTTTACTGCAAAAAATCTAAGATCTGTTGGTAGCACAAGGAGTTTTTAATTCTAAATTTTAAGCGATGATGAATTTATTTTATATTCTGACTGATTTGAGTTCTTTTTCATTCCGGCATGTTATTGATTCCCTGATGCTCTAATATATTCTGTTAAATTTGACATGTAGCTATTTTTAATACAATAGCATTCATTCAATTTACACCATTTCAAGCATACATACACATCGTGATTTTTGACCTTGCCCTGTAGAGCTAGGATCAGACCATATGATTACTGTAGCTGGTCTGCTTAAGATGCATTTTCTTTCTAGGTTCAGCGGCGTGGGGATACAGTGGAAAGAATCCTTGTTAACATGTGGTTTGCGTTTAGAATCTGAAAGGGATGTTTAAGATGGAAAATGCATCTGCCCAATTACAGAGATTTTACGAACATCTTGTTTGTTCATGTAGCGAGTTACGAGGCTTCAACTCCAGGCGAAAGAATTGTAATTTTGTTTTTGCTCAACAGGTGGTTTCTAATTAAGAAAAACCAGTTCCTTAAGGATGGTACAGTTGTTACAAAGCCAACCATGCAATGTTTGATAAAAGGAAGATGCCTTCATTCGTCTGATAATTTGCTTTTTAACAGAGGAAGCAGCCGATATACTATAAAATCTAAAATAACAGACTGTACTTTCCGATTCCAGTCCCACCAAGATTAAACAGTGAAAATTATGCTTCCCTGGCAATTCATTTGCTTCATCATCACTCTCCATGTTGTTCTTCCCATTCTTCTTCTTCTCTGTTTGTTTCCTGTTTTTAGCACCGAGATCATGCTCTTTTGAGCTTCCACTTCCTTCATTAGTGACAATATCACGTGAAGTAGCACTAGAACTTGAAGCACCTCCCTCCAAAACTCTATTTCTCCATCCACTATTTCAGGACCCTCCATAATCTTAATCCCTTTCTTCTTCTTTTCCTTTTTGTTCTTGTCCAGACCAGCAACATGGGAAGAATGCTCCTTTGTTTCTTCATTGCCTGAAGAATTGTCAGTTGAGGTCGAACTTGCTTCATTCAATAAGACAAGACTCTCCACATGAGAGTCCAAGTAAAATTTACCCGTGGGAGCCAGTATTTTAGAGCCCCAAATTCTACAGCTCCCATTTTTTTGTCTTCGAGTAAGAAATTAGCTCTCCAGTCCAAGCAGTAAAAACATCTCACCATTTTTCTTAAATCCAACAAAATCAGAAACCCGACCTTTCAAATGGTTATTATTGAAAACCTTAATCCAGGATTTGGCATCACCATACTCTTTCATTGTTGCCCAAATGGAATCATGTCCTTCCCTACAGAACCTTCTCTGCAAGACAACCAATGAAAGCAATCCATCAAAAACAGTAACAATCAAGTCTATATGATCCCTGCAAAGCACACAATCTGGAATTATCATTTCCCCAATCTTCTCATCTACTAACTTAAAAACCACAATCACATTTAATGCACACCTTTGGGAACTCACAGTTGTCCACTGACAAGCTCTGTTCAGAAAAAAGCCGACCTTGAACCCCGACGGATGACATGTTTGAAATCATTTTCCACCATTCTCCAGCATCCACTCTTCAACAAGTGAAGCTCAATCAATGGTCGCAGTATTGTCTCCTTAATGCTCCAAATATACTATTCTCACCGATTTATAGCCATGGTTGATGGTATCAAAACCAAACCCTAAAGACAAAGAATCCATAAGACTGGAAACTAACACTTGGCTCGGGGATAGGCACCGTCTTTCTAGTACTAGGATTCCACAAAGCAGCCCTGTGTTTTTGGGTAAACTATTGGTGCTGGGGGCATTGGTTCCTCTGCTAAAAATTACTGGGTAGCTAGACCCAGTGTTGTTAGCTTTGATTATCAAGTAAAATCCAAAAAAATTTCAAAGAAGTCACCAGTGTTGGGTTAGGCTAAGCAAGACCCACTTGTGTCAGGATTTTTGCTCGGCTTTTAGGCCCATTTCTTTTGGGTTCTGATACAGAACGCAAGAGTATTGTATTGGGCAAAGACACGATTCAATATTCTTGGATGTTGAATTTTTAAATACTATCATTTATCTCATAAATATTATTGTGTTTTATTATAATTAATAATATTATTATTTGTATTATACATATTATTATTTCTATTATAATTTATATTATTAATAGAATAATTAATAAATTTGAAAAAAAATATTAATATTATCATTATTATTATCATCACTATTATCATTGATAAATTTAAAAAAAATACTATTATTACTGTTGAAGAAAAACTATGAAAAGATTAAAAAAATATAATTCAAAGTATTCATAGAAAAAATATAATTATTTGTGTTATAAAATATCATAAAGATAAAATTACACATCAATCCCTCCTCTTCACAACATGATTATATTCATGAGTTATAAATATACCATGAGATTTTTTGAACAAAGATTCATGATTTTCATTATCTACTGCATATATATTTTGAAAGCATTTTTCTATATTATTGTATTCTTTTTCTTTTTAAAAAATCATTATATAAATACAAGAGAATTTTTATTTTCACTAAAAAATACCTTCTGCAAGTATCACTCCCAAATTATATTGGTTTATAAAGCTTTAAATATAAAAAATTATTAGAAGTAGTTGATTTAACTATTGTCCAATTCAGGATTCTACTATACTACTAAGATTTTTTTTAATTTATCATTTTTATATACAAATATTAGGATTATATATAATAAGCACAAAAGAGACAAAACAACCCGTTGCATGATCCCACTAGGTGTGTGTTAGAGTAGTAGCCATCTATTATCAATCCGAGTGGGAAATCAAGCTCCTCCCATGGCATCTAGGAAATTCCTTATCTGGGTACAAAAGGTATATGTCTGAGACCTTACATGTGATATTAACAATACTCTAAATGGTATTGGGAAATTATTTCTTTACACGTAATATATTGTGAATTATATCAGTAATTTATAGTATTTTTTTTTTCTAAAACTACCTTTTGTTTTCAACTTTTTTATTTTTTTGCTTTTTTTTTAAATTATTTTTAATGATTTTACTTTTTAAATATTGACCTAGTAAAAAATTTCATTTTGTAATTTTTTTAAAAAATATTGTGGATTGCTGTGTTATTTTCCCACATATTTTTTCTATTTTATTTTAAAAAAAAATTTATATTTATCGATTTTTTTTAATATTGAGCTGATTGATAATTTAATTTTGTAATTCTTTTTCTTTTAAATATTTTTTATTGCTACGTTGTTTCTCCGCAAGATTTTTTTATGATTTTCTCTGAAATTATCTTTTTTTATTTTATTTTTTAATATTGAGCTGGTTAAAAATTACAGTTATATTATGTAAGGAAAGCACTGTAACTTTCCTCGAAAATTACTGTTGATTGCTATAGTGTTTTTTTCCACATAGTTTTTTTTTTGTTTTTGTTATGTTTTTTCCTAAAACTGTCTTTGTCAATTTTATTTTTAAATATTAAGCTGGTTAAGAATTGCAATTACAAGTAAATACAAGTTTTTCCTCACGGAATACTATGGATTGATACAGTTTTTTCCTCATATGGTTTTTTTCCAGTTTCTTTTGTGTTTTCTTTTTTTGTAATATTTTTTTCTTAAATTATCTTCGTCAATTTTATTTTTTCTAATAGTGAGTTGATTATAATTTAACTTTGTAATAAAGTTTAATCATGCGGGAAAAACACTGTAACTTTCCTCACAAAACATTGTGGATTGCTACAATGTCTCTCCGCATGATTTTTTTTCTTATAATTTTTTTCAAATTATCTTTGTCAATTTTATTTTTTTGTAATATTTAATTGTTTGAGAATTACAATTATAAGTCATTACAAATAAAGCTAAATCATTTGGGGAAGCATTGTAGCTTCCATCACAAAACACTGTGAATTGATACAGTGTTTCCAACATGATTTTTTCTCATTTTTTGGTGTTTGTTTTGTTATTTTTTTTCTAAAATTATCTCTGTCAATTTATTTTTTAATACTGAGTTGATTAAAAATTTAGCTTTATAATTTTTTTCTTTAAAACACTGTGAATTGTTGCAGTATTTTTTCATATGATTTTTTATGATTTTTTTCAAAATTATCTTTGTCGATTTTTTATAAAATATTGAGTTGGTTAAGAATTATAATTAAAATAAAGCTAAATCATATGAGGAAAGCGTTGTAGTTTTTCTTACAAAACACTGTGGATTGCTACAATATTTCTCTAAATAGTTTTTTATTTTATTTTATTAGGGAAAGTACTAAAGATTTCCACACAAAACATTGTCAATTGCTACAACGTTTTTCCTGATGAGTTTTTTTCCTTCTAAAATTATTTTTGTTGGTTTTTTTTTAATATTTAGTTGGTAGAGAATTTAGCTTTGTAATTTTTTTGCTTTTTATTAACAGAAAAGCTAAATTATGTGGCGAAAACACTGTATCTTTCCTCACAAAACACAATAGATTGCTACAAATCATTTTGTTCAATCTCTAAGTTTTTGATCACCAGCACAACTTTTTTTCTGTCATGAAATATTTCCATCATACCTTTAATTTCTATTACTTATCGAGCGTTGGTTCACAATTATAATATTATTAAATGTATTTATTTTATAAGCCCGTGTCAGCACGTAGGCATGTCATCTAGTCTAAAGAAAAGCAAATCTATTTGGTATTTAAATTTTAATATTGAAAAAAAATTAATTTTTTTATTGAAATTTAAATTAAATTTGAAATATGCTGTGAGCCCTTTGTGTTTTACTTGATGCAGTAATTCATTTTTTTACATTGAAATCAAATCTAATTTTTTTTGCAACATTGAAACATGAGAGGAGATCATTTTTACCGACCATGAACTCCTCATTCTGGGTTGAATTACTGTGAATTTGATTTTCTCCTGTGAAATTTGTGCGATCATCTAGGCTCAGCCACATTAACCATTCCATGCTGGTCGAGAACAATTGAAGGGGAAACAACACACAAACAGTCCGTTTCCTCAGCTGTGCCCCATAGAAAATCATTCCAATCACGCTACTCATGGGATTTATGATTAGAGCTGATTTAATGGTTATAGTTTAAAATCTAGTTTTTTTTTAAAAAAATATAAATTAATACAGTGTAACTTGAATTTTAAACCAATCTAATTTAGAGTATATTTAGGATTGTGGTAGCAATAGCGATTCAAAGTATTTTTAACTTAGAAATATATTAAAATATATTTTTTATTTTTTATAAATTATTTTTAATATTGACGCATTAAAATGATTTAAAAATATTAAAAAAATTTATCTTAATAAAAAATATTTAAATATTTTTAAAACACAATTCAAACCATCTTAGAAACACGCCTTTAACAACTCTTGAATCAAGATTAAAAAGGAACAACAGCAGAGGTATCGTACCATCCTCCACCTCTAACCTCATATGTAGTTCTTGCCACGTGGATGCTATTTTGTATCTTGAGTGCGGCATCCCTCTCTTGTGAAGCCATTTGTGTGGCTCGAAATAAAAGCATATAGTTATATCACAGCTATGGGTTTTGCCACGTCACTGGATATCATGTTCCATTTTTGAAATTTCGACTTTGTAACGAAGCCGAATACGTCACTGGATATCATTTTAATTTTAAAATATTTTGATGTGTCGTTTTAAAATTGATATATATATATATATATTCAACAAACATAATTCAAATTCAAGATAAATTAATTATAAATTATACAATACAAACACAATGCCAAACAAATATAATTTCAAAATTTAAAATATTTATAAATAGTCAAGATTAAATAGATCTTTAACTTAAACAAAATATCAAAATATTATGAAAGTAAAATGTTTTAATACAAATATTTTAAATATAAAGTTAGGTCAATGTTATCAAGGCTAATTGAATCTAAAACATTCCTTGTTTTGCTCAAATTCCTACAAAGTATAAACATGAAAAAAACAACATGAATATAAACTATATATATTAGTGATAAATCTAATTTAAAAAAATTTATATCATATTTAATGAAAATAGTAATAATAATTTTTAATATTATTATTGATATCATTGTTATTGAAAATAGTAATGAAAAATAGCTTTTTATAATTGGGTGGTTTAATTAATTAAATTGAACAATGTTCAATTTGATTCAATGACTTTTCAAGAGCGGAACGGAACATGTGGAATGAAACTGGAACGTTCCCGGTGGAATTTAGCTGAAAAATCCAGAACGGATCAAGATTTAAAATAAGATGAAATTTATTTTATTTTTTAAATTAATATAGAATATTTCGGTCATTTTAGATAAAGCGAAACAAAAATGATAACCTTGATCAGGATTACTATGGATTAGTTATCGTAATTATTAACTATTACGGTATTGCCCCGCACCTTTTTGAAGAATGATAAATAATGAATGGTGCAAGCCAGGGATGCGTGTCGTTTGAGGGGCAAAACAGGAATCAAAGATTAACATTACACCGTTAGGAGCCTTGTCATAAACTTAGATCTTCAACCACAAAACCAGCACCTAAAACAGTCAAACTTATTTTAGATTTTAACAATTAGAGTGTTCATGAGGTGATGTTCTTCACATTCTAGTCAATAAGATTTCTTTTTTAGTCGGTCTCTCTTCTAAATCCCACAACAACACAAGGAAAAAACACCCGAGCTAACATCTCAGAAAACGACGCTCCATCAAATGTGAAAACAACATGATACGATATTTTTCTCAATTACAAAACATCTTCTAGCAAGTGTCAACGTAATTACTAATTACGCAAAAATTAGGTACCAGAATGCAAAAACAGAAAAACAAAAGATTTTGAGACAAGGTTCACTAGCACGTGGACAAAAGAGAGAGAAATTTCGTAGCCGAGGATCCGGATGGTTAGAAATTTTAATTTGTGAACTAAATAAAAGAAAAAAAGTCTAGAGGGTTAAAACTTGGATACTTTTTTTTATACTTAAGACTAGAAATATAGTTTGTTGAAGGGATCAGGGAAACAATATTTCCTGGCCAGCCCCCTGGTTCCGCCACTGCATGGATGGACAACACCATATATTATATTAATATATAGACACGCACCGCCTTTATTAGCCTAGATCTTTTAGCCCCTACCCCCTCTCTCTCTGCATCACCACCAACTACCATCTTCACTGCCGCTTCTCTCTCTTCTTAATTCTCTCTTCAAGATTCAAATCCTTAAAGAAACATTCACAATATCGCTTAAGCTTTCTTCATCTGCAATATTTCCGTCATCTTACGTCGTTTGAAGCGTGAAAGTTGATGATAAAGAAGTAATAATGGCTGTTAAAGTTTGTGAGCTTTGCCAGAGAGAAGCTGGTCTCTACTGCGATTCAGATGCTGCGTTTCTTTGTTTCGAATGTGATTCTAACGTTCATAATGCTAACTTCGTTGTTTCCCGTCATCTCCGCCGTGTAATTTGCTCCGCTTGCAATTCTCTCACAGGAGGTTCATTCTCCGGCGCCGCCCCATCTCTTCGCCGTGTCACCTGCCTCTCTTGCTCGCCGGAAAACAAAGAATTGGACTCCATCTCCTGCTCTTCATCCTGTTCCAGTACTTTATCCTCTGCTTGCATTTCAACCACCGAAACGACGCGCTTTGAGAACACAAGAAAAGGTGTCGAAACCAGCTGCGTCACCAACATCCCGGCAAGATTTTCCGGGGGGAGGTTGAAGAGATCGAGAAATTTGAGGTCAGAGTGTGTTTTTGTGAATTGGTGCGAAAGGTTAGGGCTCAACGGTAATTTAGTGGTGCAGAGAGCCACTCGGGCGATGGCGCTGTGCTTTGGGAGACTGGTTTTGCCGTTCAGAGTGAGCTTAGCGGCGTCGTTTTGGTTCGGGGTCAGATCATGTGGGGACAAGTCCGTTACAACGTGGCAGGATCTGAGGAGGTTAGAGGAGGTATCTGGGGTGCCGCGGAAGATCATATCGGCCGTTGAAATGAAGATTGAACATGCGCTGCGAAGCAGCAGATTGGAGCTGCATAAAAATATGGAAGAAGGGTGGGCTGACTCGACTGACTGCTCTGCCTGAGCGGCACGTTCAGACTTCAGAGTATCGTTGTCAAAATAAGTTCACAGGTGTGTGGAAATTAGGAATTTTCTATGTTTTCTAAGAGTTTTTATTTGTGAAGATTAACATACATAAAAAAAAAAAACCTTGTCAGAAAAATAAAGATACCTTGAGACAATTACGAAAAACGACCCGTGCTAAGCTAATCCAATCTCTCGTATAGTTTTAGATTTTAATTTTGTTATTATGTGAATACTTTTTCTTTGATAATGCTCATATTAACAGCTCCACCTGGTAAGAAGAAGTTCAATAATGCCATGTGGTGCTTTCTAAAAATATATTTTTAATTTTTTTATATTAATACATTTAAATTATAAAAAAACACTTAAATAATATTAATTTAAATTTTTTGTAATGTATTTCTTGTTTTTTAAAAGATAGAGATCGATCCATTATAAAACTATATAGAAACATCTTTACTTTTATATCTTCATCTATGTTTTTATAAATAAATATGTTTATGCTATTTTTGTATTTGTTTTTCTGTTTTAATCAAATACAACCTTATTTTTCTACAAAAAAGAAAAAAGAAAAAAGAAAAAATAAAAAGAATTCCAACTTATTATTTGCAAATTAAAAATAAAAAAGAAGAAGTGAGGGGATCAATTCGGCAAGAGCTAGGCGTCGAAAGCTTATTAATTAATACATGACTGCATGAATAAAACATCCAGGAAATATTCGACAAACTAGTTACATCCATACGTACAATATAAAAGATGGATGGATGGATGCCATTCAATTCAATCTCAGTCTTTTACTTTTCACTATCAGTACCTAACTTTCTCGATCATATTAAAATCGACTTGCAACACTGATCTATACTTCACCTAAAAAATCTCATGCTTGGTCTCAAATTTATCTTGGCAATATTCAGCTTACATTATATCAGCTGGACCCCATTAAGATTGTTCTATAATTAAACATTTGTCCTATTTGAGAAATTATAAAATGTTTGATAAAATTTTATATTCAAGAGATCTAGGAATAAAATTAAAGTGTTAAATAATTTATTAATATCTAATGATTTGATATATAAAGCTTATATATTTGATAATTAATATCATATAATGCTTGGTAGACCAAGATAACCGATAAATAATATACATGTAAAAGAATTTATTTAGGAAAGATAACGACGAGGTAATAGTAAAATTAATAAAAATTATAATAATATTTTAAAAAAATAAACTCCCAACAAAACATACCGAAAGTGAAGAATGAAATGATGATCATATCAAGTAAAAGTAAATGTTATCAGCAATCGTTAATTGCCATCAATCATTAACAAGATCCACAGCGCAAAGCAGCAAACAAATACTAAATGGAGTGTTCTGACTGAGTAGATTCATCTGCCAGCAAACTACAAATATATCTTCAGAAATTGCCAAAACAACGAGAAATTAATGGTTTGAGCTGTGTCCAGGAAGACCAAGTAAATGTGAAGAGGCATTAACATCTAAAACTGATCCGAATACTACATTCCTTTCCAAAGACAACAACCTGCAGCTCTGCAGTGCCTCTTTTGTTCTTTTATCAAGCAAGCTCCATTAGTTGCTGCGTGTCCAGCAGCCTGCATGGAAGAGGGGTGATTGCATGCATGAATGATGCAGCAAGATAAACTGATCATCAATCCACGACTGCCTTGTGAAAGAATTAATTAAGAAACATTAAAGAAAGAAAAATAAATAAATAAATCCCAATTCTCATCAATCCCAACGGATAATTAAAGACATTGAGAATAATATGATCGTACCTTTTGCTGCTGAGTTTAGTTTGATTTATCAAGTAAAGCAAGACTCTCTACAAAGTAATCCGCGTAGCCATCGATTGACAGCTCCAGCCCCGTATCACGAATTCTCGGTGTCTGGGGATCAAAAGAAACTAACCGACTCCATGAATATCCTGCTATTAATATCTCTCCATTACTCCTATGAACCACTGGCCTTGCTATATGGAGCATTTCAATCTGGTATTTTATGGCCCATGATTCCCTCACATCATATTGGTTCATCACCCATATCTCACAAAGACATCTTCCGCTATACAGACCACAATTAATGACATTCACGGAAAGAGAGTCCTTGAACACTGAAAATGACCTATCTGTCACCGCTTTCCTCCGATCATCAAAACATTCAGGCAGCATTATCTCTCCGAATGATTCATTGCTTAAATTGAAAGATAGCGCAAACACTTTGTTATGGCCCGGTAAAGGTAACGGACTGTTAATGTATCGTTCAATATTGATTTTGCCCTTACGATATAGAAGCCAGTGAATAGCCCCGTTTACAATAGCCTGATTGTCATGGCGATAAAGGGTGATATCACGCAATGCCTCTTCGTTTTCAAGACTTCTACTGAAGAAATCAACGTTTTCATTCCAAGATCCTGAATTGAGAGAGTAAGACTGAAAAACAAATGGACGTTCGGCCGAACTACCAAGCCTCACAATCCTAGCAACCTTATAGTCATCGGTTCGTGGATCATAGCCAATGCCTAATAAAGTAGTGGCAATTCTGGCATAGGACCTCGGAGGTGGAAGATGCAAAGTTTTTCTAATAGATGGATTCCACAAAATAACACTTCCGCTGGCATCAAGTTTGGGATGTATACCCGAAAGACATACAACTCCATTACAAGAACCATTTACCTTAAAAGCATTAGGTTGACAAAAGTCCAATTGTAAGCACCTATCTAAAGAATCGTTATCAAGATGCAAAGAGACAGATGCTACAGGCTTTCCGGCTCGAAGAATCAATTGCTTGGCTTTGGCAAAATGTTTCTTGATGAAGTAAGGGGAAGTAATGAGGGAGTTGCATGATTTTGATACACACCTGAATCTCAAAATAGATTTGATGGGTAATTTTAAGAGTATACTCATAACTACATCCTCTGGAATAGGATCCTTTGTCACTTCTTCTTCTGCCATCTTTCCGTCCATGACTACATCCTCTGGAATAGGATCCTTTGTCACTTCTTCTTCTGCCATCTTTCCTTCCATGACTACATCATTTGGAATAGGATCTTTTGTCACTTCTTCTGCCATCTTTCTGCCCATCAGAGAGAAAGAAAAGGTCTCAAGATTCTTTTCTTTTCTGGTCTGATAGAGGGACTTAATTGATTGCGAAATGCCTAAGGGGTGGGTGTTTTCTTGGTGGTTGATGTCAAGAAAGAAGAAGGGAAAATGTGAGGGAACAAAAGAGAGGGTCTCTGAGTCTTTTCTTGAGCTTCTTGGCTTCTTTTTGCGATAAAGGAGGCTGGGGGGGGGGGGGGGGGGGGGGGTAACCGGGGGGACCA